>Ga0209755_10001873_pt1 | contig 30779 bp, 25 predicted proteins | sample TergutCo191P1_FD_187301 | JGI IMG/M metagenome (GOLD analysis project Ga0209755, IMG submission 187301) | Cornitermes sp. P1 segment gut microbial communities from Petit-Saut dam, French Guiana - Co191P1 (SPAdes) (version 2) | ecosystem: Host-associated > Arthropoda: Insects > Digestive system...
GGGCGGCGGCGGTCTTGGAGACCTTGCGATCCGTTACGGCTATTACCGTTTCAGAATTGATGTAACAATAGCCGCTGTAATCATCATATTGATTCTTGTCGAAGTGGTGCAGATAACAGGCACGATAATAAGCCGCAGGCTGTTGGCAAGACGATAAATTTACAAAGATAAACAAGTAATATCAATAGGCGGTATGAAAAAATCATTTTATACAATGGACTTGTTCGACAACTCGGTTAGTTGACTCACAAGTCCGGCATTTTCTCGCCTAACGGCTGCGAAAATGCGGTAAATTATAATGAAGTTGTTCAATAACTGAAGTTATCGAACAACTCTAATAGTACCGCCGCCTACAACGGTGTCTCCGTCATAAAACACGGCTGCCTGGCCCGGCGTAACCGCCCGCTGCGGTTCATCAAATTCAATGCGGACGCTGTCCTGATCAAGCTGCTGTACAACCGCCCATTGTTCTTTTTGCTGATAACGTGTTCTTACCGTTAAACGCTGCGGCTGAAAAAGGTTCTCACACGCAATCAAATTTATCTTTGCGGCGGTGAGTGATGATGTATAAAGAGATGATTCACCGCCTACTACTAATGTATTATTGATGATGTTTTTTCCAACAACATAGACAGGAAAATTACAAGCTACACCTGTACCTCTGCGCTGTCCTAAGGTATAACGAATGAGTCCCTGGTGACGTCCAACTACTTTTCCTTCGGTATCTGTAATATCGCCGTCTGGATAAGATTTTCCTGTATAGTTTTTTATAAAGTCTGTGTAACCACCGTTTTCTACAAAACAGATATCTTGGCTTTCTTCTTTATCCGCGTTGGAAATCCCTTTGGCGGCTGCAAGCTGTCTTACTTCTTTCTTGGTCATTTTTCCCAAAGGAAAAACCGTCTGCGAAAGCGTTTTTTGGCTCATCATGTATAGCACATAACTTTGATCTTTCTTATGATCTATTCCTTTTTTTAAAAGCCACCTGCCGCCTGATTTTTCTATCCGGGCGTAATGTCCCGTAACAAGCTTTTGCGCTTCCAGCTCTAACGCTCTTTGGAGCATCAGAGAGAATTTCAAATAACGATTACATTCAATGCAGGGATTAGGCGTTTCTCCTTTTTCATAACTTTCAATGAAAGGCTCAATTACATAACTTGTAAACGGCATGATGCAGTTAAGCACATAATGAGGGATTCCAAGTTTCCAGGCGACAGCGCGGGCGTCGTTAATGTCCTGAAGCGAACAGCATTTGCTGCCATTGTTGGCTATTAATTTCATGGTAGCGCCGATACATTCATAGCCTGCTTCCTGCATTATGATTGCCGCCGCCGCGCTGTCAACGCCGCCTGACATGGCGATTAAAGCCCGCATTTTACTCGTCATTTTCTTAATATTACCCCTTGAGATAGCAATCTAACACCCTCGCGTCAATACCCTTGAAAAATATATCAAAATATGATAAAAAAAGCTCATCTATCTTACAATAAGAGGGGGTTATGAAAAAAATAAATATTAGAAAAAACCCTCTGTTTATTATATTTTTTATTTGTACTCTGCATATAGCGTATGGGCAAGACAGAGGACTGGAGAATTCAGTGCCTGACACCAATGCGTCAACTATGTTAAATCTTAGAGAGTATAGTAGATTTTTTTTGAATCCCGCAGGAACGATATCACGTACTTATACTAGAGCTGTTTCTAGTGAAGATGAGCTTAGGCTAGGTGCTTTGAGTGGAGATTTGGAAAGAATAGATACCCCACTAGAAATCGCTCTGTTATCTAATGCCGCAGGCGTGGTTAATATTCGTCCGGTACAAGCTAACGAGATGCTTGGCACGCCAAGGCAAGCGGCTTTGAAATTTGGGGCGGCGGTACTTATGGAAATTCGTGTGCTAAGTTTCTTAGGAAATACCCGGGCTGTAGGTGTTCACGAGACAGAGTTAAAGTTCATAATCGATAACAATGGTGTCACACGGGCGGAAGTGGAAACATTTTACCGCAACGGCATACGTGACCTCATCTCCGGCATAGTGGACGAGGAATTTAATAAGATTAGTTTCATGATTAGACAGCAAGATAGTTCTTACGGTGGTGTATTGACACGCAATACGCAAAACGGACATTATGAATTAAGTTATGAGGGATATTTTAATGGAACAAGACAGATTAATGAACTCTCCGGTCAAACACTGGAAGCATTATTATCTGCTCTATCTAGTAGCGGAGAATTTTCTCAAGCCGCTATTAACACCGTCCGTGCCCAAGCGGCGTTAATACCGGCGGTAGCTTTGAGTAATGCGGCGTTAAACGAGGTTAAAACTATTTTGACCGCTTTCTACACAAATCCTACTGTCAATACATACAATGCGGTCAGAGATATAGCGACTCTTTACAGAAATACTTATATTTCTACTAGAAATGCTTTCTTTTTGCCTATTTTGGCGTCTCATTACGCTGTGCTTAGCTCATTGAATAATGGATTGAGAACAAAAGTAGAAGATGAAGCCAACAGCGCCGCACGAATTACTCTCACGCAAGAGCAACAGCAGAGACTGGTGCAGTTGATGTGAGGGGAAGAGACGGCGGTGGGTGTGGTATAATTGGGTAGAGGATATATTTATGGACACGCAAAGGTAACAGGAACTGATTTTGTCTAGTGTCGTTAGGTGCGTTAAGCGACACCACCTGTAGCGTGGCAGGTCGCGAAAAAGGTAGCTGCTACTGTTTTTGATTAAAGTCACGCGAGGGCAGCAGGTATTATTTTTCTCTGTGCCTCCGTGTGGAAATTTTCGAATATGCGCAATGGTAGCAGGTACTGGTTTCTGAATAAAACAGAACACTAGTCGTTAGGTGCAAATACTACGCTATATATAGTGTACTATACAAGAGTGTAGTATAAAGCAGGGTGTGTTTATGTTAATGATATATTAATTTCTATTGCTTTTTCATAAAGATTTGTTTTATCAATAAAAGGCGGTATAGCAAAAGTGAACAATGTTTTTTCTCCGCCGTTACTTATGGAAAAATCACCAAGTTTAATAATGTCCATTCCGATAAGCAAATCAATATTTTTAACCAAACTGCATATCAAAACATCACATTTTATTTCCGGTATATTCGGAAGTTTTATGCAAACTCTGGCTATGCCAGCAAAAGTAATTTCATCTTTAATGCCTTTTACCTTTTTTCTGTCATACGAAACAAGATTCAAATATTTAGAAGCTTCAGGCGTTATTGCTGTCATCATTGCTCCTGTGTCCCACAATGCTTTGGCATTTATGTTTTTTGATTTATTTAAAGAATCAAATATTTTAACTTCGGATGTTAATCTTGTTGTAAGGTTATTGTATTCAACTTTTAAGGCAGAATGACACATTTTATATATTAATGAACGGAGTAAGTTGAATTACTTCCTCCTCCTCCAATATTTGATGTATCATAAAAGAACCTAAAGGGTGTGTTTTAATGGTCTCCGAAAACGCCGCCTCTCTGTCATCAAAAGCGGCGATAACCTTGTTTCCGGAGATAACCACATGCTTTCCGCAGTATTTTTCTACCAACTCATCGCGGTTATTTTCATAAAATTCCCATTCTGTTTCCAGCATAAAACACTCCTAATGCAAATATATCAGATAAATTATGTTTGTCAATGAAATACTCTTGGTCTCAGTTTTAAAAACTATAATTATTTAATGACAAACCCCCCTTATACCAGTTTTGATTTAAAAACACGCATAAAATAATCATTCTTCTATTGATTTATTACCTACTGAAGAATACCTCATCGAAGAAATGTTACCGGATATTATTAAGACAATGAAAACTTATTAGTGTGTTCTCTTTCGCGGCAAGATATTTCATTACTTATAGAACGCAATTTTGATCCTTCAAAACATTCGGCGGAAAACCTGTTACACGCAAAAATAATATTCTGGTATAACGTATTATATATTTTTGCGTATTAATCCCTATTGAATACATAGTAAACATATACTATTATTCGGTTATGGACATAAGCACGATCTGCGTACACGGATGTGATAAAAAATACGATACTACAGGTGCGGTTTCCGTTCCGATTTTCGCGTCTTCAACATTCGCGCATCCTGCTGTAGGGCAGAGCACCGGGTTTGATTACTCGCGTTCACAAAATCCCACAAAAGAACATTTGGAACAAACTATGACCGCGCTTGAAGGCGGAACTGATACGATAGCGTTCTCTTCCGGGATGGCGGCGGTTTCCGCGCTTATGGAATTATTTTCACCGGGTGATCATATTGTCGCTTCCTATGATTTATACGGAGGCACTTTCCGTCTCTTTTCGCATATATCAGAAAAAAACGGATTAAAATTTTCATACGCGGCGAGTACCGAAGAAATCGGCGCTAAGATTACTCCCGCTACAAAAGCGGTTTTTATTGAAACTCCGACCAATCCGATGATGAATGTTGTCGATATCGAGGCGGTTTCACAGCTTACGCGGCGCGCCGGATCGGGAAATAATATTCTTTTAATTGTCGATAACACTTTTTTAACGCCGGTTTTTCAAAGACCGCTGTCGTTAGGTGCAAATATTGCGCTTCACAGCGGAACTAAATATCTTGGCGGCCACAACGACACGCTTGCGGGAATGTTAACCGTAAAAGACAGCGCCGCGCCTTCGGGCTTAACTTTATCTGAGCGGCTTCGTTTTATCGCCAAAACAACAGGCGGATGTCTTTCGCCGTTTGACAGTTTTTTGATTATCCGCGGAATTAAAACTCTCGCGTTACGCATGGAGCGTCATAATAAAACCGCGTTAATTGTGGCAAAGTGGCTTTCATCTCAGGAAAAGGTTAAAAAAGTTTATTATATCGGCCTGGAGGATCATCCCGATTATAAAATATCCTGCCGTCAGGCAAGCGGCTTTGGAGGAATGATTTCTTTTTCTGTTTATGATGAAAAAACGGCAAAATCGATTTTGGAAAATGTTAAAATCATTAAATACGCGGAAAGTCTTGGCGGGACTGAAAGCCTTATCACATATCCATTAATGCAGACTCACGCTGACCTTCCGCCTGAGGAGCGTGAAGCGCGAGGAATAAACGGCTGCTTGCTGCGATTGTCTGTCGGTCTTGAAGCGCCTGATGACATTATCGCAGATTTAGAACAAGCCTTTAAAAGCGGCCGGGCGGCAGCGGACGTTAAATGAAATATAATTTCGACGCTGTAATAGAAAGAAAAAACACCTGCAGCATAAAATACGATCCGGTTTCCAGAGGAAAACCAGAAGACGTACTTCCCATGTGGGTTGCCGATATGGATTTCGCCGCGCCTTCCTGCGTAATTGACGCGCTTGTTTCCCGCGCTCAGCATGGAATTTTCGGCTACTCAGAGCCTGATGCTTCTTATTTTAACGCTGTGCGCAATTGGTTTAAAAACCGGTTTAACTGGAGCATTGAAAAAGACTGGCTCTGCATAACTCCCGGAGTTGTTAACGCTTTGTTTCTTGCCGTCCGCGCTTTTACAAAACCGGGGGACGGTGTTTTAATACAACAGCCGGTTTATTATCCGTTCAGCTCCTCGGTTCAAAAAACAGGACGTAAGTTACTGGTAAATGAACTTCTTTATAATGACGGTTTTTATACAATCGACTTTTCTGATTTTGAAAATAAAATAAAAGACGCGAAGCTTTTTATTTTATGCAGTCCGCATAATCCTGTCGGCAGAGTATGGACGCGCGATGAACTGCTTCGTATGGGTGAAATCTGCCTGCGCTACGGAGTTACTGTTGTATCGGATGAAATTCATCAGGACATTATTTTCCCGCCGAATAAACATATTGTGTTTTCCGCTCTTGATGAAAAGTTAGCTGATATTACAATGATATGCACAGCTCCTTCTAAAACTTTTAATCTTGCAGGTCTTCAGCACGCTAATAATATTATAGCAAGCGAAAAGTTACGCGCTCTTTTTAAACAGGAATACGAAAACTGCGGTTTAAGCCAGCCTAATATTATGGGTCTTATTTCATGTGAAGCGGCCTATAATGAAGGAGCAGACTGGCTGGATCAGCTGAATGAATATCTTGCAGATAACATGCAGCTCATTGATGAATTCTTAATTGAAAGTATTACTCAAGTCAAATTGATTAAGCCGCAGGGAATGTATCTTGCGTGGCTTGATTTCAGCGGCCTTGGGTTTTCAAAAAAGGAACTTGATTACGCGGTTACAAACAAAGCAAAGCTGTGGCTCAATGACGGTATTATGTTTGGAAAAGGCGGAAGCGGTTTCCAGCGGATGAACGCGGCTTGTCCCCGCGCGGTTTTAAAAAGCGCACTGGAAAGATTGAAAATGATTTTGTAAAATAAATTCCCTATTAAGTATTAATATTGTTCTTTGTGATCGCTTCCAAAAGACCGCAAAGGTAATTTATTCCTATCGCCCTGTCATAAAGTCCGTAGCCCGGCATTGAAACTTCGCCCCAGATGCATCTTCCGTGATCCGGACGCACAGGACCGTCAAATCCGCTTTCGTATAACGCTTTCATAATCGCGTACATATCCAAAGAGCCGTCGCCTGAAAGATGCGCCGATTCTTCAAAGCTGCCCGCTTCATTGTGTTTAACGTTTCTGACATGGGCGAAGTGAACGCGGCCTTTCAGGCTGCGGATAATATCAGGGATATCATTATCCAGATTTGTTCCAAGACTGCCTGTGCATAAAGTTACGCCGTTGTAAGGGTTATCAACTGTTTTAACAAGACGCAGAAGATCATTTTTATTTTTCATTATCCGCGGAAGGCCGAAGACTGACCATCCCGGATCATCCGGGTGCATCGCCATTTTTACTCCGTATTTTTCACATGCCGGCATTAACGCTTTTAAAAAATAAACAAGATTTGCGAATAATTTTTCTTCATCAATATCATGGTACATTTTAAACAGTTCTTTAATTCTTGCCATACGCTCGGGTTCCCAGCCGGGAAGCAGATGATTATTCGCTTTTTCATACATTGAATTTATCATTTCGTCAACATTCAGCTGTTCGATAATTTTATGATCGTAGGACATTACTGTCGCGCCATCAGGACGAAGCTTCGCCAAATCGGACCTTGTCCAGTCAAACACCGCCATAAAATTGTAACAGACAAGATTTATTCCCGCTTCAGAAATAGTTTTTAGCGTGTTAATATATTTTTCGATATACATATCGCGCTGGCTGCTTCCTGTTTTAATTGAGTCATGGACATTGACGCTTTCAATGCCTGCGATCAAAAGTCCGTTTTCTTCAACCTGTTTTTTCAGCGCGGACAGTTCTTCTTTTTCCCAGTTATCACCCGGCTGTTTACCATAAAGGGTTGTAATTATTCCGCTGATACCGGGAACCTGACGGATTTTTTCCAGAGTTACAGGATCAAATCCCGGACCAAACCAGCGCATAGTCATTTTCATTTTGTTATTTAATCCTTATTTGCTTTAGTATATGTGGTTTCCTGCCAAAGGGTAATTATACCGTTTTTTCGGGTTTCTGTCATGTCGATAAGACGCTGATTAGACGAGCCGCGGAAATGCAGTTTCGCGGATTTTAATTTTTGAATAAATTTTCCGTCAATTAATAAATCGGTATGATCTAAAAGCTCTTTAATGCCTGTGTCGTTTAACGCAAGTTCAATCAGCTCTTCATAAGTAAAGCCTGTATAGGTAACTACATCCCATTTTATTTCATGGGCTTCGTGCGCGATCTTCGCAAGATCGCCCGCCTGTAAAAAAGGCTCGCCCCCGGAAAAAGTAATTCCGCGTATCTTTGAAACAGCCGGCGGAAGGCTGTTATGTTCCGCGTGCGGATGTTTTTTCTGCTGTTTCATCATGCGGATTATTTGCTTAATAGTAAATTCTTTTCCGCCTTCCATATCCCAGCTTTCCGGGTTATGGCATTTTGGGCATTGATGCCGGCATCCCTGAGTAAAGATTACATATCTTAAACCCGGACCGTCCACAACGCTTTCCGGCGTTATTCCTGATAATCTCATGGCGTTTAACACCTTACCGGCTGTGCGCTTTTAAACAGCTGTCCGCCGCCGCGATTGCCCGTTTAAAAGCGCTGTGTAAAAGGTTGAGCGCGATTTCTTCCAATATCGAATTTATGTTTTTAGTCCACTCCTTCTTTTTTAAGTCATCCAGCAGTTCTTTTGCGGTTTTCTTGTCGTATGCGGCGCAGGCTTCTTTTATTAAATTTAATTTTTCACGCAGGTAGGAAATGTCAACGCCGGAAATTAAAATTTCAGAATCCGTTTCCTCCGGCATATATTTCTGCACAAGCGATTTTAATATGACGATAAAAGCCGGAGTTTCGTTTGAAATACTATTTAAATCACTGTTGATTCCGGCCTGTTCCAGCCTGAAAGCTATATTGGAAAAATCTGTTTCGCCCAGATTGTATAAAGCGCTTTTTATTCCATGAACTGTCGTAATAAATGAATCTATATCAGGATTTTTAGAATTAAAATCAATGTTTTCAAGGACTTTAATTGTGTTTTCCGCATCCAGTATAAATAATTTTTTCATTTCCTGCAGCATCAGAGGATTTTTTTCAAAGTCTGTAATGTTTTTATCTTTTCTTTCAAGCTGTTGTTTTCTTGCCTCTTCTATTACTTCCGGCGGCTTTTTATCGCGGATTAAATCAGTTAATGTTACGTTCAGCTCACGCGAATCAATCGGTTTGGAAATATAACCGTCAAAACCGTTTTTCAAAAATATTTCCGACTGTCCGATAAGTGCGTTAGCTGTAAGAGCGATAATGCTGTTTGTATATCCTAAAGCGCGGATTTTTTTTACTGTTTCAATGCCGTCCATTTTCGGCATCATGTGATCCATAAAAATAATATCGTATACGCCGCCGTTTTTGATTTTTTCCAGCGCTTCAATTCCGCTTGACGAAGTGTCAATTTTTAATCCGTATGGAATAAGCATGCCTTTTGCCACAAATAAGTTTGACTCCACATCGTCAACAACAAGTACGCTTCCGTACGGCATATATTCGCGGATGAACTGAACTTTTTTCATTATTGCGGTTTTTCTAAAACGGAAATCCCGCAGTTTATTTGAAAGCTCAGCGCCGCAGACAACAGCGCCTTCGCGTTTCTGCAGAATGCGTACAGTAAACACAGACCCTTTTCCTACTTCGCTTTTAATGTCAATTTCTCCGTTCATAATGTCTATAAGCCGCCGCGTTATGCTCATTCCAAGGCCTGCGCCGACCGTTGTTCTGTTTGTCTCAAGATTAAAGCGCGAATATTCTTCAAAAAGCCGTTTAAGCTGATCTTCGCTCATTCCCTGGCCTGTGTCGCTTACGCTGAAAATAAGCATTACATTCTCAGGCTCGTCAGTATCTTCGCAGAAAACGTTAAAATCAATTTTTCCCTTATCAGTGTATTTAAACGCGTTGGAAAGAATATTATTCAAAATTTGTTTAATGCGAAGTTCATCACCGCAAAGTTCATACGGCGTGTTTTCGTCAACATTGACGGAAAAATCAATCGGCTTGCTCTCATAGCGCAGTCTGTTTATCTGCGCGGTATCATTAATAAGGCTTGGAATATCATAGACAACAGGAACAAGTTCCAGTTTGCCGGCTTCAATTTTTGAAAGATCAAGTATGTCATTAATTATATTAAGCAGTAAATCGCCTGATTCATAAATTTTCGCGAACGCGATGCCTGTTTCGTAAGATAAATCTTCTTTTTGAAGCTGGATTTCCGCGATGCCGAGAATCGCGTTCATTGGCGTGCGGATTTCGTGGCTCATATGCGAAAGGAAAATACTTTTTGATTTGCTGCTTTGCTCAGCCTGTTCTTTCGCGGCGACCAGCTCTGTCATATCGATTGAATGCTGCATGTGAACGGTTTTACCGTCGGGCCAGTCAATGTATCTGTCGATGTTTCTGTAAATGCGGTTTGTTATCTGGCTGTGTTCTTCCCAGATAACCGGATTATCAGGATCAAGATCAAGCTGATAACAGGGGCAGAACCTGCATTTTTTTATTAGTTCTTTTTGAAAAATCTTGTAGCATAACTGCCCGACGCAGTCATAATCAATTCCGTAATGCCGCTTCATGCTGTCATTAACAAAAAGAATCTCGCCTGTCGCCGGGTCTGTAACATAAATCATTATATCAAGCCCGTTCATAATATTTTTTAAATTGCTGAGAGCGTTCTTTTCTTCGATGGCTTTGTCTTTTTCTGCGATTGCCGCCAGCTTCTCGCGCATATCGCGCATATAAGCGATAAAGATCTGCCTGCCCTCGTATGATGAGCGGACAATTGTTACCTCGCACGGAAGCAGTTCGCCTTCAGGCGTAAGGTGGGTCCAGTCAAACTTTCCGCGCGGCTTTTCCAGTACTTCCTCCAGACACTTGGATTTCCATATTTCAGATAACGCACCGTTCGGCTGATACTCAGGCGAATAATTATGAAAATTTGTTTTATATTCTTCCTTATCCGTTACGCCAAACATATTAAGCGCCGCCTGATTGCAGTCGATGATGCTGTGGTTTCTTTCCAGAAAATTTACGCCGAACGGCGCGGAATTAAGCATAAGATTTGCCCTTTCGTCCGCGCGTTCTTTTTCAACTTTAGTCGCCCTTACGTTTTTTATCATCGCGTTAAAAGCGTCCGATAAAATTTCCAGTTCGTCGCCGGTTTTTACTTCCAGCGCATGATCAAATTTGCCGCCGCCTATTAAAGCCGCGTCTTCTGTCATTTTTTGAATTGGTTTTGTTATAGTTTTCGCAAGCAGCGACGACAGCTGTATTATTGTAAACACCGCGAGCAGCACCACAATTATTTCGATTAACGCGAGAATCATAACCGTAAAATCCGTCGCGCCAAGAGCGGAATTCATCGAATCGATTATATTGGTTTCTATCTGACGGGCGGGCGCCGTTATTTCATTTACGTCCGCGAAAATGACAAAATACCACGGAATTGCTTTTAATGAATGAAACGCGATAAATACCTCATTGCCGTTTACCGCCGCGCGTTCAGTTCCTGTTTTACTGCTTATTATCTGAGCGGCCGCGTGTTTTAACGTTTCGCTTGATTCATTAAGAAGGTTTTGTCCCGGCATTATCCGGTAATTATCTGTTTCCGTCAGTCCTGAAAGAACAATCTGCCCCAAATCGTCCAGAATGAACGCGCGGCTTAACTGGTTTACATTGCTTGATACTAAAATTTTATTAAAATTATTTATTATAACGCCCAATCCCGCGACGCCCGCGGTATTTCCGTATCTGTCATAAAACGGTTTCGCGCAGGTTATCGCAAGCCCTCTTCCCATTACGTCTTCATAAATTTCTGTCCATGTTAAAGCGTTGTTTTCTTTTGTCTGCGTATACCAGGGACGAAGGCGCGGGTCAAATCCGGAGGGCGGATGATCTCCTTTATAATTGCGCGGCACAAAAAAATCACCCTGTTCCGTGCCGTAGTAACAGGCTATGCGGAAATCCCCCGAGGCGCTTCCAGTTATCGCGGCAAGGACAGTTTCCGTGATTTCGTTTAACGTACTTCTGTAATTGGCGGAAGACGAAAGCGCCGCAGTGGCGATATATGACATCTGTTCAACATAACTTACTATTATCGCCAGCTGTTCGTCGATAAGCGCCGCCTGATTCTGGGTGAAGCGCTCCAGAATATCTTCAGCCTGTTCTGTAAGAGCCTCTCTTGCGTCCTGAGCGACAGAATCACTGTGTGTGTTTATGATTGATATTAAATTATTTCTTGTAATCAAAAGCCCGGCGGCCATGATTATCATCAGCACCATAACCGCAATAATCAGTGTATGCATCATACGCGATCTAATTTTTTTATAGATCGAGTTTTTCATTTCAATAAGGTCTCCCTCAGGCTTTTATTATCCTTTGCCTGTTTTTGCCTTAATTAAATTTTTGGTGAACCTGCCGGTTCTGGATTTCCGCCAGTTTGCTGTCATTAAAACGATCAAGGGTTGATAAATACCCTGTTATTCTTCTGACTCTGCTTATATTGCTTCCGCCGCATTCAGGGCAGATATCTTCCTTTATCACTCCGTTATAACCGCATCCGCAGCAAATGTCTACAGGAAAATTAATCGCGGCATAACCCATGTCCGCTTCGGCCATCGCCCTTATAAGCGATTCAAAAGCCTGCGGATTGTTTTCCGGGGCGGATTGAAGCTCAATATACGAAATATGCCCTGCGTTGCAGTACTTGTGGTAAACGCCCTCTGTCTCTATTTTTTTGAGCGCGTTTATCTTGAATTCTACAGGCACATGAAACGAGTTTGTGTACCATTTTTTATCGGTTACCCCTTTTATATGTCCGTAAATTTCTTCGTCAATGCGGGTAAATTTTCCGCTTAGCTGCTCGGCTGGCGTCGCCAGAAGCGAAAAATTCAACTTGTGCTTCGCTGTCGCTTCATCGCACTTGTTGCGCATATGACTGACAATCGCGATGCCGAAAGCCTGCGCTTCTGTGCTTTCGCCGTGATGTTTTCCCATGAGCGCGGTTAAGCACTCCGCAAGCCCGATAAAGCCTATGCTTAAAGTTCCGTGGCGGATAGCGGGTTCTATTACGTCGCCGAATTTTAAATCATCGCTGTCAAGGTAAAGTTTCTGTCCCATCAAAAACGGGAAATCCTTTACTTTTAATTTTTTTTGAATATTGTACCTTGTAAGAAGCTGCTCAATGCATAAGTCGATAATCTCGTCAAGGTTTTTCCAGAACAAGGATATGTCTTTTTTCGCGCGAAGTCCAAGGCGCGGTAAATTGATGGTTGTAAAGGAAAGATTTCCGCGGCGGTTTGTCACCTGAGGTCCGTTACAGTTGGATATTACGCGGGTGCGGCAGCCCATGTAGGCGACTTCTTCGTCACGGAAAGGTTTATTAAAACTGGAATCCTGAAATGAAAAAGTAGGGAAGAGTCTTTTACATGCGACGCGCATGCTCAGCTTGAAAAGGTCATAATTGGGATCGCCTTTTTCAAAGTTTACGTCTTCCTTAATTTTAAAACACACATTCGGGAACAGCGGCGATTCGCCCTTGCCGAGCCCTTTTTCGTAAGCGAGCAGGAAACATTCTGTCACCATTCTTCCGGCTTCTGTCGTGTCAGTGCCAAGGTTGACGCTGGAAAAAGGAACTTGCGCTCCCGCCCTTGAATGCATTGTATTAAGGTTGTATATGAAGCCTTCCATCGCCTGAAAGGTTTCCTCTTTAACGCGCTCGCTTACAAGCTGTTTAATTTTCTTTTCATCCGCCGTTAATCCAAGAGTTATAAGATTTTGAAGTATAAGCCTTTCCTGTTTTTCTTTTTCAAGGTCTACATAGACTGCAAGGTCCCTGTCGAAATAGGCGAAAGACTGCCCTCCGTGCATATCGTTCTGATTACTCTGTAAAATTATCGCAGCAAGCGAAGCCGCTGTTTTTATTCCCTTTGGCGGGCGGATGTAACCGTGTCCGTTATTAAAACCGTCCCGCAGCAGCCGGTCAAGAGGAATCTGCAGGCATGTAAGGGTCTTCCCATACCATGATAAGTCATGAATATAAATATCGCCGTTTATGTGGGCGGCGGCTTCCTTTGTCGGCAGGACGCGTTTAAGGTAGTAATTTTTCGATGCGATTTCGGAAATTTGCAAAACCTTGGCTGACGGCGAATTGCCGACATTCGCGTTATCGCGGTTAGTCTCCTGAATAATCAGCGAAACGGCGTTCATCAGCTCGCTTCTTGCTTCCCTAAGCCTTGAACGGTCTTCCCTGTATAAAATGTACGCTTTCGCTTCTTTAGCCAAGCCGTTTTCTATCAATATTGTTTCTACGATGTCCTGTACGTCCTCTACAGTATAGTTATCTTCCATATATTGCAGCTTGATTCTCTTAATTACTTCGAGTGTCAGCTCCATTGCCCGCTGCCTGTCCGCGTTTCCGGCGGCTTTTAGGCATTTGTAAATAGCGTCAGTGATTTTACCTTCGTCAAAATCCTGAGTCCTGCAGTCCCTCTTAATGATCGATGTGAGCATTTCCCCCCCTTTTATGGTCCTTCCCCTGAACCTGAAACAGTGACATCCGCAAGTTTCAGTAGAAGTCTATAAAACTAATTTTTTACTGTCAATATATTTTCGGCAAATTTACGCTAAATATGGAGTAATATAACATCAAGGACGCTATATATAGCGTAGGTCAAAATGTTTTATATAATACTACTACATAACCAAAGAAATAGAAAGAGGTATTTTCCAGAAAATCGGAAAATTTTTACCGGCTCCGGAATTTCACTTCAGCTTCCTTTTTTATATCTTTTGTACTATAATAGGCTTATGTCTTTTGTCAATCTGGCGGTTGAAAAGGGAAAAGCAATGCCCCTTGGAGCGTCGGTTTTCCCGGAAGGCGTGAACTTTGCGGTCTTTTCAAAAAACGCGACCGCTGTCACGCTGATTATTTTTGAGACTCCGCAGATGGACAGCCCACGGCAGGAAATCCCGCTTGATAAAAAGAAAAATAAAACCGGTAATATATGGCACTGTTTTATCCGCGGCTTAAAAGCCGGTGTTTTTTATCTGTACCGCGCTGACGGTCCCTATCACCCGGATAAAGGACAGCGGTTTAATCCGAATAAGACTTTGATCGATCCCTACGCGAAAGCAGTGACCGATATCAGTAATTGGGATTATGGAAAATGTTCGGGGTTTATTCACGATAAACCGGGCCGTGATTTAACTTTTTCCAATCAGGACGATATTGAAAACCAGCCGCGCTGCATCGTAATTGACGATAAATTTGACTGGCAGGGAGACGCGCCTCTTAACTACCCACTGCGGTTCAGCGTAATTTATGAAACTCATGTTAAGGGCCTTACAGCTCATCCTAATTCAGGTGTAAAGCACCCGGGGACATACAGGGGAGTTATCGAGATAATTCCGTACCTTAAAGACCTTGGAATTACAAGCATTGAATTTCTGCCTTTGCAGGAATTTAACGAAAATGAGTATCCCCGCCTTAACCCGCGCACCGGAAACAAACTGACCAATTACTGGGGATACTCGACAGTCGCTTTTTTCGCGCCTAAAGGCTCTTTTGCCGCCGACGGCACTTCAGGAGAGCAGGTGAATGAATTTAAAGAAATGGTCAGGGAGCTGCACAAGGCAGGCATCGAAGTAATTCTGGATATTGTTTTTAATCATACCGCGGAAGGCAATGAACAGGGACCTACTTTTTCTTTCCGCGGGTTTGATAACTCGATCTATTATATGCTGTGCAAGAACAAACGCTATTACCAGAATTTTTCCGGCTGCGGAAACACAGTTAACTGCAATCATCCTGTAGTGCGCGCTTTGATTATGGACTGTCTTCGCTACTGGGTAATGGAAATGCACGTTGACGGATTCCGTTTTGATCTTGGATCGATACTTGGCCGCGATCAGTCGGGGCGCATTATGGAGAATCCTCCGACTCTTGAATCAATCGCGGAAGACCCGGTTTTAAGTTCAACAAAAATTATCGCCGAGGCATGGGACGCCGGCGGCGCGTATCAGGTGGGATGGTTTCCCGGCGGAAGATGGGCTGAGTGGAACGATAAATACCGCGATGATGTGCGCAGGTACTGGAGAGGCGATCCCAAAGAGACAAGGTATCTTGCGACGCGAATCGCCGGCAGCTCCGACCTTTATCTGCGTGACGGACGCAAGCCTTTTCATTCCATCAACTTTATTACCAGCCATGACGGTTTTACAATGAACGATCTTGTTTCGTATAACAATAAGCATAACGAAGACAACGGCGAGAACAGCATGGACGGCAGCAATAATAATGTAAGTTACAATTACGGAGCCGAAGGAGTTGTAATCGATCCTGTCATTTTAAACATCAGGGAAAGGCAGATGAAAAATTTCTTCGCCACCATGATGGTTTCTCTGGGCACTCCGATGATTTTAGGCGGCGATGAATTCGCGCGCACCCAGAACGGCAACAATAACGCCTATTGCCAGGACAACGAAATCTCATGGTACGACTGGACGCTTCCGGGAAAAAATTCCAATCTTTACAGATTCGTAAAGGAAATGATTTCTTTCCGTCTGCGCCACCCCGGCTTTATGCGCCCGGAGTTTTTTTCAGGAAGAGGCGGCGCGTATAAAGCAATCCCTGATATCACCTGGTTCGACGAAAAAGCAAACTCGATTAACTGGGATGAATCCGTTAACTGCCTTGCTTTCCGCCTGCTTGGAAGCAAAGCTGACACGCTTGCCGACAGGGACGACAATGATTTTTACATAATGTTTAATTCGCACATTGACTTAAAAAAATTTACAATCGCCGATCCGCCGCCCAAAAAAGAATGGTACCGCGCAATCGACACAGGGCTGCCTTCCCCGAATGATATTCTTGCCCTTGGAAGCGAAGAAAAATTATCGCCGCAAAAAATATATTCTGTCAAAGCCCGCAGCACTGTGATATTAATTTCTAAAGCGGCAACCCCATCCTAAAAAGGACGCGGTGTTAAACCTCTGTGCGCGAATAAAAATTTATTGCGGCCGTTAGCTGCAATGTACCGGAGCGGATATGGATAACAGCAGTTTTATTTTCGGCGTCGATTTAGACGGAGTTGTCGGCGATTTTTACGGGGCAATCCGCGGTATCGCCGCGGAATGGCTTAATAAACCGATAGATTCGCTTACGCGGGAAATTTCTTACGGTCTTAAGGAATGGGGCATTGATGAGTTCGGCGGTTATGACAGGCTGCACCGTTTTGCCGTTATGCAGCGCAACATTTTCCGCGATATGAATCCGATAGAAAACGCGCCTGCGATCCTGCGAAAATTGTCTAATCAGGGAATACGCATCCGCATAATCACCCACCGGCTTTTTTTAAAATATTCCCATCGCAATACAATTACGCAGACCGTCGACTGGCTTGATAACTTTGACATTCCTTACTGGGACATCTGCTTTATGAACGATAAAGGCGCTGTCGGCGCTCATGTTTATATTGACGACGCTCCAGAAAATATTACTAACCTCCGCGGCATCGGCTGTAAAACAATTGTCTTTACTAACTCGACAAACCGCGGCATACAGGGACCGCGCGCCGATAATTGGAATGAAGTTGAAGCCATTGTAATGGAAGCACGCGATGAATGGCGCACCGGAACTATCGGGCTGTTTAAATAAAGATACTAAAAAAAATTAAATGAAAGACATCGTTTTAACAACCGTCAATGCGAAGTGGATACATCCGTCTCTTGCGCTGCGGTTGTTAAAAGCCAATCTTGGCCGGCTTGAAGAAAGGTGTGAAATAATTGAATTTAACCTCCGCCAGCCGTTAGCTGAAAAGACAAAGCCGCTTCTGGAAGCGAACCCGCGGATACTTGGAATTTCTGTTTCTATCTGGAATCATCTTGCGGCAGTTGAACTTTTAAAAGAGCTGGAAAAAAACTGGAATGATAAACCTGTAATTGTACTCGGCGGCCCTGAAGTGTCGCATTTGCCGCCTGAGGCGGAAATTTTCAAACATGTGGATTATGTTATCCGCGGCGAAGGGGAAACGGCTTTTCGTTTGTTATGTGAAGATATTTTGTTAAATGATAAATATATTTTTCCTTATAATACTCCGTGTTCCTCTGTGACATCCGCGGCTAATAATTTATGCGAAATTAAACCGGCGTATCATTTATATACTGATGAAGATCTTCATAGAAAACTTGTATATGTTGAATCATCGCGCGGCTGTCCGTTTAAATGCGAGTTCTGTTTGAGTTCTGTTAAAACAGAAGGGCAGGCTGTCCGCGAGTTTGAGCTTGATCAATTTTTTGATCAGATGGACACGCTAATTCAGCGCGGAGCCGGAACATTCAAGTTTCTTGACAGAACCTTCAATCTTAATATACCGCGCAGCCTTCGAATCATCGATTTTTTTCTTGATAAAATTAAAAACCATTCTTCGCTCCGCACTGCACATTCCTCATTTGCAGTTCCGTTTGTCGTTCACTTTGAAATGATTCCTTTAAATTTTCCGCCGGAGTTAATCGAGGCGTTAGCTCGTTTCCCGCCGGGAACTCTGCGCTTGGAAATAGGGATTCAAACGCTAAACGCGGAAACGGCTTGGCTTCTTAAGCTGCCCGGGCGGAATCAGCATGATGATTCGCAAAAGATACTTAAGACGCTCTCTTTGCTTAGAAAGAAAACTAACGCAATTATTCACGCTGATTTAATCGCGGGTCTGCCCGGCGAAAGCGTCGATTCTTTCGGTGAAGGTTTTGACCGTCTTTGGCGTGCTTTGAACGATGCTGATTTTGAGGCTAAGGGACACGCGGAGATTCAGCCCGGTATTTTAAAGCTTCTTCCCGGAACACCGGTTTCACGTCATATAGAGCGGTATAAAATGCGTTTTAATTCCCTTCCGCTGTACGAAATTGAAGAATCATCATTAATTTGCACAGATGATTTGCGGCGAATTAAAAATTTTTCCCGTTTTTGGGAATTAATTATGAACCGCGGGCTTGTCAATGCGGCTAAGCTCGCGGAAAAGACAATGAATATATCAATTTTTTTGGAATTTTTAAATTTATCTGATCGCTTATTCGATTATTTTGGAAAAAACTGGGGAATTGACAAAAACGAGTTAATTGTAAAACTAAAAGAAGAAAATTTTATTTAAAAATTATAAAATAATCCCGGAAAATGCTGACATAATTTTTTTATTTTTATATATTAATTTATATAAGGGAAAATTTATGAAAAAACAATTATGGTTTTTGGCGCTTGCCTTTTTGATATTAAGTTTCTTCGCGTGCGATTTGGAAATTCCGGAAAAAGTTGTAATTAAAGGAAGCCCGGAAGCTCGTTTTGCCGCTAATTTTAATATAGGCGATTATTTTAACGACGCAATCGATAAAATTTTTGACAGTAATTTTAACAACAACAGCGGATTAATATTAATTAACTGTCCAAATACCGCTGTAAAAACATTTATTATTTATAGTAAGGTTCTTGATGAAACAATAAATTTAAATTTAAGTTCAGATGTATTAAATGCAATAGGACAATTAGGGGAGTATAAATTAGATAGCAAACTTGATATAAACACTAGTTCAAGCGGAATAACGATACCTGCTGTTAATTTAGATGAGTTTGTAAAAGGTTTTTCATTTGCAAATTATAATACCATGTTATATATATCTGGTTCAGAAATTGTTGACATACTTACTGTAGATCTTAAAAAACCAGACATTACCCCGCAAACAGGAAGAAATGAAACAAATCTTGGCTCATCAGATAAATTTTATGAAAATGCCTTACCGGCAGGTTTAGATATCGCATTAAAATTCGATGGAAATCAAATAAGTATAAACCCAAGTATCTATATAGAAGAAGGAAAAACAATTACAGCAGGGATGCTGGCAGAACCTAAAGTTAAAATTGAAGTTGCTATTTGGTTACCATTGGTTCTTGAAGCTACAGGCGATGGGAGAAAATTTGAATTACCTGCTCTGTTCAATCATGATGTTGATCTTTTTGGCAGGGGAAGCGTAAATGATAAAAATCTTATTGCTGAATTTGTGGAAAGCCTTAAACTTGAAATTACATTAAGCGGCAGCAATCCGTTTACAAAAGCCGAATTGCATGTTACAAGCGAAGGAGTTTCCATAAAGACGCCTTTCGGCGGCAATTCATTAATTTTTGAGATTAGCGAAAGCGATATGAATGACATTAACAGCCATTTTCCGTTTGCCCCAAAATTAGAAATTGTGTTTAAAAAGGGCGGAAAATTATCCATGCCAAATGATTTTAGAACATCGTATGTCGCGCTGACAGCAAAGCTAAATTACAGTATTGATCTGGGAGGCGGGCTGCAATGAAAAAAATTATTTTTATATTATTAATTTGTTTTATAATGATTCCGGGAATTTTCGCCTCTGACGGCTGGCGTATGCCGGATCGTTCGTGGGAAATGGGAATCGCGAATATAGACTTTGGTTTTTCAAATAATCTTATAAACCTTTCTGATGTTTTTCAAAAAGAATTAGTTATTGATCTTGATAAATTAAAAAGCGGTTTATTCATCAATCTTGATCTTGGCGTTACGCCGTTTTATTTTTCATTTAACAGCAAGGGCAATTGGGGCTTCAAGTTATCCGCTGGAATTGACGCGCATGGGCTTATCAGCCTTAACGATAAAATGCTTTCTTTCGCCGAAGCTGAAAATGAAGAATCGGATTTCGCGGTATCGGCGTTTGCTGACGCGCAGCTTTCGGTTTTTTTTCATATAGCGAAATTTAAAGTGACGCTCGCGCCGTCTGTGTTTTATCCTGTGGTTTATACGTCACCTTCCATTATTTATTCAAAAAAAGATTCTAATAACGGAACTGATTTATCGCTTGATTATAAACTGACTGTATTTTCCGCTGTATCAATGGCTCCGGGAAGCACCGGCGATGTAACAGGATCGCCTGGTTTTGATCTAAGCGCAAGTCTGGAATTTCCGCTTTCCGAAGCGATTGGCTTAAAGAAATTAATTAGTTTCCTTGATTTTTCAGTAGGCTTGGATGTATATAATTTTTCATTAGTGCCTTCTCTATTACAGGATTATATGGAAATATCCGGAAAAATCGGCGGAGATAAAATTGACATTTTTAACGGTCTTCCTGATGATCTCTTCCAAATGGACGATATTGTTTACGGTCAAAAAGATATGGAAGTTATCCGGCCGTTCAGGGTTCATCTATGGGCTGACTGGCGTCCGTTTAAAATTCTTGGCATAACAGGAACATTCGGTTTTTCTATTAACAACGCCTATGTCGAATCGTTTACATTTGAAGGCGGCGCAAAAGCGCGCATCGATCTTGGCAATATTTTAATTGTTAAAGCCGGCGCAGGTTATTATGACAGGGTATGGATTAACAGCGTTGATTTTACTTTAAACTTAAGGCTGATACAAATTGATCTTGGCGTAAATCTGCGTTCCAATACATTGGATAAAACATTTATTAACGGAAGCCCGGGATTCAGTTTTGGATTCCGGTTTGGCTGGTAATACATACTGGCATTTATTCATTACAGGACCACACCGGAATCGAAAGCTGCGAAGGAAACGGATTGACGCGGTTAAAATCAGGCAGCCAGTCGCTGCCTGTAACCAGCTCCTGACAGAAGCCGTCTTCAATTTCAAATTCATTTAACCAGTTTAAAACAGTGTCAAATTCCCGTTTTGATAAAAAACCGTCAGGAAGCGGTTTTTTAAACTGCGACGCGCCGCTTTCCGAAGTTCTACGGTTTATAACCGGCGTATATTGAGTCATCAGTGAAAGCATCGCGCTGTCTTTAGCGTTATCTGCAAACCAGCGAAGAACTTCTCTTGTTGAATCAAGACAGCCTGGTAAAATTAAATGGCGGATAATGACTTTTGATTTATCGCCGTGATGCTTTAGCCGCGAAATTTCCATCATTTTTAAGATTGCCGCCTTCGCTGTTTCTGGATAATCTGGTGCGCAAAAGTAATTTTCCGCGATTTCGCGGTTTAACGTTTTTAAATCAGGAAGAAAGATATCGATATAACCGCCCAAAAGATTAAGCGCTGTAACGCTGTCATAGCCTGATGAATTCCAAAGCATGGGAACGTTAATGTTTTTTTCTCTTGCGGCTTTGATTCCTTCTATAATGGCGGGGACTGCGTGGCTTCCTGTTACTATGTTTATATTTTCTGCCCCATTGTCACATAACGCGGCGCAGATGTGCGCGAAATCTCCGGAAGAAACCTCCTTTCCAAGGCTCTGTCTGCCTGTATCGTTATGTGAAACCTGATGGTTCTGGCAGAATGCGCATCCTAAATTGCAGCCGCTGATAAAAATTGTTCCTGAGCCGCCGCTTCCTGTTATTGGAGGCTCTTCGCCTTTATGTATCACAGCCGCTGCGATGCGAAGAGACGCTGTTTCTCCGCAGAAACCTTTATTGCCTTTAAAGCGGTTAACGGCGCATCCGCGTGGACAAAGCGTGCATGACTCATATAAATTTTTCAATTGATAATGCCTTTAGTTTTGAATTTTTACCTTGTAAATGCTGCCTCTTTCGTTGATTCCGTAAAACGCGGCTTCTAACGCGCTGCCTTCTGTACATTCAATAACGGCGAAAGTCGCGCCGATTCTGCTTCGCGGACGGCTGACGCTTCCAGGATTAATAAAAATAATTCCTTCGGAATTTTTATAAAAAGGAACGTGAGTATGTCCGAATAACGCCGCGTTTGCGTCGTTTTTTTTAGCGGCTGCGGCGAGTGTATGAGTTCCCGCGTATAAACTGTAGCGATGACCGTGGCACAGGAAAAAGCGGTTATCTGCAAAATCATAAACATCGGATTCCGGCGCGTTCATATAATCATTGTTACCGCGGACAATTTTCCAGTCGCTGAAAAATCCCGCGGCGTTAGCCGCTTTGCTGATATCGGAAAGCCCGTCGCCAAGACAAACCGCGGCGAGAATTGTGTCATTGGGAGGAATATGTTCTTTTGCCCAGTCAAAAATATTTTTTAACGCGGAAACATTTCCGTGAGAATCAGAAAATAAAAGGAATTTTTTTACTAATATTTTTTCCATTATAATTTTCCTGATTTTTTTACGCTTAAATATTTGTTTATTAACGCGGATGAAATATTCTCCGGGGATGTTTCAAGAACAAGAAGCCCCGAATGTTCCCATTTGCGGTATAATCTGCGCAGATTTGATAAATACGCGTGAGCGGCCGCGGTTTCAAGAATTTCTTCATCTGTATATTTATAACTTTTTCCTCCATCGGAGTATTCTTTGCCGTTCCTTGCGGTCAGTTTATAAAAAGATGGTTCAATAAAACTTACCATTAAAAGAAGATGCTGTTGATTTATTCTTGGAAGTATCCACGAAAGCGATTCCCCGTCTTCTTCCCGGAAGTTGCTTATAAGCACGATAAAACTCCTGCGGTGAAGGCGGCTTAACGCTTTTTCCATCGCGGAAAAAGGCGATGACGGCACAGGCGCGCTGTGAAGATCATAGAGCCTGTTCATTAAAGATGTGTACGCGCGCATTCCTTTCCGCGGAGGTATCCAAAGATCGTGCGCGCCAAAACTCGCCGCGGCTACAGCGTCTCCCTTTTTTAACGCGGTATATGAAAGCAGAAGCATGGCTTCCAGCGCACTGTCAAACTGAAGACCGGGAAGGCGGTAACCGGAATCGATAATAAACAAAATCTGCTGATCTTGTTCCTCTTGATAATTTCTGACAATTAATTTTAACTTGCCGTCCAGACGCCGGTTTCTGCTTGTCGCCCTCCAGTCAATGGAACGGATTGAATCGCCTTCCTGATAATCCCGCAGGCTTTCAAATTCAAGCCCCTGCCCGCGTTTTCTTATTTGCGTTACATCGCTTTTTTCCGGATTCCAATGAATGTTCGCTCCCTGCGCCATCTGCCTGAAATTTGGATATGTGCGTCCTGCGCTGAAGTTGTCATGCGTTACGCGCAATTTCCAGAAGCCCAAAAATGAGCCGAACATAAATTGAGTGCCGGAAAAATACCACAATCCTCTTTTTTCCGGCATCAGGCTGTATTCAAATAAATATGTATCAGCGTCTTTTAATTTTTTTCTGTCTATTTCCGCCGGAAAAACAGCATCCGCAGGCTTCGCCGAATCTTCGGTATGCGGCTGCTGCGATGACTGTGAGCCTGCGTTTATGCAGCTCATCGAATCAGGATAAATATCAAAAATTTTAATTGAACGCGGCAGATAACGCGATGTCTTTTTTATCAAGAGTTTAATCCGCAGGGACTCTTTCTGCGCGGCGGATGACGGTACGATTCTATCTGCCTGTAAACGCCCTGTTACGGAAATGAGTAAAAGTAAATCTGTTAAAATAAAGGGAATCAGTCCGGCGCCTGTTAAAACCCAGATTACGAAAACTCCGCTTAAGAAAAACGCGGCGCAGCCAAGAACAAGATATAAAAGAGCCAAGATGAAAAAAGTTCTGCCCGGCATTAATAAAACCTTGTCTTTTTTGACAGCGTTCATTGTTTTTTCCGCGTCTTCTTTAACCGCGATTTTCTCAGTCTTCCGCATTGCCTGTTATACCCTTGGGCGCTTGCGTTTTTACGATAATGTTTTCGATAATGCGCCTTGCGCTGATTCCTTCAAGTTCGCTTTCCGCAGAAAGTGTCAGGCGGTGAGAAAGCACTTCCGCCGCGATAGCTTTAACATCATCAGGAAGAACAAAGTCTCTGCCTTGAAGCAGCGCCCTTGTACGTGCGCATCTTATCAGCGCAAGACTACCCCTTGGGCCGGCTCCGGTTTCAACAGCCGCGGTTTCTCTTGTCGCGGTGTTAATGCGAACCGCGTAATCCACAATAAGAGGATCTGTTCTTAAAGATGCCGCCAGTTTTTTAATGGCGGTAAATTCTTCTATGCCAAGAACCGTGTTTACATCCGCGATGGAAAGTTCCTCTCCTGTGCTGTCTTTTAAAACTTTAATCACCATGTTTTTTTCCTCTTCAATAACCGGGAAACTTGCTATTATCTTCATTAAGAAACGATCTTTCTGCGCGTCGGGAAGGGGATAAGTCCCTTCATGCTCAAAAGGATTCTGAGTGGCAAGCACCATGAAAGGAGAGGGAAGCCTGCAACTTTCGCCGTCCAGCGTTATCTGAAACTCCTGCATCGCTTCAAAGAGCGCTGCCTGCGTTTTTGCGGGCGCTCTGTTAATTTCATCGGCTATAAAAAGATTTGTAAATACCGGCCCTTTTCGCGTAACAAATTTTCCTGTGGCCGGATCAAGCATTATATTTCCTGTTATATCGGCCGGCATAAGGTCGGGGGTAAATTGTACCCTTTTTGAATCTCCGCCTATTGCCCTTGCAAGCGCCCTTATTAACAGTGTTTTTCCAAGACCCGGCACGCCTTCTACAAGCAAATGGCCGCCTGCGATTAGCGTAATCAGCGCGTAATCTACAAGCTGCTTTTGGCCGACAAAAGCCTTTGCAATTTCATTTTTCACCAGCTCCAGTTTTTCGGCGGCTTTTTCACAATTACTTGTGCGTTCGATAATTTCCTGCTGTTCCATTTAATTTTCCCCTGAGTTGATTTATTAATTCTTTATAATTATATGTATTATCATTTTTGTTTTGACTGTCTTCATCGCCCGGAAACGGCTCCAGATAGTAATTAAGCGCGCGGTGTTTTTTTAAAAAGAGAATTTCCGCTGTTAGGCGATCTTTAATCGGACGGGATGTCTGCGCGTTTTCTTTTACAGCTTTTCCGAATAAAGGAACAACCATCCAGAAACCGGCTGATATTAAAATTAACGTGGATACTATTACTGGCGCCGGATTTCCTCTTTCAAAAATTGATCCAAAAACTGAAAAAGCTGTTGTTGTATTCTGATTTCTTATAAAAAGAATGCTTTTGTTTTCTTGCGGAATTCGCGCTCCTGTCAGCTTCCATGTTAAAACCGCGTTTTCTTCCTTTTTTATATTATTATTATTCATGAAGACAGGCGTTCCCGTAACTGCGAGAAATCCGTTTCCGGAAGAAATTTCTACAAGCCTTATGTTTCCGTAGATGTCTTTCATTGTAAAAGCGCTGCTGTTTTCTGTAACTTCAAAAGCGACGCGCCGTGAGAAATCAGGGTATATTTCTTTATCGTCTGTTACTTCCTCATCAATATTATTAACAGGCTGTGTAATTTCTGCGGATATACCGAAATCTAAAAGAAAATCCAGCAAATTTTTATTTATATTTTCGTTATAAGGTTCTATGTTAATTATTAAATAGCCGCCGTTTTTGATCCATTCATATAGTTCATCTGTACTGTACCAGCCGTAAGTTCTTGAACTCATCATAATGACACGCTCTGATATTTCGTCTAAAAAAAACGAAACAAAGTAATTTTCTATGCGGACAGTATTGCCTGTCTGCGTCAGCCATTGATCCAGCGCGTAATAAGAGTTAGATGAAACTTCTTCCGACGGAAATATTATTTTTTTCCCCTGATAAATTTCCAGATTATTATAGGCAAATATCCCAAAAGCAGCGGCGATAAAAATTGCCGCAGTGCATATTAAAATTTTTTTATCCATACTGCGCCTTCACAAACGCTACCGCGTCTTCAAAACTTCCTTCGGCAGGAAGCCTGCCTGCGTAAACCAAATACACCCAGTTTTTTATCAATCTGTCGAATTTTTGCGCGTTTGGATTGTTATTATTCATTGAATTCACCGCTGCGGCGCAGTCGCTTTCTGTAGCGTTAGGCGCAAACGTAATGCCGTGGTACGCCCATGATTTTATTGCCGCCGCGGTACAGTACCCCCAGCCAAGGCGGGTGTCTCCCTTTTCATAAAACGCGAGCGCTTTTTCCAAAAGCTGTTTTGGATCTTCTGCGTATTTATCATAAAGCATGGTTTCTTTTGATTGTTTTTTCATTCCCGATCTTATCAGCTTGTTATTTCGCAGATAAAAAAATAAAAACACCATCGCTGCGGCAATTATTCCGATTAACAAAAGCTGAAGAACCCGCGCAGAAATTTTTTGAATGCGTTCTGTTAGTTCCGAATTAATATCAGGCAGATCGCTTTCCTGTGACCGGCTTTTAAACCGTATACCCCATGAGTCTTCCGTTCTTCCAAATTCAGGAGAATCAAGAATTTCATGAAGCTGATCTAACGGAACAGCCGGCAAATTATTCTGCGCATAGGATTTTTCCGGCATAAAAAGAAAAACGCAAATAAAAAATGCCGCAAGAATTGCCGGTTTTGCATTGCCGGAAAGTTTATTATGCTGCTTTTCTTTTGCAAATTCCCTGAATTTAATTTCTATATCCCAGCCTTCGACTTCGATCCTTGAATTGATATAAAGACAAAATCCCATACAGACATAAATTGTTTCTACTAGTATTATGTTTAAGCACCATGCCGCGTAATAAATTATTTCTATTTCTAAAAAATCATTAAAAAACGCGGCTAACCCCTGCATAAAAAGTTCGGCGAATGTAATAAAAAAAACTGTTTCTCCGAATAACAGGGCTATTTCTACGGAGACTGCCCATAATGTCAGCACAAGGCAGAAATCAATACCGCCTTTTTTTAATAATTGTCTGCGTAACGCGGCGCTTTTTCCGGTTTTTAAATTTCTTTCCAGCACACGCACAGGCATAATTGCCGCGCGCAGAGGACTGAAGCGGCGCCATAATAAATCTCCTGCAAGCCCCCTTAATATGCTTTTTCCCAATCCGAGCGAAAGGCGTTTAACGTCCGCGTCTTTGTCAAAGAAACGGATTGATATTATGTGCAAAATGATACGATCAAAAAGAGGTTTTAAAAACCATATAATTAGCCAGCTAAAATATTGATAATTTCCGGGAAGCGCGATACGAAGCAGGAAGGCTGTGATCCAGAAAGGAAGGGCGAAAAATAATATGAAAACAGAGAAATTTTTCCGCCACAAAAGAAGCCCTGCGTCGGCGGCTTCGCGGTTTGTTTTATATTTTTGAATATTTACAAAAGGCGAATCCTGTCTTGCTTTTGATTCCTGTAAGTTTTGTACAATCATTTGCGGTTCATCCACACGGTTTCGCCGTGTTCTTTCCGGGCGCCGGCAAATAAAAAATATAAAAGAAGAAGAACCCAAAAACAAATGCCCGATCCTATGCGGAATTGAACAGGCCATAAATGTTTTGATGACCAGAACGATTCCAGCCCGGCGGCTATTATAAGCATTATTACGCTGCCCGTTATTATTGGAAGAGCGTCCTGTCCCGCTTTTTTTACAGAAGCGCCCCTGCTTAATCCGTTTGTAATAAAAAACCTGTACCCCAAAAGCAGTCCAGCGTATGCGCTGAAAGCGACCGCGTTTAATTCAAATGCGCCGTGCGCTATTACAAACGGATAAAAAGTTTGCGCGTAACCGACGTTTGTAAGATGCCCCGCAACAATTCCAAGGAAGCCCGCGTTTATGCATAAAAAGAGAAGGCTTCCAAAACCGGCGAAAATGCCGCCTGCGAATGTTCTGAATGCTATAGAAATATTATTATAAATGTAGAAGCCGAACATATCAGCATCATTATTTATTTCTCTTGGCGTTAAAAAGCTGCTGTTTGACGGATTATACATTGATTCAATCTGTCTTAGTTCGCGCGCGGGAAGCAGCTCGGCTGTTATATCCGGAAAAATAATACACAAGACCGCAAAGAAAAAAGTTATGCCGTAAAAGATAAGTAAAGTGGCGAGTATTCCTTTCCAGTGAAGACGCACTTTCTGCGGAAAAACGAAAAGTATAAACCGGGCGAATGATTTTACAGGCCATTCATGCCATTTATATAAAATTTGATTGCCTTCGTTTACCAGCGCGTTTAATCTGTCGATTATTTCCGGATCGTATCCGTTTGCTTTTGCCGTGTTTAAATCCTGCGTAATTTCCCTGAAAAGACGGATAAAAGAAACAGCGCTTTTTTTTAAATCGTTATTATTTCTTCTTACAAGCGCGGAAAATTCAATCCATGCGTTGTTTCTGCGCAGCACAAAAGTTTTTTCCGTCATTGGGTATCGCCTGATAATTTTTTTGCCGCGGCGAGTAAAAAAGCCGAATCTGATAAACCGCAGTTTTCTTTCTTAAGATATGGCGCGTAAAAAGTCGCGATTTCATTCGCTCTGGCTTCACCTAACAGCGGATAACGCCTTGCAAAATCCAGAATCGCCTGTTTTTCCTCGAAAGAAAGAGAGTCCGTTTTCAGATTAACAGATTCTAATTTAAAGGAAAGTATATCAGGCGAATAAGAGTTTTTGTTTTTTGCGATTGGCGTATAGACTACAAGAGTGCCGCCCGCCCAGTCGCCGATTCGCCTGAAGCCGCCGCTTACCGCAATCGAGATAAAGGCAATGTGAAAAAATGACAAAAATGTATCGGCAAAGCGAAGAAGATTCCGCAGAAACGATGACGCCGGATCGACAGGAGAGCCGTCGCTTTTTATCACCCTGATTCCTGTTAAGCTTTTTCCCGGAGTTTGTCCATGGAAAGCAAGTTCGCAGATTACATGATAAAACCAGTCAACTATAAAATTTAACAGATAATAAATCCATACGCCGAACGCGAATCCGGAAAAAAGAAGCGAAAAATAAATGAATAAAAGAAGAACTCCCTGAATTAATTTATCTATCGCGTAAGATAATGTCCGCACCGGAAAACCCGCAGGGGAAAGAATGAACTCGATACCTTCGGGAGTTATCGCTTTCAGAGACGCGTCGAGGCTTGTGATTTCCCGCTGGGGCATTATTAATTATAAACTAAGTACACTTGTAATGCCAATAATTATTGAGCCTATAATGGAAAGAGGAATTATCGCAAGGCTGATTATAGCCATGATCCCGTAAAATTTCCATAATGATTTATTATTTTTAAAAGCGGTTTCCAGGTCTTCGCTTGAGTTACTGTAAACGTATCTGGAAATTTTTAACCCGAATGTAAATGTAAAAAACGACGGGAAAAAAATCAGCGCGCCCATCGCGAGGTAAAAAATTGATACAAGCCATACAGGAATCGCTTCCCATCCTGATATAAAATTTGTTAAAAAACCCGAAGCGATTAGTATTAATAATCCTATAAGCGCTATTATACCGCTGAAAATAAATCCCAGAATGCCGATAAACTTGAGCCACGGGGATGTTTCCTTTAAATAGCGCAGCATTGTTTCCGTAAGATTTCCCGCGGAAATATTTTGATCCGGGACAATCGGAGACTGCGGACTGTCATAATTGTTTTCTAAATCAGACATAAATACCTCATGTTGGCCTTAAATTATTCCGCCTTGAACTTACAAAGCGAGAGAAGTCGTTAATATTTTTTACAAAAATTTTATCAGGATAAATTTCCACCCGTCTTTGATTGACAAAATGCCCAAGAATATCTCTTGCTTCATTGACGCTCATTCCCGCCCAGTGAGCGACGCCTTCTACTGTTGTTTTAAACTCGCGCTTTTCGCTTGTTTTATCCATTTCCGGCTGAGTTTCATCAAGCATAAGAAAAACATCGGCGATCTTTGCCTGAGGATCGGGAAGGGTAAGAATCATAAAACGTCTCTTTGAATCATAAATGCGCTTGCAGAACATTTTTAAAAGTTTAAGCGCAATCTGCGGATTTCCCAAAAGCAGGATTTCAAAATTCTGAGAATTAAATTCAAGGACTTTAACCTCGTCAAGCGAAATCGCCGTAGCTGACCTTGGAGAGTTTTCAAGGATTGCCATTTCGCCGAACATTTCCGAAGGGTGAAGAATATCCAGCGTTCGTTCAATGTCTCCGACAAGTTTTACAAGCTGAACTCTTCCCGATTGAATTAAATAAAAAGTATCCCCGGTTTCAAACTCGGAAAAAATTATTTCGCCCTGATGAAACGTGCGCGAAAACCGCCCGAAAGCGGCAAGATCCATAGCCATCTTATGCTCCCATGGCGCTTAACGCCCGTTTTGCTTTATCAATGCTTGGGTCGTCGCCGCCCATGGAAACAATTTTTTTATAGAAAGCGGCAGCCTGTTCTTTTCTGCCTGATTTCTCGTTGCACTGCCCGATTATAAACATTGTTTCTTTCAACTCAGGATGCTTTGGATATTTTGTCAGCATATTTGTGTAGTATTTCTGCGCGTCTTCGTATTTGCCCAGCAGGAACATACATCTGCCGATTTCAAATGAAGCCTTCGCTGTCCATTCAGGATTTACATCAGCGTCAACTATCACTTTAAAGGTCATGAACGCTTCCTGATATTTTCCCTGCGATACAAGG
>Ga0209755_10001874_pt1 | contig 30777 bp, 29 predicted proteins | sample TergutCo191P1_FD_187301 | JGI IMG/M metagenome (GOLD analysis project Ga0209755, IMG submission 187301) | Cornitermes sp. P1 segment gut microbial communities from Petit-Saut dam, French Guiana - Co191P1 (SPAdes) (version 2) | ecosystem: Host-associated > Arthropoda: Insects > Digestive system...
GTGTCCTTTTGCTGAAAAGGTTGTGCTTGTGGCTGATAATCTTAATGCTCATAAGGTTGGTGCGTTGTGTGAGGTGTTTTGTGTTGAGGAGGCGCGTAGGCTTTTGAATCGGTTTGAGTGGCATTTTACTTCTAATCATGGGAGTTGGCTTGATATGGTTGAGATTGAGATTGGGGTTATGTGTCGTCAGGTTCTTGGAGTTGTGTTTGCGGGTATGGGGAGTTTTGAGCGTCAGGTTAAAGCGTGGACCCAGTAGCGTAATGTGCAATGTGCAAAAGTGAATTGGCAATTCACCACTAAAGACGCAAGAATTAAACTAAAACGCCTATACCCCACAATAATCTAATTACTTAACGGATAAAGCACTAGTGCCTTTCACAAAATAATTTCATACATGATACTACATGTTTTCTGTTAACCTTTCAACAAAATATGTCATAAAGTAACTTGTCACGATTAACAAGTTTTTATCCTCTCTCACTTTATGGTTAATTTAAATACTTCAAATCTCTCAAATAAATGGTAGTGTCGTTATGAAAATTCTCTTAATAAACCCGCCACAGACATTTTACCCCAATTCAGAGCCACCGGCAGGTAATCTGCCTTTGGGTTTGATGTATCTTGCAGCGGTTCTTGATAAAGCGGGTTACACGGTTGAAATTTTAGATGCTTTCATGACAGATTCTAAACCCAAAAAAAATGGTGACACAATAACTGTTGGCCTATCCTTTAGTCAAATTGAAACAGAAATACAACAACGAAAACCCGACATTGTAGGTGTTTCTGGCCCGTTTACAAGTCAAATTACTAACACTTTGAAAGTATGTAAGCTAACAAAAAAAGTTAATCCAAACATCCTAACAATTGTAGGTGGCCCCCATGCTTCTACTGTGCCTAAAGAGTTTTTAGAAAAAAACCAAACCGTTGACATAACTGTTATCGGCGAAGGAGAGCATACTCTGCTTGAAATTGTGAAACACTTTGAAAATAAAAAACCCTTAAACAGCATTTTAGGTATTGCCTACCGCCAAAATAACACTGTTATAGTTAATGAGGTGCGACCCTTTTTGGAAAATCTTGACGAACTACCATATCCTGCTTATCACTTGGTAAATATGGAACATTATCTAAGCAACAAAGAAATTGGCTATCGAAGCTTTCAGAAGCGCGCTATATCTATGGTTACTAGTCGCGGGTGTCCGTTTAACTGCTGCTTCTGTTCTGTTCATTTACACATGGGAAAAAAATTTCGGGCCCATTCAGCACAATACGTCTTAAATCACATCCAACACGTTGTTGACAAATACAACGTTAAGAACATTTTTTTTGAGGACGATAACCTAACATTTGATCTTAACCGATTTGAAACAATATGTGATGGTCTAATTGAGCGTAGAATCAAAATTGGTTGGGAAACCCCTAACGGCGTTCGCGCAGACTACTTAAACGCGTTATTGCTTAAAAAAATGAAACAAGCCGGAGTTGTTAGCATCTTTGTGGGCGTAGAGTCGGGTGATCAAGAGGTTTTAAACAAGATTGTCTGTAAAAGCCTTAAACTTGATATGGTAGCCGAGTTTGCTAAAAATGCTAAACGGCTTGGGTTGAAGACAGGCGCGTTTTATATTATTGGTTTTCCAGGCGAAAAAAAAGAAAATATGCAACGAACGGTCGATTTTGCTTTAATGCTTAAACAAAAATATGATGTAGGTATGCACCTGTTTACTGCAACACCAACTTTTGGTACAAAACTGTATGAACAATGTAAAACACACAATTACCTCACAGCCGATTTATCATGTGACACTTTAGGATCCTCAGCTAGACAACCTCTGGGGCACTCATTAATCCATACCAACGATTTTACCCCTCAAGAAGTCAAAGAAATTGCTCAACAAGCTTTAAAAAAATACAAAAAACTATCTCTAATAAACCTCGTTAAGAACCCCAAAAAAGCCCTGCAAACAATTTACCACCAACCCCAGCTACTTAACAAGTATCTAAAAAACCTGTTTTCTTAAACAGCAAAATTTTTTTCTACATTGAAGTTGAAAAACAAGTGCATCCTATGTTATGACAAAATCTAATGTCAGACCTGCGGGTAGTGTTTGATATTGGTTGGTGGGTATGTTAAGATATTTGTTTATTTGAGTTCAAATTGGATTGTGTTGTTAAATGGTGGCGGGCTCGCTGGGATTTGAACCCAGGATTCTCGGCTCCGGAGGCCGATGCCTTGATCCGTGCTAGACTACAAGCCCTTTTGTTGTTTGGTGTTTGTTGGTGTGTGTTTGTTGTTAGGTAAAGTTACTGGAGGGGTGGTCAATTAAATGTTTGTGTTGTGGTGGTCTTTTGTTATTGTTGTGTGTTGGTTGGGTTTGTGGTGTTTGGTTTGTGTTTTCTTTTGGATGGGTTTATATGTTTGTATATTTATTACTATTACGTTAGCCGCTATAACGGTTAACGTAATTGTAAGGTGTGTGTTGAACATTGGATGAAGACGTATTACACGGTGCACTAACAGAAGCAGTATACTACATACTGCTGTCGATGCTTGAACCTATACATGGTTATGCAGTAATGCAAAATATCGAAAAAATAACCAATGGACGGGTACTTCTTGGAGCGGGAACACTATATGGCGCAATTAACACTTTACTAGAAAAACATTGGATTTGTGCTGTAACCGGTGATAATAACTCTCGAAAAAAAGATTACATCATTACCGATTTAGGCCGCAAAATTCTCCAACGCGAACTTGTGCGTCTAGAAGAACTTTTTGTCAATGGTAAAAATAAACTCGGAGATTCACAATAATGAAAACAAAACTTTGGAAAACATTTTTGGATTATGAAAAAGAAGAAAAATGGCTAAATAAAATGGCTGCCAAAGGACTTGCTATGACTGCCTATACTTTCTGCCGATACACCTTTGAGGAATGCATTCCTGGCGAATACATTTACCGTATTGAATATTTAGAACACAACATTAACCACCCTGAAAGCGTTCGATATGTTCGTTTTCTATCCGAAAACGGTGTAGAACACGTTGATACATACTTTAGATGGGTATATTTTAGAAAAAAAGCCGCTGAGGGAGACTTTAAAATATACAGCGATTTAACCTCTAGAATTAAGCATTATCAGAGAATTTCCCAACTTTGGCTAGTAATAGGCTGTATGAACCTGTTTCTAGGTCTTTTACAGAGTCGCATAATTATACAATATTTAACATCTGGCCCTCAATACTGGATCAGCAACGCTATAATAGGCGCACTTTCCGTTTCACTTGGTATTATACTTCTTACCTTCTGGTGGTATAACAACAAAAAAATCAAACGCCTCAAACGCGAACGCGAAATACATGAGACTTAAACACATCTACAAACCCGCCTATCTATATCTGCCATACACAACAAGAAAAAAAGATTCAACAGACTCAAAAATAATAGCCCATATATAACACTTGATGACACTCCTATAGCCTACAAATTTGGTATATAAACAATACTTAAAAATAGCTATTCATCTTCGCTAAGTACTTCTTGGTTAATCCACCAAGCCTTCTTTTTACCTGAACGCTCCCCTCCACAATAATCAATTATAGCTTTACCACACTTTTTTTTGGAAACCCGCTGAATTTTTTGCAATCTATTTAAAACTAGCCACCGATTGCATTTGAGGTATTCCGCTAGCTCTGGTGTGGTTGCACCTTTATAATGCATTAAATAGTCCATGATTTTACGATCCGTTTCATCTATGCAGAAACTATGTGGATTAATCTTGTTATGCTCAAAAGTTAAAAGTTCTAAATCAGCAAGATACTTTCTTACCTGCTCTAACTCGCTTTCAAGTTTACTCATTCGCTCCTCTATAGCTACAAGTTTATCTGGTTTAGGCGTTTTTTGCAATTTCTCACTAATGGCCTCACGAATAAAATTACTTCTATCCCCCTCTGGAATGCGTAAAGCAAATTCTTTGTACACCTCATCTGGAATCTTTACCGTTACAACTCTGCTATTACTATTGCTCTCGTTCACCTAACATCCCACTTCACTAACTAAGTAATATGTTTCCTATTTCATTTTTTCCATCTATTGACTTATCTAAAATTAGAAAAACCATTTTTTACACATGTGCCCTATTCATTGACGCTTTTTCTATTATCAATTAGACTGTTGACTGTTCTTCTATTAATTTCATCAATTCTTGGCAACGTTGTGTAACGATGTCATGAAATAAACGTTGCAGTTTTTCCCCTGTAATTTTTCTTTCTTTAATTATTACTGCTTTCTTAGTTAATTCTTGATCGCCTAAGCATTTAAACCAATTTTCAAACTCGCCTTTACACATGTGGTACTCTATGGTTTTTAGATCAATTCTGACTAGTTTGTTTGCGAAATCTTGTAGACTGTGTGCGTGCATGTGAAGCGATGTATCCGCATTTACGTGGAAATTGAAAGCTTTATCATGTGGTGTATAGGCCATTATTTTTTTAGCCTCTTCTTTAGTGATTAACTGAATGCCAAGGGCTTTTTTTCCCTCCTTGGTTATCATATACATGTCTTCTAGAAGCGAATTCACATACCCCATACGTGCAAGCTTTACTAGGGGCTCTATTACAGTAATTGAGTCTTCTTGATTATTTCCCATAGAAGTAATTTGTGTAGCATTTATTGGGTTGCCATTCAAAAACATGGTTTCCAGTATTTCACGTTCAACTGCTGATAAACTCATTTTCTTCCCTTTTTTTACGTTAATATAAAACATGCTAATCAAGTTATCCTACGGGTCAACATTTTTGACAGCTAACTATCTAATAATTGAGCTTTGTTAGAAAAACTCTTTATCACTAAAAAATATTAAATGAATTCATGAACAGCGCCAACAATAATGATGCTGATGATGCGCGTAGTCAAGTTTCTCGTGAGGCAGCCATTTTGCTTTATTTTGGTGCTGAAAAAGAATATAAACAAGCTAAGTTTAGGGCGGCTAAAACTTTGGGGGTTCATTTTTTGCCTACAAACCTTGAAATTGCCTTAGAGCTTGACAAAATTGCTGAAGAAAAAGAGGGGCCTGCAAGAAAAGAACGCCTTATTTTAATGCGACAAGAAGCTTTCAAAATCATGAAACTCTTAGACGCCTATGATCCTTTGTTAATTGGTAGTGTCTGGCGTGGCACTGCAAGACTTGGCAGTGACATAGACATAGCTGCATATGCAGATACACCTGAACAGGTTCTTGAGTTCTTAAAGAATTCTTGCATAAAAATACAACAGACTTACTGGACCAAAGTTAACAAGCAGGGTGTAACTTTTTTGTCATATCATGTGCTTGCTGAAACTAGAACAAAAATCAGTATAGACCTAGTTGTCCGCAATCCAGAGGAAGCTGTAAGGAAACGAAAGTGTGACATATTTGGTGATGAAATTAAAGGTCTAAGAACTCTTAAACTTGAAAAGTTACTTAAAGAAAATCCAACAAGACAATTTCTACCCTAACTTTGATAACAATCTTTTTCAAAAAGAACTTAAAGCCCCAGTCTAATAACTATAATGATAGTTATGGCTATTGATAAACGATCGCTCAAGAAAGCGTTTCCCCATTTATATCGTGAACTCGATGAGGACTCTGAAAATAAAATCTCTATAGATGCTGTCCGTGATAGTCCTGAAGCAGCAGAAAACATTGTAGACATAGATGATGTTAGCGAAGAGGAATTTCTCAAACCAATAAAAATAGTTGATAAACTACGTCATTTTAACCCTACAGCCGTAGATTTTATACGTCGATGTGACACAGACGAGCAAGCGCAAGAAATAATTTTGTATCTCCAAAAGAGAGGCGAATTAACTAGGGAGCAAGTGCAAGAATTAGAATGCACGCTTAAACAAAAAGGCGTGCGAGGCTTTGGACCAAAAAAAGAAGAAAACTATTACTTTTATGAAGACAGTCCCTAAAACAATGTTAACATTGCTTGATAACCTTGATTTTTCCTCAAAGAAATTTTTGAGAACGTTTACAACATTGTTAACATGACTTGATGCTTATGTATTATTATGAAATATTGCTTAGAAACAGTTAGAGACAAAAAGAAAAATGATTGACTGAACAAACGTGGAAGGCTGGATTTTTTTAAGCCTATGTGGGAAAATACTGGAGAATACCTAAATCCTTTTATTTTACAAACCATTTTTCAAAAAATATAGAAGGTATAATACATGGTTAAGATTGTTGTTGATCCGAAATGCTCTGGCTGCGAAACATGTGTAAACACTTGTCCTGTCTGTGTCTATGACCTCAAAGATGGCAAAGCTGTTGTAGTCAATGCAGGCGAATGCCTTATTTGTAGAGCATGTGAAGCTCAATGCCCTGAAGGCGCAATTCAAATAATTGAATAAGCGCTTTTGTAAAAGCTTCTCGGTAAAAATTAAAAGAAATCTCTCATATTGAGAGACAAACCTTTTTTATCATATTTTTTTAAATTTTAACTTTCCAAATTAATGTTGAATGCTTTTTTGAAAAAGTTTGGTTATATACTCATTTACTGTTTGGTTGTCCTTTTGGGCAATTCGTTTAACTGCGTTATTAATTCCTGTAGAATATTGTGCCGCTTTTTTAGGTTTATTAGCAATTGAGACTGGCAAACCTAAATTCAACGCAACTTTACGTAATACCAGTTTTCGAAGAGAACCCTGCGTTTGATCAAACTTTAACTCAACAGGTAAACCTAATACATACTCGATTAAGTCAAAACTACAAAAAGGCAGCAGCAATTCCACATCAAAATTTATGCAAATTTTCTTGTCCCGCTCCAAATTGTTCTCATGAATTTTCACTACATCATTGAACAGTGTTTGCTGAACTTTTTCCCTTCCCTCTTTGTAGTATTCATTAATATAACGTTGATAACCACCAAATACCTCATCAGCTCCTTGTCCCGCAAGCAAAACACCATAACCCGTTTCTTGCGCTTTACGTGCAGTCCAATAAACAGACACGCCAATAGCCGCTTTAACGGGATCTGCCTCTTCAATTAAATCTAAAACATGAGGCAGAGTATTTTCAACATCTCTCTCTTTAAACAAGTGAGCCTGCATAGGTAAATCCAGTTTTTCTGACGCCTCAAAAGCCGCTTCCGTTTCCAGTTCGTTTTCGAGACTAACATGAATTAAGTTCACTTTAACACCGCATTTACTTGCCATATATGCAATTAAACCACTGTCTAACCCACCTGAAAACGCAACTGCCACCTCTTTAAGCCCTGCAACACGCGCTCTAACTGCTTGTTCCAAAAGTTTCTGCACTTCTATTGCCGCGTCATCAATCGAAATCTGTATAGACCTCTCAGTATAGGTAAAAGTTTTAATCGGTTTAAACTGCAAACCCGCACTATTTAACAAACACAAATTACCTGGCGGAAAAGACAAAGGCTCACTTTCTATACCAAGTTGCCATAATGTTTTACGATTTGACGCAAAAACTGTCAGTTCTTTATTTTCACCATAATATAACGGCTGAACACCAATAGGGTCTCTAGCCACAATTAATTCTTCCTTTTTTAACAGGAAAAACAAATAGTCCCCATCAATTTTTCTGATAAAATCTTGGAGTTGTCTCTCGCTGAGTATAGACTTAGCTATCGCTTCTTGCGCATGTTTTTCTTTGGAGACCTGTGTGTAACTTGAGTGCTCAAAAGCAACTGTGGCATTCTCTAATTGCAGAAAACTGTACGCTTTTTTTGCCTCTTTAGTAAAAGAGCACCCGACGACTAAGGACGAGTCAATGCCCTGCTTACTTAATACATCAGGACTTTTATGAGAAACCATTTTTTCAGAGTTGGCCACTGCAAAATTCAACGGCTGCTCAAACCTGTTGCTTTTCAAAGCATCAATAATGACTGGTAATGCAGATTTACCCTTTTTGTTAAACACTGCAATAGTTGTCCTCATATCTACACGCCATTAAAACACGTCTAATGGTTAACTTCCATAAAACATAGCTTATTTAAATATTCTTTAGCATGATTCGCGTGCCTATTTTATTTATAATGTGTTTTAGAACACCTGAAAGGTTACGATTAAATTAAAAAACGAATTATGCACCTTGTAGTAAAGAAAACAAAAATTTGTATGTTCTTTTAAAATAGGGTTTTTTGTTTGAACTCTTGTACTTTATCTATCTCCTCATCCCAGGTTTCCTTTTCAGTAACAACGGCTCCGCCGACTTGTTCTTTGATTTTTTTAGCTAAACGTGGACCAATTGCTGATAATCTAGTTAGGTCTTCAAGGGTTGCTATTTTTAAGTCCTCTACTGTTTTGTAGCCGGCGTTGTAAATTATTCTACCGCGTATTCTGCCAACGCCTTCTAACTGTATGATGGATAAGAGCTCTCGTTTTATACCTTTAGAAACACGTTCTTCTAGTTCGTTTGAGAGGGGTTTTATTTCTTTATCTGCACCTAATAGTGGAGCTAATTCATGAGTTGCATGTAGTAACCATTTTGCGTTTTCTATAACGCGGTATAGGTCTCCTGGTTGAACTCCGAATTTTGTGAAAAGTTGGTCTTCAGTTGTTTCTTCTATCCAATTTTTCATAACAATGGCAGTTTTAATTTCGCCTAAAAATTCTTCATAACCCACGCGGTCTTCCCATTCTCTTGGCGGATCTACTAATAGCTCATTTTTGTATTGTTCTAATTGAAGACTTAGCACATCAATTTCTCTGGCGTAGGGTCGCATAACTGGTCCCATGTCTGGTGTATGTGCGATCATGTGTAACAAGCTAAAGTCAGTTAAATAACTTGATTTTTTGGTAAGTGCCTCCCGCATAATAACTGCTGATAAGGGATCAATGTATAGTTCGCTTACGCGTTTGCCAAATTTGGTTGCATAAATATCTCGGTGATTTATCATTATCATTTGTTTATCAAATAGGTACTTGAGAATTTTTGTAATGATACTTTTTATGGCCTTAACGTCATATTGGTAAGCATAAAATGTTTTTCCAAAAAACTCAAAAAGCTCCTCCTCTGAATGAGCATAATCTGATGCAATCGCTGCTAGTACATGTCCACGGATAATTTTTTCTACGGCCATTTTTGACCAAATGCGCTCAGTTTTAGCTAGTACATAACCTTCCATTAAATAGTCTGCTTCATCTCTTGTTTTAGCAATAACTACGGATTCTCCAAACTTGTCATATTTTGGTCTACCCGCTCTGCCGGCCATTTGTTTATAATCTAACACTGGAATAGGATAACTACCATATTCCGCTTCAAAACGATGATAATCCTGAATAACAACTGTGCGCGCAGGCAAATTAACACCCCACGCTAAAGTAGGTGTAGCAGTCAAAACTTTGAGTTTTCGCTCCTTATACGCATTCTCTATAATCTTACGATGTTCACCTGATAGACCTGCATGATGATACGCCACTCCGCAACGTATCATTTCAGCTAATTCCTCACTAACCTGTGTTTTCTCTCCTGAATCCTCAATTTTATGAGCTTCTTTTTCCAATAACTCTTTATTTGCCCTCTCCATAGAGTGACGAATAAGCGTAGAACCTGTTTTGGGCGTTGCCTTATGTATGTGCCCTGCAAGAGTTTTAGCTGTTGAAACAGCATTTCTTCGTGAAGACGCAAAAACTAAAACTTGACCCCCACTTTTCAATGTATCTAAAACAAGATTAACATGAGGCAAACGAGTTTCCTGTTCTATTTTTCTTGAACCGCCATCTTTGTATTGAATCTCATCTTGAAGCATCACTCCCTCCTTTAGATTAACTGGTCGCCATTCAGTAACTATGAATTTAGAATTTAGCCATCCCGCAATTTCATCCACATTAGTAATTGTTGCACTTAACGCTAAAATTTGAATACACGGATTAACCTGCATAAGTCTTGCTAAAACAATCTCCAATGTAGGTCCCCGTTCTGCTTCATTAAGCAAATGCACTTCATCAGCAATTACAAGCGAAATTTTGTTCAACCATTGAGCACGATGTCTAAGCAGAGAATCCGCTTTCTCATTAGTGGTAACAATTATATCGCATCGTTCCATCCAGTTATCTACATCATCAAAATCACCTGAACTGATGCCCACAGACACTTTTTTGCCATCATCTTTGACTATTTGTGAATATTTTTTGAACTCTTCATATTTCTCACTAGCAAGTGCCCGTAGCGGTGAGAGATAAATTACTTTACCATGTTTTTCCAACACATGTTTCATACTGGCCAATTCAGCAATTATGGTCTTCCCTGAAGCAGTTGGGCTAGCTAGCACTATATTTTGTCCCTCCAGTAACCCTGCTCGTATAGTGTCTGCTTGAGGCGGAAACAATTCCTTAATTCCCAAACCATCAAGAACATCTTTAACAGATTGTGATATAGATAACTCGGAAACTTTCACTTTTAAGTCGCCATCTGATAACAATCTATGGTGATAGTTATTAGGGTTTTTAACAAAGTAAGCATTTCCATTTAACTCTAACTTAGTTGAACCGAAGCTATAGCGAACAAAAATTTTGCCCGTTTTACACGTATTTTTACACGTAAGATGCATGGTAACGGATTCAATACTGTCGGGTTGAATCAAGTGTGTGTAACACAATAACTTTGAGGTAAATACAATGTTGAAACATGTATTCCGTAGTCATGATAAAAAAGTAAGTTGATTAAATAAATTAAAACATCACGACACTATTCGGATAGAATCAGCTTAGTTGATCTGTTTTAGAGTCAAAGCAGTTGTATGTGTTTAGCTCTCAGTGAAAATAAGTCTTAGTTTGCTTATTTTTGGTTAGTTTTTAAAATTTTATGATGATTTTATTTAGAAAATATGGATATGTATGCTTGTTTATGTATGCACACTTTAATAAAATCATGTGAGCTAAATACGTGCTATGGCAGGGCGTTGTATGGTCGAAAACGTAAAAGAATTACTAAAGCTTCACGAGAGAATAACTCGTCAGGTTTATTTAGATAATGAGAATTCTAGCATTGTTCCCCCCGTAATCGTAGAGGCGATGCTTCCGTATTTTAACAAAATCGCCTATGGTAACCCCACACTTACTCACAAACCTGGCTGGGAAGCCTTTGAAGTAATAATGACCAGTTTTCAACAAATCAGCAAGTACATGGATGCCAAAGTTCTCGAGGAAATCACTTTTACTCCTGGCGAATCTGAGTCTAATAATCTTGCAATTATGAGTTCTTGTTTTGCCCAAAAAGAGAAAGGTAAAAAAATTATAATTTCAGAAATCGAACCTATAAATGTTTTACACACTGTTGAAATGATGAAAAAATTTGGATTTACCGTAACTAAAATTCCCGTTGACTCTGATGGTTTTTTAAATATGGAAAAACTAAAAGAAGCAATTGACAAAGAAACTATTTTTGTAAGCATTGCAGCAGTAAATAATGAAATAGGCACAATACAAAATATCAAAGAGGCGGTCCAAATTGTCAAAGACAAAAATTCGCAGATACTCTTCCACACAGATGCAACCGATGCCTATGGTCGAATACCATTTAGCGTTCAAGATTTTAATGTTGACTTGGCAACAGTTAGCAGCTACAAAATTCAAGGTCCAAGAGGCGTAAGTGCTTTATATGTACGTGAAGGAGTCAATCTTGATCGTATAATTGAGGGTCAAATTGGCACACAAAAGCTTTGGCCAGGTATAGAAAATACGCCCTTAATTGTTGGTTTCACGAAAGCCTCTGAATTAGCCTTTGAGAATTTTGAGGCAAACACTACAAAGATGCGATGTTTAAGAGATAAATTAGTTGACGGTGTATTCTCTGAGTTGTCTGATTTACGTTTTAATGGTCCAAAAGGTGAGAAACGTTCTCCAGATAATGCTAACATTAGCTTTTTACGTGCTGAAGGCGAGGCATTAACCATTGAGTTAAGTCTTAAAGGTGTTTATCTTTCAAGCGGAAGCGCTTGCAGTCGAAGACTTCTTCAACCCAGTCACGTTTTAGTTGCTATTGGTCGCAGATTTGAGGAAGCGCATGGTAGTGTTCTTATGAAAATATCGCGTTATCTCACAGAAGAGGATATAGCTTACGTTTTGGAAGTAATACCTGAAGCTGTTAACCGTATTCGACGGATAGTTGGTTCAACAGGAGTAGAGTGAGAATGTCTCGTATACCCCTACCTTATAATCCAAAAGTCATGGAGTTGTTTCGCAACCCAAAAAATCTTGGAAAACTAGATGACGCTACTATTGTTGCCGTTGCTGGTAATCCAGCTTGTGGTGACATGATAACGTTTTATCTAAAAATCAATGAACAAACCTATGTTATCGAAAAAGCACAATTTGAGAGTTATGGATGTGCTGCAAACATTGCAACTTCTAGTATAGTTACTGAAATGATTAAGGGCTTAACTCTTAAAGCAACTTGGACTGACATTACATGGCAAAAAGTTACTGAAGAAATAGGTGGTTTACCTAGTGTTAAATTTCACTGCGGCGTTCTTGCAGTTGGTGCATTGAAACGTGCTATTAGAAAATACTTCAATGCGCACGGTGGCGAGCCTGCATGGATGCCTAAAGAAAACACTTTTGAAGAAAAACAAGCCTTAGAAGAGGAAGAACTGGCAAATACGCTATCTAAACGGTTAAAGTCGGAGGAAGAAAAATCACCATAGTAGATTCTCTTCAGATTCGAGACGATTTTCCAATTCTAAAACGTACTGTAAACAATAACCCCTTTATCTACTTTGATAATGCCGCAACTTCCCAAAAACCAAGACAAGTCATACAGGCCATGGTTGACTTTTACGAAAATAATAACGCTAATGTACATCGTGGCGTTCACACGCTAGCTTTAGAAGCTACTGAAATGTATGAGCAAAGTCGAGAATGTGTAGCAAAATTTATCAACGCTAAGGAATCTTGTGAAATAATTTTTGTTAGAGGAACAACTGAGGCTATTAATGTTGTCGCTTACTCCTTGGGACTAAACGATCTCAAAGAAGGCGATGAGGTTCTTATTTCTTTAATGGAACATCACAGTAACATTGTTCCTTGGGAGATAACTGCAAAAATTCATGGCTTTAAAATCAACTATGTAGATGTTACCTCCGATGGCCTTTTAAATATACAAGATTTTGAAAATAAAATAACCTCTAAAACAAAAATTGTCTGTCTAAGTCACGTTTCAAACGTTACAGGCGTTGTTAACGATATAAAGAAACTGGCAAAAATTGCCCATGCGCATGGTGCCATAATACTCGTGGATGGTGCACAATCTGTTCCACATATGCCCGTGGATGTTCAAAACCTTGATGTAGATTTTTTGGTCTTTTCGGGACACAAAATGCTAAGTCCAACTGGCATAGGTGTCTTATATGGCAAAAAAGAGCTGTTGCAAAAAATGACTCCCTTCCAAGGCGGCGGCGAGATGATAAAAGACGTAATTTTCGACTCCATAACTCAAAGTTGTAACATTAGTTGGAATGAGCTTCCCTGGAAGTTCGAGGCAGGAACACCTAACATTTGTGGCGCAGTAGGTTTAGCTACCGCTATAAACTATCTTAAAAAAGTTGGCATGGACAACATTTTAGCCCATGAACAAGCTCTCACAAAATATGCTATAGATGGTATGAAAAATCTAAGCAAAGTGTCTTTTTATGGTTCCATTGATTCAAACAAATGTGGCATAATCACCTTTAGTTTTGCAGATTTATCCTCCCATGATGTTGCATTATTATGTGACAGTTATGGTATAGCTATACGTAGTGGTTATCATTGTGCTCAACCGCTTCATCAAATCTTCAAGCTGCAATCTAGTGCACGCGCAAGTTTTTACCTCTACAACACTATCGAAGAAATTAACCGTTTTCTTGAAGTGTTACAGGAGATACAGAATTTCTAATGTCCTCTGCAGTAGCTGATTATATAACACGAATTGAAGGTACTTGTGGTGCTGGAAGCGACATTGTAGTTGTTTTAAAATTCGATAAAAAAGACCAAGCCCTTGAAAAAATTTTAAAAAAAGCCACATTAAAAAACACAATAGCTGGAGTAATTTATGACTTAACGTATGAACAGTCCTCTTTTCGTTTTTATGCCAGTGGCAAAATCATTTTCAGAGGCGTAGAGAACAAGCAAACATTAAACAGAATTATAGATGCCCTTTTACTCTAATTTCTATTTGATTTAACTATCAATGTTTTAACTTAATTTTTGTTCGACTTATCCAATTGTAAATTGGAATCATTTTTGGCTTTATTACCTCAGGCACTCGATCTTTAACTTGTTGATGTAACCCCAGTTTTATCGCTATTTCTCCTTTCTTTGAAAGCATTACATAATACCTGTTTAATGGATACCTAACAAAAGCATTGTTTTCTTTAAACTTGTCTAGTGTTGGATGACTACTGCCTTTGCCCATTCGCCCATACATTAACCATTTATGATTATTTTTAGCACAAACCTCGACAACTTTTGCTAACATGACATTATTTACTGCCTTATCCCAATGTTTTTGAAGCGAAAGAATTTGAGTGATAACCACTATGTTATCTCCGTAAACTAGCTGAATAAAACCTGTTATTTCGTTTTCTATGCATGCTTCTATGAATGTGCAATTTTTTGTGTTAAAGACCATGCCTTTAACACTTTCAAGAGACTGTCCATAATGCGGAAAAGCCCGTTCCTGTCTAATGGGCGTCTCATTATAAATTTGCCATATGCCTTCTGCCAATTTATCTGACGGTTCAACAACATCCACTGTCACTCCGCTTTTTTCGGCTTTACGAACCATATTGCGCGTTTTTTTACCTATTTTTTCCCACCATTCGTCAAACGTGTTTACCTGAAGTAACGCAATATTGTCTTCACTTTTTAACCATTTACCTGAAGGCATGTTAGTGAGCGGGTTACACCATTTTCTTTCAACAAAAGTGAAAAGGTCTACGTTTCTGTCTTTTAATTTAGCAAAAAATTTCTCTGAGAGATTCACATCTTTAGCGTATTCAAAATATTCTGAATACCTGCCTATTTTTATAAACCCTTTTTTTCGTGTTGTAAACTCTTCTAGTTCATGATCAACCTCTAATATGTCTCTTAAAATTTCATAATACGCTCCTCTATGATTGATTTTTCCTCTTTTAAACAGCCAATCGGGATGTACATGTAAAACTTTATCCTCTGCTACATTTTCCTGTGCTATTTTACGTGCTTCTTCTATAGTTTTGTCATAACAAATTCTGTCAAGGCTAAGAGTAGAAAAATCCCAAAAATTCTGAAGTGGAAAATCTTCAGGAATAGGCACTCTTGACTGTCCAAGTTTTCTTCCCCAAATGATTCTGCCCAAAAGCCTTTCAGTGCCGTGAATGGTATAGTAACCTAGTTTTCGACCGGTAAGAGTCTCTAATGCCTCTAATTCCCTATACGGGTCAACAGCTATGTGCAGAGCGATTTCATGGCGTTTAGGATTCATTAATTCCATCATTTTTTGGTCAGGTAAGGTTAGAGGTGTAAAAAACCAGTAAGCCATTGTCTCTTGTTGAGATTCGTTTATCATTTTAGCAATAATTTTACTGTTTTTTAAGTAATCTTTTTTTGGTCGTATTTTAAGCGCAGTACAAATTAGACTTTTGTTTCTCGATGGATAAGCGTAGTCAACATCTAACCTTATTTTTATCATAAATACCCAATTGTCTTAGTTAAAGACAGTTTCCGTTATAAATCCTATCTGAAGAACACGATACATTTTTACGTTAAACGCAATGACCTATTTTATCTCTTTACGTGTCAACAGTTATTTTTCAAATAGTTTTCAATTACTTTAATAATATAGTGTCATAATATGCAATGAGGTAATTCAAAAAAATGGACAAGGTTATCGATGATAACGAAGAATTAGCGGTTAAAAAAGTTCTTGTTGTTCATCCATATCTTAACGAGATTGGCGGAGCAGAAGAAGTGTTGCTTAAAATTTTTGAAGCGTTAATTGAGCGAAAACAAAACTGTTCTCTGCTTGGCGAATTGCCTATGGGTAGCATATTTGATAATTTGCCACTTTCAAGTATTAAACAGTTTCATTATGATTCTGACGAAGGGTTTTTCTCTAACTATTTCCGAGCTCATCGTCGTCTTCTGTTTCATCATTCAAAATTGAAAGGTAAACTGCGCAAAAAAGTAGGTAAAGTAGATCTGGAAATTAGTACTTCTGACCCTATATATTTTATTGGGTCAGGTAAAAAACGTGTTGCGTATGTGCATTTCCCCGAAAATTTAACCCGCATGCAAAAGTCTGATCTTAAAAGTCGCTGGTTTTGGCGTTTGTTCTATTGGCCTATCACTTTTCAAATTAAACGGCAAGTAGCGAAAACTGATCTGTTGCTATGTAATAGTCTTTATACTAAAGAGGCTATTATGAAGTGTTGGAAACGCGTCGCAGAAGTTGTTTATCCACCTGTTGATATCGGCGAATTTGAACCGGTGCAGAAAGAGTCCCTAGTTGTTTCTGTAGGTCGATTTGTTTCAAGTAAAAACTATGAGTTAATTGTTGAAGTTGCTAAACGACTGCCTGATGTTAAATTTGTGATAGCAGGTCGTAAACGTTCCAATGAAAATGATCCATACTTTGATAAAATAGCTTCATTAAAACCTGATAATATGACCTTAATTACTGATGCAACACGTGCTAATGTTTCTGCGTTGTTGGGTCGAGCAAAAATTTATTTACATGGTATGGTTGGTGAACATTTTGGTATTAGTGTTGTTGAAGCTATGGCAGCTGGTTGCATTCCAGTGGTGCATAATAGTGGTGGACCAAAAGAGACGTGTGAACGGATAGGTTTTTTTTATAATGATGTTGAGGACTGTGTTAAAGCTGTAAGTGAAGCGTTGCAGAGCAATGTAAGTTCTGATGTTTTTGTTGAACAGGCGAAATTGTTTAGTGTTGACAATTTTAAGAGAAATTTTATTTCGTCTTTGGAACGGAATGGTTTTCTCTAAATGTATTTATTTTTTGTTTTAATTGATTGCGACTTTCTATGGTTTTTTGTTCAAGTTCTTCTCTAGCGATTGGATCTGTTTTTGTTATACCTATTGTTTGGATCATTTTAATGATGTTTTGTTTGTTTTTCCAGTTATAAAAAATTGCGTAGTGTGGATACATGCTTTTTAATGTTCTAGTTGCAGTTACTGCCAGTGGTTTATTGAACGCTATGGCTTCCCAAGCTGCCATCATGGTTGTGTACTCACGTGTTGTGCCTGTAATTATAGCTGAGGCTCCTGATAGTAACTTGTTAAATTCTTGGTTGGAAAGAAAGCCTGTGAAACGAATTTTTTCTGTCTCGTATTTTTTAAGTTCAGGTGCACGTTTCCAGTTGCCTGTAATATAGAGTTTTTCTGGTTGAACAGACGCGTTTACTGCTTCAATTACTTCTCTAAGGGGTTCGTCTGGAGCAAATGATGCTGGGAAAACCATATAGTTTTCCTGTTTGTTTATTTTGTATTCTACATCAATAAGGTCCCATGGATCATAAACTATAAGTGTTTTGTTTTTCACATTTTTTGGAATGATGTCTAATTGTGTTTCATTATGTGCTATTACCACATCTGCTAATGATAATAGTTTTACAAATGGTGCGTTTAGAATTAAACCTTTCCAGTCTGTATTTATCAGAAAACCTGTGTGTACGTCCGCAATGATTTTACAGCCAACAAGTTTTTTGAGAAAATATGCCTCTAATAAGAGTGGTCCTTGGGGGAGTTGAAGCAATAGGACTTGGGGTTTTTGACGTAGAACACTGGTGAATGTTTTAATTGTTGCTCGGATGTAAGGTAAATTGTCTTTGAAAAATAACAGTTTTCCATTAAGTGCCTGCGTAAGAAGTTCTGAGCGGCGAGAGAGTTTTTTCCATGCTATAATTGTAATGTTTGTTTGGTCTTGCATTTTGTGTCACATTATATTTTTGTTTTGAAGACTTGATTCAATATATTTAGTCCATACAGGTATGGGTGATTCAAGCTTGTTTAGTTCTTGTTTTATATCCATTTTTTGTGGATTAGCTAAAATTTTTTTTGCCTCAGCAATGATGTGGCTATTTTTGCGACTGATCTGTATTGGAAAACCTTTTTTGTATAAATATTGTGCTTGGGCATCCCAGAAATGAAAGTTTATTGTTGGAATCCCCCAGAGAGCTGTTTCTCTGCATGCTGTGCCACCGCTGCCAACCATCAAATCGATATGTTCCAAAAGTTGTGCCGTTAAAACTGGTTCTGGTGGAACCCAGACATTTGAAATATTTTCGAGTTTTGCTCTCTCTTCTTCATAGCGTGGTAAGCAAATAACTGTGCCTAATTTGGCAAGTTCTTTTAATAGTTTTTCCGAGTTAACTTTAACGTTTTTACAGTAAACGGCTTGATATTCCGCGTCACGAAAAAGTATAAATGGTTTTTTTTGTTTTGCAAAATCTTTTAAACAACTTGGTTTTTCAAATTCTACACCTATATATGCTAACTCTTCTAATCCATCGTAATGGATAATTCGTGATTTAGATATACCAAATTTACTCCATGACCTACCAAAACACTTAGGTGCTACAAGATAGTCTACTAAGGGACAAGCTAATTTAGCCACTGCATACGCAAAAACAGTATCATTAGCGTATACAATTGGAATTTTAAGCCCAAATGCTGTTCGAATAGCCGAAACATCACCATGTGTCCAGAGAACTTTTGGGTAACCAACTTTGTCAAAAAGCTCTAAAAACTCTAAGGTTCGTTTTTGTTCAACCGCCAATTTTTCTTTCAACGTAACTCCATATTCGCCAACAGTTTTATACGGCACTTTTAAAGTGTCAAGCATATCGGTGGTTTGAGTTTGTTTTTTTGCAGTAACCAGTGTCACATAACCCTTTTTGTGCAGAATAGGTAACATACTGTTTATGGCTATACTAATCTTGGGTGTAACAGTGTCTAACCAAATGTCAGGTGCAAGCATACTACGTCAAATAGAAATGCTGCATCAAGCATTATAAGTTTTCCAAAATAGAGTTTTAGTTATCTAGCAAACCATGGATATTAAAACCTGTTTCTTAGGGCTGCTTAAACGTTTATTTTATTTTGATGAATTGACATCCTACCTGTTTTGCCGCGTTTTCATCGTTGTCTGTGTTGCCTATGAATAGTGTGTCTGATGAGGTGAAGCCTATTTTGGTTATTGCCATTTTTAATTGTTCAAAGCGGTCAAAGGATTCTTCGCGTGTAAATATTGTGTTAAATTGAATGTTAAATTTTTGGCAAATTTTGTGAACAGTTTCTTTGCCCTGCATTGTTACCAACGCTTTAGGTAACTCTATGTATTGCCTGTAAAGTTGCATGCCTTCGGTATGTATTGTAATTTTGTCAATTATAGTCACTTCAAAGCTTGTCCATGTGTCTATGACTTGTTTTAGAATTTGTGGGTTTTTGATTTGTGTTATTGTTTTTAGTAATGGTTTAATTTCTGTTATACCTGTTAGTTCACTGAATTTTTTGTACATAGCCGGATAATTGATTGGCAAGTCTAAGAGTGTTCCGTCTAAATCAAAAATGACGGCTTTGAACATTTAGGTGTACATTGCTCCTATTACTTTGTTATCTTTTACTAAGTGTGCAGGTGTGTCCATGTGACGTATCCAGTACACGTCTGCTGGCAGAGAGTTGTATTTCTCCATTTTAGGCATGGTTTCTTTGTATGCTAATTTTGTGTATAGATATGGAATGTTTATGCGGTAATCGTTAAAGAGAACTTTGCTGGCATAACTAAAAAAGTATGACGTGGTAAACATGCGACCTGGGTTAATTTCAGTTACACATGGCACGCCTTTACTGTTCTCTTTTAAGTCAACACTGGCAATTCCTGTAAAGCTTGAATCAATAGCTAATACGGCCTCGGTACTAATTTGGTTAACCGTGTTATCATGCACTGTTTTTTGCACCGCCGGCGTACCCATGATTCCTGAAGGTGCAAGATAAGCATAAATGTACTCTAAACGTTCACGTGCCATTGACGTTATAAGCTCACCGTTATGCCATAAACTGTGAAATGCAATATTTCTTCCCGGCAACATTTCCTGAGCAATAAATTCCCAATCGACATTGCGTGCGCGCCAATAGTTAATCCATGAAACCGCTGTTTCACGATTACTGGCAGGTGTACTCCCTCGGCCACCTGCACCACGAGTGGCTCTTATCCAAATAGGTGAACCTAACTCTGCAAATGCGCGATCAATATCTGACTCTTGTCTAATTACAATAGTTTTAGCAACTGGTATGCTCTTACTTTTCCAAGCATTAGCTGAAATGAGTTTATCTTGACAGATCTTTACTGCTTGTTTTGAAGGCAGAAATGTTGGAGCTTCAAGTTTTTCTCGATACTCTGAGACAACTTCAACCTCGACATCTGGCTGAGCATGAAGAAAATCAACTTTTTCTTTACGTATTATCTCATTTAACTGGTCAATATAACCGGGATCACTAGCTCTTGGCACCAAATATTTAACATCAGTGGGCATTGTGTGCAAATAATAATCACTAGCCTCTGTTCCTACAAGATACAATTTCTCAGGAGCTAACATTAAAGACTTTACAAAATTTATGCCTGCTGGACCCCCAGCACCTGTACAGAGTATACGTTTTGTCAACTAATCCACCTATCATTCAATTTATTATGCCTACAGTCTACACCTATGTTAGGTGTAGGTTTAGTTTGACCTATACAAATACAAATTTATATTTGTATCCAAAGAATCATACAGACAACCTTAAAAACAAAAGTGCTGTCTTAACCAAATACAACATGTAAAATGTGGGCCGGTCGTCTAGCCTGGTTAGGACGTTGGCTTTACGAGCCAAAGGTCGCCGGTTCAAGTCCGGCTCGGCCCACCAAATTCTAAAAATAATTGATTTAAATTTCATACGTTTTTATTATCTACATTATTAGCTACGTAGTGTACATTCTCACAAATTAACAAGATTTAATAAGCTTATAAGTGAGATAGAAACTAACCTAACTGTTCTGTGAGCTTTGACTATAACGGGGTAATTTACGTTGCAGCGCAAAAAAGACAAAAATCCAAAGATTTCAGTTATCATAGCTACGTATAAACGTGGAAACCTGTTAAATTATGTTCTAGATGCTCTAACTGCTCAAACTAATGACGATTTTGAAGTATTAATGGTAGTAAAACCAAGTGGTGATGAAACAGAACAGGTAATTGAGAGTTATAGCAAAAGGTTAAAAATAAAAGTTATTATACAAAAACAAGGCTATTTTACCGATGCATTAAATCTTGGGTTAAAAAATGCGCAGGGAGACATTCTTGTTTTCTTAGACGATGATGCTATTCCTTTTCCAAATCTTATACAGTCCTATGTACTGTCCTATTCAATGCCTGAAATAGGCGGTGTTGCTGGAGATGCTATTCCTGTTACTTTGAAAGAGAACAAAATTTATCCATTCAAAGATACCCCCTCCGAAATTTTGCCCCAAAAAACTAAAAATACTTTGGCTCGAAGACTTAACTATCCCCTTAAAGGATTGGAAAATTATTTTCTCTATATATCTAAAGCAGGAATTGTTAACTCTAATCCAAAAGTTGCAAGTAAAGCGTCTAGTCAAGTAGTGAATTCTCTTCTTGCACAGGGAGCAAACATGTCCATTTCGTCAAAGGTCTCCGCAGGATTTCAGTTTCCAACTTCATGTATCCTCGGTTTAACTAATGAGCAATGTTTAGGTTGGTATTTGTGGAAAAAGGGTTATCAGGTTCTCTTTAACCCTGAAATAAAAGTTTATCATATACATCATGGTCAATCTTTATCGCGTAATGTTAAAGATATAAAAAAAGCGGATTTATTCTGTACTGAAGGGCGTCTCCTTTTCTATAGGTTATACGGTGACGAACCGGAGCTTTCAATAATGAACAGGTTATTATGGTTGCTAATAGATGTGATGCTTGACATTAAAAATATTTGTTTGCGTAAACAAATCTCCTGTATTCATATGATTAAAATCAAATTTTCTGCAGAGTTGGTAGGCTTACGGTGGCTTATTTGTAAAAAATTGGGTTTGACTTATTCTCCACTTGCGGATTTAGAAAAAATGTTGCGATAGTCAAATAATAATTTGAGGAAAAAATGGCTAATGAAAAGTAGTTTTTCTCTTCAATGAAAGCATTCAGTTAACTATTTGGTAGCCGCATAATCTGCCTTAACCGCCTGTATTTCCGAAACACACCACTATGTGGTAAGTGTGCTGATTGGAATTATTAGTCAAGTATTGTCTTTAATTAATGTTGTGTTTGCGATGTTGTCGGCGTGGAAAAATTTGGTTCAATTCATAAAAAAATGTGTATGTGTTAAGAGTATGTGATTTTATGGGCTTTAGGTTAAGGCGTGTATCATAAACACGTATATATAACCCCACGGCTTACGCATGAAACTCTAAAGAATGGAAGACAATAAGACATCAGCCATAAAATCAGCGTCATACTGACATTTACGACGCTTCCTAGCAAGACTCATCTTAGGAGCCACAAATTTTTTCAACACATTCAACGCAATATGACAAACAACCGCAAAATTCTCAGCAGAATTATCCTTACGAGTACAATTAGCATCCTCACCAAAAGTCACATCCAAACAATAATGCAAACTAGTCTCCACACCCCAATACCCCCTAACAGCATCCACAAACTTGTCAATATCAGTTAATGACGTAATGAAAAAACGAGTTTCCTCTGTTATTTTCCCTTTTTCTTCTACTGTTGACTTTACCATCCCAACAGCGTTTAATCCACTCCAATCAGACTTTTGGGACAACCACTCAACATCCGTCTCAAGACTATATGCCCTGCATTCAAAACGTCCATGCCCCCTATCATTAGTCACTTTTTTATTCTCAACTATTTCCTTTTCAAAATACAAACAAACATCTTCATAAAGACTAATTTGATTACCCTTTAATCCAAAAACATAATCCGCTTCTTGTGCAACTATTTTTTTAGCTATTTCTTTTTGACAACCCATAGCATCTATAGTAACTATGCAACCACATAAATCCAACAACTCTAGTAACGTTGGTATTGCTGTAATTTCATTAGATTTTTCACCTGTTTTTACTTGACCTAAAACAAGCTGGTTTTTATTAGCCCAAGCACTCACCATATGTATAGCGTTTACGTCGCCATTTTGGCTTCTTTTTAGAGTTTTTCCGTCTATGGACACTATTTCGTTATTTGTCTTTACGGCAATGGTTTTTACCCATGATATAAAGCTGTGTTCCATTTCTTTTGGGTTTATTATTTGGAAGATTCGTTGAAATATGTCGTGTGATGCTATGCCATGTTTTAGTTCCAAGCCAAGTCGTTCTTTAAACCAGTTTTCTTTTACTTTGCAGAAATCTACTATGTCTTCCCAATGGTTGAAATCGCTTATTACTGCGCATATTGTCATGATTATTATTTCATGCAGGTTGTGGTTGGTTTTCCACGGTTGGCGTGGGTCGTTTATTTCTTCAAAATATTTCTTCACGGTATAATCGTCCAAAGGAGAAATTATACCACATATTACTAAACAATTTTCATGCGTTTACCGTGCCACATCCCCCAAAACAATCTCAAAAGAAAAAACCAAAACCATCACCCCACACCACAAAAACGCATACTCCAAACCCAACCACCTAGCTTTCTCATCAGCAGACTGCAAAATCAAACGCTTCATCTCACGACCTTTACACTCAGGATCCAACACCACATACACAAACACCTCACAACCAAACAAATCAACTTTTTTCTGCAAAACAAACAACCCCCCGCTTCCCATACACCACAACATTACCAGACATCTCTAACCCCTTCACTTCAGTCTCCACAAACTCCCTATACAAAGACGTTAACGCAGACAACCTAGTCAAAAAAGAAATTTTTTTGCTATAGAGATCAACAATGTTAGGTTTAGAAAAGAATCCTGCATCTACACATAAAAAATAGCTCTCCACACCATACTGTTTTAGCTCCTCGGTGGTATTGCAAAGCGACGAAACATCAACAATATTGCCGAGCAGTATTCTAAAGTATAGGGGTAATGAGGTTTCTTTGTTGACTACTAGTAGGAAACGGATTTGTTTGTCTATTTCTTCTCCACTTCGTCCCCAGACTGTTAGGGGTATGTGTATTTGGGTGGGAAGGAAGGTGGTGTCTATGATTACGCCGTTTGGGGGTTGTTATTGGTTTGTGTTGTTAGGTATTGTTTGAAGAAGGTTTGGTAGAGTTGTTCATCGCCTAGTTCGGTTAAGAATTCGCTTATTCTTTGGCTGGTGAGGTTAACGTTTTTGTGGTGGAGGTGTGTATAGTTGCCTTGGTGCCAGGTGTTTGCGTGTGTCATGGCGTTTGTTTGGCAGAGTCAGTAGGTGATGAGTATTGTTAGGGTTGGGGTTTTTCTTGGAAGATTTCTAAGAATTGTTTTTGGTAGTGGGTTTGTATGTAGGTGTTTAGGAGGTGGGTGTCGCCGAAGTCTAGGATTTGTTTTTCTTCTTGTTGTTTTTGTGATTTTTTTGGTAGATTTGTTTTTCTTTGTTTATGACTTGGCATAGGTATTGGGTTTTTTGTTTTGGTTTTTTTGTTTGGGGGTCCCAGTAGGCGGTTATTTGGTAGGCGTATTCTTTTTGTCCGATTTTTTTGTAGCGTGTGAATGGCATAATGCCTAATTAGGCATTAGGTGGTGTAAATAGTTGTTGGTGTGGTTTTTTGTCCATGGAAAATGGTGTTAATACCGTTTTTTTGTTTAAACTGATGACCTAGTGCCTAATTTTCCGGGAATTTAGGAATTTTCCTTTGTTGTTGCGCCATCTAAGCATCCGCTCTCTAAGGATATAATGCTCCGCACTCCTCTCGGCTCTTTGGGTTCCACCCTATCATCCGATAGGAAGTCAGGCAAACGTGTTTGTCCTGTATTCTGCTCTCCACACATTATCTCCCCTCCATCAGTCACCTAGATTTATCGTTGTTTGATCCTTCCCACAATAAACGATGGTACTACGACCGCTGCTGACTTCTCACCACATACCTCCACATTGCTGCACAGATTGTTGCAGGAACTCTTCAACACGCCCCTGTTACTCAACCATGGTAAGACCTCCCCAGGTACTTCTGATTGCCTTCTCCTCACATATCTGCCGCATCTACACCGCAGAGTTCGTACAGTATAGGACTTTATCTTGGCGAGCAGATTCGCCCGCTCTGCATTGCCTAATGCGATTTCTGTTCGTCAGACCGAGGATTTGCCTCCGGCTTCTTTCAGATTCCACCTCACAGTGGACACCCTTGCCTTTGACTAACAGTTCCTACTGCAAAGCCTGTAGCGGACTCACACCGCCAAGCCATCAGACACGCTGGGCACACTCGCTACCCTTCTTATGAAGGGCAGCCCCAATTATATAAATTCGTTAACTACTAGAACAAAGATTAGTTTGTTTTGCGACATAATCAGCTTCGAGAACTGAATTTATTTTCCGATATAGTCTATTGATGCTCCAAAATTATCTTACATACGTAATCCACATCTTCAATAGTTAACTCAGAATATAGAGGCAAGACAAGAATTTGTTTTGCGATTTCATCGGCGACAGGTGTATCATAATTCGATGGATTTTTATCAAAAATCGCCATATTTGAGACAAGCGGATAATAATATTTTTGTGTTGTAATATCATGTCGGGATAATCTTTCAAAAACGCTATCGCGTGTTTCTCCAAACTCTTTTTCATTGATTCGAATGGGGTAATGGGTATAATTAGACACCACTCCGTTTTGTGGTTGATTGAGATGTAATCCTTTTATGTCAATTAATCGTTCATTATATCGATTTACACAGTTTTTTCGTTTCTCTATACATGAGTTAATATGCCTCAAATTACAGAGGCCCATAGCAGCATGAAGTTCACTCATTTTCATATTCGCGCCAACAATAACAGTTTCTCGATTTTTCTGTCCAAAATTTCTAAAATGTGCGAAATGTTCATACATTTTATCATCGGCATATGTTAGAGCGCCGCCTTCGACTGTATTAAATACCTTTGTTGAATGAAAGCTAAACATTGAAATGTTTCCAAAACTTCCGATACCCCTTTCATTTACTTTTACACCGAAAGCGTGTGCAGCATCATATATTACTGGAACCTCATATTTTTCTGATATTTTTTCAATTGCATATACATCGCATACGTTACCGTAAATATGAACAGGAAGAACAGCACAAGTTTTTTCGTTAATAAGCCGTTCTAACGAGTCAACGTTTACAGTGTAATTTTTTTCGTTAATATCACAAAAAACGGGTGTTAATCCATTACGCATTATGGCAAGACATGTTGATGAAAATGTAAAAGGTGACGTAATGACTTCCCCTTTTAATTGAAAGTAAGACAGTGCGGCTTCTAAAGCCATATGTCCATTTACAAACAGTGAAACATTATTTACTGCAAGATGTTTTTTGAGCGCGTCCTCAAGTTTCTCATGTTTTGAATGAATATTTGTAAACATCGTTGTGTGCCAGATATCTGAAATTTCATTGAAATATTCATCAATCGGAGGTACCGACGGTTTTATAAACGGTATATTTTTCATCTTGTCAAACAGCCTTTTTTCAACCATAGAACGTTCTATTTTCTCCACGCAGAGGAATCTGATTGCCATCTTGTAGAAAAGACGTTTTCAAATTCCAATTACAAATAGATTCCTGATAACAGTTAACGCAACAACTTGACATATTTCTTACTTGATTAACATTCTTTCGATGAAAAATAAATTTATCTGAATTCCATATTTCAAAAAAGCTCTTAGTCATATCCAGCGAACATAGTGTTTCAGAAGTTGTCATACACGGCCGAATCATTCCATCAGCTCCTACAAACAAGTCTCTCCATGGAATACTACAGTCACGGTGTGATACGGTATCCGTTGAATCTTGTCTGCTTATATTTGGTAATTTTAATTCTACCTCTAAACGTTTTGATAGTTCCTCCGCTTCCCTAAAAACTCGTTGCACTTCATGTTCCATTCCCCAGACGGTTTCCTTAATTAGCTCTTCGGTGAAAGCAGTAAAATAAACAACTTTCACTCGATTTACACCTAATTGTTGCGCCAATGTTATGCAAGGTAATAATTCGTGTAAATTTGATTTCATTAAACAATAGATAAACGACATATGCGGCCATTGACTACGAATGTTTTTTTTCCGAGAACCAATACTTTTTATATAATTGGCAATTTTCTCTAAATCGCTTCCAGTTCGTAAGTAATTGTTTGTTTTTGCAGATGCACCATTAATTGAGATGGCGATGAGATCAACGTGATATTTGAATATTGTGTCTTCCAGTTCACCTAAAAGCATTCCGTTCGTGCAAAAATATTTACGTACAGGAGTTTGATCAAGGAGTTTTAGCATTTTTGAAAAATCAGGATGAATCGTTGGTTCGCCCATCCCCATTAAAGTAACTTCCTCGACAATGTGGAATAAATCTTTGAACCACAAAAACTGATTTAATGTAAGTTGTGATGATGGAAATTTCGTATAATTTCTGCGACACATCACACATTTAATATTACACGAATTCGTTAATTCAAAAACGATCCTCCGAGGGTAGGATTGCAATATAGTTTTTCCCATACATAATTCGATCTTGTTTATTCGCGTATTGTTTTCTTGAGTAGCCGTTAGAGGTTTGCTGTGAAACAGCTCTTGCGAAGCAAACTTGTTTTGGAGCGAGTCGTTGTCCTTATTTTTTATTTTTACACACCCCAACGTGTTACGTGCCATTTGCATCGGTGATGTTTTGGAACAGTATTCATCTCATAGCAATCAGAATTAATACAGGATAGGGTAATCTTTCGTTTTGGTGTAATAGCACTCATTTGTATAATTGCCTCTAATGAACGAGCACCATGTAAATAATCGCCTTCAGTTATAAGTTTATTCAAGCTATTCTCGTCAATTTGAATTTTTTCATTTTTGTTTTCTTCGTTTATATCCAGTTTTTTTTCTAACATTGATCTCAATAATGTAGCACGCCTCAGAAAATGGCTGCAACTACAAATGTTTTTCTCGGTAAAACTACATTTTTTACAATCTTCACCAGTAATGACTCTATACTTTTTGGATACCTCTTCATAATGCCCTTTACCGGTTGGGCACTCGCGATTTAGTCCAATTATATCAATGTAACCTCTTAGTCTGCTGAGAAAATCCAGTGCTTTTCCTTGTGTATCTCCCTCTGCTTTTTTCTGGAAATTAGCCATACTGTGGCTTGTTCCACCTGCAAATATAAAAATTGCACGACCAATAAAATATGAATGCCCATCTTGCATAAATTTTCCATCTTGCATAGGCGCCAAAAAATATTTTAACCACCCTAAACCTGTTTGTTGCGTATCTATTGCTGAATCGAATTCATCAAAAAAAACAACTGGACATTTACCACTTATGCCTGCATTACGAATTTCATGAAAAGCTGTTACAAGATCGTCAGGATTTTTCATTTGTGACACGTTAAACTCAAATCTTTCAATTTTAACTTTTTCCGTTTTCATAGTGGCTATTGTGTCAATAATTTGATTAATTGCAAATCCTTTGCCTGCGCCAGGTGGTCCAAATACACCTATGGATAGAGGCTTGCTCGCTTTTGTGTCATAAATATAAGTTCGAAACATTTGGTGTATGTTCCTTAAATGTTCAATTTCACGTCTATCATATGTTATTAACTTTTTATAACGCAAATAGGGAATATTCTGCTCAATTTCGCCCGTTTCCACAATTGTTTTACACCACTCTTGCAGGGTCTCTTTTGTTGCCTTGGAGGTATTGTGTTCTTTCGACAGCACTTCTTTAATAATAGACCAGCTGTCATTTTTTACAACATCATGGTTATCAATCTTTACCTGTTTTATCTCATTCTGTTTTTTATTATCACTTTTTACCTTTTCCAATTCATTAAGAATATTAGCTACTTCATTGTAAGGGAATCTAATCTTTTTTCCATCATGTTCACCTATAAACCCGTTCTCCACTAGGTGTCTCATAGCCACTAAACCCCTTTTAACGCCTTCTTCCAATGACGTACCCCAATCACACAACTCAGAAGCTAACGCTGAAGCTAATGCCGCTTGCATTACAGTGACTGCCCCGAACACATATTGTCCTTGTTTCAAAACAAAATCACCTTCTATTGCATCAGGATAAAAATACAATGTGCTATTCTCGTTTGTATCACCGCTTTTAAATATTAAGCAACCATCATGTTTAAAGCAAACAACAATAGCGCAGAATTTATTATTTTTTGATATATTATCTTTCAATGACTGTATTGTTTCTTTCAATAGTTGTTCCCAGGACAACCCTTGACAGATATTATAGTGCCCTCGTCTTAAATCATTTACATCCAATAGCAAAATAGTTTTATTTACTAATTTTGTCTCACCACAAAGCTGCTCTAAAAAAGAGTCATTGGTTCCTTGGCCAGTTGGCTCAATCATTGACCTAAGTAATATGAGTTTGTCTTCGGCAATACTTGCCAGATTTTTTAAAAAAACTTGTGAACAATACGCGTTTTTCTTAGTGCTTATACTGTTGTGTATTGCTATTATTTTGCTTGGCTCTATTTTCTTTTTCCAAAAGTCACTATTTGTTACATCGTTTTCATCAAAAAGCTCTTTTGCTACATCTTTTTTCTCCAAGAACCCCAATTCTTTTGCTAAAAACCAGCGTTTATCAGCACCATCTGATTGAATATTAACTTCTCTGCTTATCCACTCAGAAATTGTCCCGTCACATATTACATAACAATCATCACCACTCACCACTTCAATGTCAGATTTTACTTTTGCTAATTCTTCCAATAGTTTTGTTAGTGCATATGCACCTGCACGTTCTTTGTGTACAATTACTGTATCGCGTTCAAATAAATCATAATTTGGGCTACGAAAGGGGATTAAATGTTTATTGTTAGATATTAAAATGGTGTCATCCACGGCATCTCCAAAAACAAGTATTCTAGACACTTACAAATAACTCCTCGCTTGCTTACTATGATTTAATCCCTATAAAAAAATTTTGGTAACTCTCATGGACTGATGTTCAGCTGTTTGCGGTAAAAACGGCTTGATTTGTTCTGCTTTTGCTGTTTGAAGAGCATGTTTTTTGACTACACGTAGGGTTATTGATAAAATTGTAAAACCTTCAAAAAAAACTGTTGCATCTAAAAAATAGAGCCCAAAAAACATAGACACCACCACAACAAACCCCTCACAAACACAAACACAATTGTTACTCTACAAGCTGCTCAAAACCATAACCCAACAAATCAAGCAACACCCCAACACGCACCAATGTCATCAGGCTAATTTTAGGTGTAACTGTTTTGTTGTGGATTTTTGTTGTGCTGATACTGAAGCATGTGAAATAAATTGTAAGCACACCACGTCAAACGCATGAAAATTTAGTGAAAAAGCCAGACCAACTGTTTTAACCGCCAACTAAATAAATAGATAAAAACACAACTAACAAAGTTTATTAAAACTAGTATCACACTAGTCAACACTATGTCACATTCATAACTAACAAACACAACACATCGCACACAATACAACAAAAACAAACACACATAAACGATATACTAGAGAACCTAAAACTAACAAACCAAACAGACCTAAAACAAAAAGACAAAACAAAACACCCCCTAAACGAAATAATAGGTATAGCGTTTTCTGCCATGACAGCAG
>Ga0209755_10001875_pt1 | contig 30765 bp, 30 predicted proteins | sample TergutCo191P1_FD_187301 | JGI IMG/M metagenome (GOLD analysis project Ga0209755, IMG submission 187301) | Cornitermes sp. P1 segment gut microbial communities from Petit-Saut dam, French Guiana - Co191P1 (SPAdes) (version 2) | ecosystem: Host-associated > Arthropoda: Insects > Digestive system...
CCTCGGAACTGTCTTTTTCTTCGCAATCTGCGTCAGTACATCTTTTCCAATGAATTGTTCCGTCTTTGTGCCATTCTTCGCTGAATGTATGCGTAATATAACCGCATTCACAATTATGTCCTGAGTGCCCGGTAAGCTCTGATTTTTTATCACAGTCCGGATCGGTGCATTCATTCCAGTGATGTGATGCGTTGTTTGACCATGTCCATGAACATTCGTGGGCGGGTGTTATATAACCTAGTGCTATATCGCCTGGCTTTATGCCAATCCATGGGTTGTCGCAAGCAGCGAAACTTAAACAAATTATTGCGGTGATGGCAATAATCAAGCATATTTTCCTTTTTTTCATTTGCATATCTCCTCCATAAGTAAATCAATAAACAGCAGCCGCGCAACGCGCGGTGGTCTGGCACGACATGGTTTTATTTCAAGTGTTCTTTATACTTGTATTGTATTCATCGAATTTTTTAAAACAATCAGAATTTTAACAAAGAGAGCAGAAAATGCCTGAAACGGCGTAGAAAACACATGAAATATTGTCAACGGTTAATTTATGCAGTGGGCATAAAAATCGAAACCAGAAATATGACAAGGTTTATTTATTTTTTGAAATTAATTATTAAGACTTATTGAATACGGAGCGGACATTGTCATTCATTCAGCGACTAAATTTATCGGGTGGCATGGCACGACAATCGGCGGCGTGATTGTAGACGGCGGAAAATTTAATTGGGCTCAAAATGATAAATTTCCGGGGTTATCAAAACCAAACGGAAGTTATCACGGCGCGGTTTTTACAGATGTTGTGGGAAATCTTGCCTATATAATAAAAGCGCGCGTAACGCTGTTACGTGACACCGGTTCAGCTTTATCGCCTTTTAACGCTTTTCTGCTTTTGCAGGGAGGGGACGGCGCAGCCATATCGCGTTTTTTTACATCTTTAACTTTTCATGCAACAGTGTTTTAAATTTAATAGTTGCCTGATTTCCCGGTTCAAGGGCGAGGGAGTTGTCGCAGTCTGCGAGCGCTTGTGGGAAGTCGTTTATGTGAAAATATGCCTGTCCGCGCCTAAAGAGGCAGAATGCCTGATACGGGTGGATTTTTAAAGATAGGGTATAGTCGTCTATTGCTTTTAGATACTGTTTTTGCACCGAGTAGACAACGCCGCGGTAGTAGGCGGCTTTGTATGATTCCGGGTCCAGATCAAGCGAGGATGTAAAGTCGTTTATTGCTTCCTTGTACTGTGAGCAGGCGAAATACGCCATGCCGCGGTGTTTGTAAATGATGGACTTAATTATTTTGTCGGGGTTTAATTCAAGGATTTTTGTGTATTGGCTGATCGCGTCATTAAAGCGGTTTTGGTTATGGGCGGACAGCGCGTTTACCAAAAGATCATCGATATCCGAGGATGTGGTGTCGAAATCAATGGCGGGCAGGGGTATTTTAACCTGCTGAACGGAGAATAAAAGATTGTCTGTCGATTCTTCTATCTTCTGGAAAAAACTCTCGCGTCTCTTTCCCATTTCTTTGGTAAATTTCCTCTGGTAACTTCTGATTTCCTGAAAGATGATGTCCGCAAGGGAAAGGCTTGCGTTAACGGCGGCGAGTTTTCGCTTCATAGGTTCGTCAAAGGGTGAAAACTCGGCTTTGTAGACAAGTTCATGCTCAACTTCAGCCCATGCATCCTGCAGAATTGTGCGTATTTGTATTTCCGCTGTATCTGTTCCGGGATCGCCGTATTTTTTTATTAACTGGGGCGGAATTTTAATTAAAAGGTGGGTCGATTCGTAACCAAACTCGCTGAAATTATAGTGCCCTTTTACTTCACGCTCTATTATCTTAAAGTTCTTCTTGATTAAGTTTTCAGCCGCCTGCAGATCTTCGATGAAGGGGCAGATGATCCTAACTCCCAAAAGGTCTGTAATTTGCGGCTCTTTTTCGCCGGATTTTAAAAAGCGTATGTATTTGGAAAAGAAACTTGAAAAGTTTTTGATTCTGCCGTTTACAACAGGGCTGGAATCAAGGTCTAAAAGTACAATTTCAACCTTTTCTTTCAGCTTATTAACAATTAAATAACGGCTTTCGGAAAATCTCTCATATTCTTCCAGTAGAATATTTTTATCGGGGGTAGGTATATTTTCTTTCTCTTTTACTGTTTTACTCATTATTGCGCTATAAAAAAAAGGCTGTCTGAAAACAACTTGCTTCCAGACAGCGCTTTGTTTAAAGACCGCTAAAGGTCTTTTATTATACTACTGAGTGTCGCGTTCGGGTGAATTGAACGGAAGCTCGGTTGCCTGTCTTTGCAGTTCCAGATAGCGGAGTACCTGTGCCTGACCAAAGCGTTCCATTTCCCATACTTTGCGGGCTTCTTCGCGGGTCTGGATGATGCTCCAAATGGCTTCATCGTTGATGTCGCGTTCTGTATCAAGAACCGCCAAGTCGTAGATTACCGCTACGTCTTTAAAGTATGTGACGAAGTCTCCGCCGGGTCTTGCAGCGTCGCGCTGGACAAGGAATCCGCCGAACTTGATAAAGGGAGTATTAAACGGATAAAGAGGAACAATCCTTAAATCCCTGTTGCGTACTTCCTGCATGTAAGCGGGGTTTCTCCAAATAAGTTCTCCCCAGCCGTCAAATTCAAGGTAACCCATGAAAATGCTTTTTTCGATGCCCATGCCGTCAACAAGGATTGTTGAAAGACCGTGGGGGAAGTTAAGACCGTACACGCGGACTTTTACTTCTCTGATAACGCCGACGTTTTTAATTACGCCGAACGCAGGTGCGCCGTCTTCCTGTGACTCAAAACGGCTTTTCTGGCTGGTTATACCATCACTGTGTTCCATCTGCGTGATTTTGCCGTCGTCACCGACTGTTGACATTTCATAAGCTGGAATGTCGAACGGGGGTTTAATCAGCGCCCACGAATTGAATGGTTCGATGGGGAAGCGGATCCTTACGCCCATTACAGTCTCGAATTCCTTCGACGCGGCTTCTCTTGTGAAACTTAAGGACACATTGGAAACTGTCCTTGACGAAGACGCGAGAATTACTTCCCAGTTGCGTATAGCAAGGGAGGTGCTCATGAAAGACTTTTGCTGAGGGGTGAAACTACCGCCTGCAACGTGGGAAAAGTCCATCATTGTCTGTCTGTTTTGGTTGGGCGCATCGCCATTATCATTCGGCCCTGTACTGACATGAATATCCGCTGTGAGCACTGAGAAGTCGATTAAAACGCCTTCTTCGGCAAACAGGGGAACCGCAATCATCGCAATTACGACTAGAATGAGCAACTTTTTCATGTAAAGCTCCTTTAAAACACTTCTTTCAAATTAATTTCGTTAACTTAATCTTATAAAATTTAATGCGCTTTGTCAACGGCAAAACGCAAAATTTTCATTTTTTCCGAATTTACCGGCTTTTTACATACCGGCAAACCCCTACCAGACCGACGCTGGTTTTTGCAGGAAATCTTCGGTAAAAATGACGTTTCCCTCGATAAAGAAACGGACATCGTTTACATACGAAAAATTCCGTAAAATACCGGCATAAAATGTCCGGAAATTGTCTATTGTTCTTCCCCCTTCAATTGGCGGAAGGGCGGCATCAGCCGAAAAATCGGCATAAACAACCCCATTCCGGTATAATAGGGACTTCAGCCTGGTTTCCCGAGGGAAAAGAGGCAGCAATCCAGGGGCAACTGGTCCCAAAAGCGTTTCCTCCGTATAGCGGATTATATCACCTTCCCGCGATTCGGAATGCTTCAGCATTCGGTCTTCTACAACCAAAACCCCGTCACTTACAGTATAGAATACAAAAGTTCTCCGTGCAAGCCCTAAAACAAAAAATTCCGTCAGAGCGACAACGGCTAAAATACTGATAAAAAACAGGCGGCGTTTAAAACTTGAGGATAAAAAACCGGCGATTTGCCCAAAACCTTCTTTGACACTTGCACTCATTAACGTTCAAAAATTCCAATGAAATTTGTTATCCCATTGTACAATGAACTTGTAAGCTTTTGCAAGCCTTCTTCGCTGGTCATAAGTAGGGCATCCTGACGGTTGGAAACAAAGCCAAGTTCGACAAGAACTGCCGGCATACGGCTGTTTCTGACCACAAACCAGTCGTTCGCTTTTCTTCCTCTGGACGGCAGAGAGGAGCCGAATGTGTCCGCGAAACCCTGAAGGATCAGGTCGGCAAGCAGGATGCTTTCCGTCGTATATTCTTCGTTTAAAAGATGGTTCAGTATGGCGTTTATGTCCGAAGTGTAATTGTATTTTTTTGTATCAAGAAGAGACCTTCTCTGACCTGTTGAGGACGTTATATGCCAGACTTCATAGCCTCTGGCATTTGAATTTTGCGCGGCGTTCGCGTGTATCGAAATGAAAATGACAGCTTCGTTGTCTCTGACAGTTACCGCGTTTGCGATTTCCGCGCGTCTGTCCAGAGTGTGGTAAATATCGGTATCCCTTGTCATTAAAATGCGTTTGTCGGGATATGTTTGAGTAAGCATATCTCTTAAGGCAATGCCTGTTTTAAGGACAATGTCTTTTTCATTTACTTTCGTTGTTTTTCCGTTAGCGGACAAATTTCCCACTGCGCCGGGGTCTCTTCCGCCGTGACCCGGATCGATAATAATGACGGCGACGCGGAAACGTGACATGTCATTTTCATAAAGGCGCGTAAACGTATTTTTTAAAGTGACGACAAAATTTTCAGGGAAAATCAAATGCCCGTTACTGTTGTACGGCAATGGAACATTGAAAAGCTCGCGGTTATCGAAAACCAGATACCCTGTTTCCCCTTCGCGGACAGCGACTGAAAAAGCGCCGTGATGATCTCCCATGTTAAAAACGCCGTCGCGGAAAAGAGGGTCCCACCTGAATTGGACGGTCTCGTTCAGAGAAATGGTTTTTAACGTGTCGATTGTTTCATCAAGAGAGAGGGCGAAGAGAGGAGCGTGTAAAATGATTGTTAGAATAAAGAGAAATGAAAGTATTTTTGCTCTATTTTTCACATTTTCCCCTATGGCGGTTTACGGCGGTTTACGGCGTAAATTATCAATGTAATAGACCGCTCCCTGATATGAACCGCGAATCAGAGCAGCCCAGAAGGATCTGCCCAGCCTTACTACATTTTCGGCATTTTCGGAGGGTTTACTAAGAGGATCACACGGAGCAACGGAGGCACAGAGGATTCGGACAGCCTCCAGGGCTTCTTTGACGGTTCTGCCCATGTAATCGGTCAAATTTGATGATTCGAGGGCAGGAAAGGGGGTTATTGATAACGAAGAGTTCACACAAAAGCACGAAGGCGCAAAGTTGTTGTTCGCGGGTTTTGTGTTTTCTGCTTTATTTATTATTGTTTCCGGTAATTTAATGAGAGCGTTTTGCATTTCGCTGGTTAATAAAAATGCGTCGGGAGGGAATGCATGTGCCTTTGTGTGAGGTTCTTTGTATAAAAATTCAGCGGTTTCATTATCAGAAGGATCGAGTCTTATGAGGATTGAGCGGGCGGCGGTTTCCGCGGCTTTTACCGCTGTTTCCCTGTCTGGCGCGGACGCAATAATGTTGCCGCATTTTGTTACATTATTCTCCGGGAAAGCGACCTTATCGCCTTCTTTTATGCGCATGAAAAAGTTGTTAACGTTTTCCGCCCCCTCGCCGCTAAACCCTAGCTGTTGATCTTTTACGCCTATTATCTGCTTCACCGTTCCCGGTATCGAAATAAACGCTCTTTCGGCGCATGTCCTTTTTTTAAGAGGTATAAGACCTTCCGGTTCTTTTCCCATCGCCGCGAGGATTGCCGCTTTTATCGGCAACGCGCCGGATGAATACGGGTATGTCCAGCCGGACATGTAACCGCCTGAAAGACGCGCGGCAATTTCTCCGATCATCGGTCCCTTTGCAGTTAATTTAATGTCGCCTTTCGCAGCTCCTATATTGCCGCTTCCCGAAAGACCAAGCGCGTGAATGCCCGCGCGGAATGTTTCAAGCATGGCGTCCTGTTTTTCTTTTGCGATAACGGTCGGCATTGTGTGACCCATTTCGATAAAGTAGGGCGGGAAAAAAATATGTCTGTCCGCAAGACCGCAGATGGTAATTTCACCGTGATAAACAATCGCATCTACCGAAAACTCAGGACCGTCCATGTAATTTTCTATAATCGCGCGTCCTGAACGGGAAAAAGAAAGCGCTGTTTTTATCGCTTCTTCCAATTCTTCAGCATTGTCAATTCTTCGGCATCCTCTGCTCCCCATATTATCCACAGGCTTAATTACCGCCGGGTATGAAATATTTAATTCTTTGTGCTTTTGTGTTTCCGTGTGAATCTCTTCTTGTGTAACTGTAAAAAATTCAGGGGATGGAAGCGCCGCTTTTTTAAAACATTCGCGCATTCTGGATTTATCGGAAGCGTTAAGTGCCGCTTCGTAGGGAATACCCGGAAGCCCAAGTTTTTCCGCAGTCCACGCGACGCTCGCAGAGAAATCAGTCCCTGCCGTCATTATTCCAAGGCGGCTCGTTTTTCTTTGAATCGAACGGGCAAAAGCCTCGATGCCTTCCTTGTCTTTCAAATCGATTTGCTCAAATTGATCCGCCAAACCTGTACACGGAGCCGCCCGACTGCCGTCCAGCGCGATTGTGAAAAAGCCCAGTTCTTTCGCAATATTGATAGCCGGTCCTTGCATGACACCCGCGCCAAGGATAATGATTGTTTCTTTCATGTTATTTATAAATCGGATGTTTTTTACAGATTGTCAAACTGTTATTGAAGATGTTTTATATACGGATATTTCGCAAAGAGGCGCAAAGGAGAGGAAGAAGTAAATCCTTTTGTAGGAAACTGGGCTGGGACTATGGAATGACGCTCAATGGGAAACTTTTTTTATTAAGAAGGGTTACAGTCACCGGCGAGGTAGCGGCGATATTTGGCGCCGTTTACGCTCCTTGCGCGTAAACTTCAAAGGTGTCGCCTAACTTGAAGAGCTTGCTGACAGCCAGAAGCAGCCAATACGCCGGACATTTTTTGCTTTTTGCGAATTTGCCCAGAACAGGAAATCTCTCGGGGTGATGTCCTGTAACAATTATTTTTTTAACTTTAAAACCGGATAAGGCGAGAGCTTTTTTTACCATTTTGGGAGACCAGACTGTAAAGTGGTCGGCGGGGCTTACTGATAAAAATTTTTTTAGCGATGTTTTTGCGCTTATGCCGGAACAGGAAGGCGTGGAAAAAGCAAGGATGCCTTTTGGTTTTAAAAGTTTTTTTATTTCGTTAAAAATGCAAATACATTCTTTAAAATGTTCAATGACAAACCAGAGGGTTATTACATTGAAAGGAGCAGGCAGTTGGGAGCCGACAGCAGGAAATGTGGAATGGATTGCTTTTATTCCAAGTTTTTCATTCACATACTGAACAGCATCTTGCGCAGGATCAATTCCTGCGGGAGAAAAGCCTTCTTCTTTGGCGGCGGCAAGAAAAGGACCATAAGCGCAGCCTATATCCAGGAGAGTTGGAGGGATTTCAACATCATTATCTTCTCCCCGTGCCTCCGTGCCTTTGTGTGAAATCTTTTTTATAAATTTAATGCGTTGTTTGCCGGTTTTTTTTATATTTTCAAAGTCGTCAAGGTAGGTTTTACCGTATTGTTTTTTATAGGATTCAAAGAAATATTCTTTTTCGTATTCAACAGGCGCTTGATTTATTCTGTCCATGTAGATAATGCCGCATTTTGCGCACTTGCGGTAAGTGCGTTCACTAAAACGCGCGATACTGCGCGCGGGCGTATCTGCGCCGCACACAGGACAGCTTTTATTAACAATCGGAGAAAACATATTTATTAATTCTTCAAAATTTTGATCATGTTTTAATTTTTTTAAAAAAACCTGTGCGCCTCTGTGCCTTCGTGTGAGATTCTTCCGCGAAAATGTTTCAAACCCTGCGGCTTTTGCCAGTTTTTTATGGTATGGGGTAGGGTGATCAAGGAGAATTTTAACGCCTGCGAATACAGCTTCGTACGCTGTTATGCCGTAATGGGTAATCACCAAATCATATTCATGCAAATGTTCGGCAAGGTTTGGTATATTTTCCATGACATTTATATTTTCAGGCACTGTTTTCTTGCCGGCTGCTAACGCGCCTCTAAGTAAAGTAATGTCCAAATTATAGTTATCTTTTAACGCGCTGAGCGTTCGCGCCGTTTTTAATCCAAGAGCCGCGGTATCTTCCTGCCCAAAAGTAACTAAAACTTTTCCCCCCCTTGAGTCTTTTGAAGTTTGCGAGAATTTTTTTGCCAAAAATTCAGGCGAATAAATGTTAGCCGCAGGTTTAATGAAGCCGTCAGGGATGAGCATATCGATTAAAAAATCAAAATCATTTCGTGAAGAGCCGCCTTCGTCAAGCCCGATAACAGGCGCGATTTTTTTCCAGCGTGTAATCTCTTCATAACTTGTTTTAAAATTGTCCAATATAATAAATTCAACTGACTCGCTTAAATTCTTGTTTCTTATTTCCAATTCCGCGTTAGTAATGCACCACGACGGATTAAAATCATTCATTTTGTAAACGGCGGTTAAATCTCTTGTCTGCGGCGCTATAAAAAGACGGCTGTCTCTTCCAAAAGCGCGTAAGTCTTTTGTTAACGAAATGCAGCGGCTCAAATGCCCGCCGCCCTTACCCGGCTCACAGCAGGGAACAATTAATATCAATCCCTTACCCCTCTGTGCTTTTGCGCCCTTGCGTGAAGCTTTTTCTATATGCCTTTATTATTGATTCTCCGTTAAAACACTGTGACTGATTTTTTAACACTGTGTATAGCTCGCATGCGCGATCATAATCTTCCCGCGTATCAATAGTCAGCCGGATATCGGGGAAATTCCAGCAATCAGGCGCTTGCGGGCGGTGAATTTTGAAAATTTCAGTGTGATTGTAAAGATATGGGCAGACATGCTCGCGCTCCTGCTGCAGTTGGGCATCTTTTGCGGCGCGAAGGAGAGCGGACGCGGCGACGGATTCAACGCCCGCGCCGTAGGGGAGATTCATGTAGCCTGAGTAATCCGCGTTTAAAGAGACGGCTTCTCTGTTAATCGCCTCTGCAGCATCGGCGAAGACAAATGGATTGTCGCCCGTTGCCCTGATTACGCGGTCGATTGAATATTTGCGGATAACTATGCAATAGCGTTCTAAAACATCTTCTTTGGGACCCGCGATGATTGTAAAACCGGCTTCTTCGGCGAGAGGCGAAAAGGCAGAAAGAGAATCTTCGGCGCAGGCAAGCGCTTTTAAATCGCAGGGGATGTTTCCAAGCGCCTGCATTACGCGAAATATTACAGGTTTTCCGTCCAGATTAAGCAGCGCTTTTCCCGGAAGCCTTGTAGAATCAAGACGCGCCTGCAATACAACCGCCGTCAATTGGTTCTCCCGCTTTCCCAGCGATTAATTACGGTGCGCGCGTCCATCTTCCATCTGAATTTATTTTTTACAACCCATTTTCTGCATTCCTTAAATTCTTTCCATGCGGAAGAAATTTCCTCTCCTGTTTTGACAAGAAATGAGGGGAAGCAGTAGAGCGGCAGATGCGCGTAATCGCTTCTGAATATGGGCGCGAGGTTTTTAAGGTAAAAGCGTTTGTAATCATGATTTACGGTGGTGTCTTCCGAGGGCATTTCGCCGTTATACGAAAGTTTTAACTGAAGGCTCAGAGCGATTTCTTCACCCCAAAGATGGGCTCTGAAACCAAAATCCATTAACTGCCAGAAATTGTTTTTTATTGTTATGTCAAATCCGCCTGTTTGGATGAAGCGCGTTTTATCGTAAATCCCGACAGCGTCGAATGGATAAAGACTTAAATCGCCTTCAGTGTGCGGTTCCAAAAACGCGCTCTGAAGTTTTTTACGCTGAGTCATCGGCGCTGTCAGGGTGGGCATTGATTCATAATTCGCGTTCATGATTACGGGAACTGTACACAGTCTTTTGAAACCCGTTGTTATTTCGTTTTCGCCTGCTTCATTTGCGGCAACAATCAGCCTTTCCGCCATTCGTCTCGCGGTGCCGCCTGCGATAAATTTCATGTCGCTTCGAATAACAAAAAAAAGGGGATTGTCAATCTCTGAAGCGGCAAGATTAATCTGCTCGCCCAGATTTAAGGCTTTCTCGGGAAGGATGAATCTGACAAAGGGAAAACGTCCTGAAAGTTCTTCAATATCGTAATGAGGAGCGCATGATTCAATCGAAATGATATTGTCGAAACCTGTTTTTTCAAGATCGGCGAAGAACGAGCGGCGCTGATGCTGCCCTGTGCGGTTAAGAACAACGGCGGAAATTCCGGTGGACGCGATGCGTTCTTTTCCTCCGACGGCAGTGTATTGGGCGACAGTCTGATTAAAAATTGTAGGTATAGTATTCATCGCAGTTTTCGCATATTTGTGCATAACACTTTTTGCATTGTTCCCCGTAGTATTTGCCGCCGTTTTGCCATATATTTTCCAAAGAATCCGTAAATACGTTTCCAAGTATGCGTTCTTTAGCGCCTTTAAACGCCTGAAGTTCTTCCCTGCAAAGAGGGACATCGCCGTTTAAAAGAACCGGAATGTCTCTCATGATATGCCAGCACGGCTTTCGTATCACAGGCGAAATGTCGGAAGCCTGTTTTTTTTCCATTATACCGCAGAAGTCGTCGTATTTTTGAATGATGATGCTTTTCTCTCCGTTAGGCGCATATTCTTTCCAGTAACGGTAAAATTTTTCGGTGTCGTCTTCTGAATCTTTAACGCGGACAGCCTGCACATAACAGTCTTTGGGGAAAAGCGACAATAGCTTTTTCGCGCAGGCTTCCGCTTGCGCGAAACCAGCGCCGCGAATTCTTGAGTATCTTTTTGAATCGGCTGTGTCAAGGGAAACAATCCATGAAAGCGCGGCGATATTATTTCTTCTTGCGGACGCATCGGAAGAGAGCTGCGCGCATTTTTCCAAATCTTCTTCTTTCCAGCCGAGAGCCGACGTTTCAATTACAAGAGACAGTTCTTTTCGAGAGATAACATCTTCGATTAATTTCATTCTATCAGGATGAAGGCTGAGTTCTCCCCAGAGTGAAAGATCAATTACCGCGTCTTCTGAAAAAGCGGCTATTTTGTCCAAAAGAGAGCTGAATTTTCCGGCGTCCATAAAATCTTTCTGCCCCTGTGAATCCGCAAACGCGGGATACGGGCAGATTGAACATTTCTGGGGACAGCAGCCTGAAACCTGAATAGGGTAGAAGGCAGGCAGGGTTCTTAGAATCTCACTCTGGTTTTCTATTATGCGCTCTATATCAGAGGCTGAGGGGATTTTATTGCCTGCTGCCTTAATAAAATTATCAAGGAGCGTAAAATCGCGTTTTGAATCGGCGCACAAACTGAGCCTGTGGCAGCGGAGATCAACTTCTGAAATCTCTGCTTCGATATCAAAGGCGTTAATATCTTTTTGTATAACCGAAAAAAGAAAATCTCTTTCGATACGACCGTCCTGATCCGATATTTTTGCCAATATGCCGGCTGTTCCGGGAGATAAAATTTCAGGCGCGAGACCGAAAGGCCAGCCGTCAGCGTATGAATATTCCGCCGCGTATTTTAAATGTCTTTGCGCGAGCGAACCGGCAAGAACAGGATCCAAAAACGGACAGTCGGCGAAAGCGAAGTAAATGCAGTTAAAATCAGCCTGTAATTCCGATATTCGTTCAAGAAGAGTTTTCTTTGTCCAGTCACGATGTTCAATTTCAATTCCGTTGAGGAATGAAAAATCTCCGCCTGAGGCGAGCAGCACTGTTTTTTTAACATCTGGAAACAAAACAGCCTTTTCAGCGCATAATTGTACGGCGTTTTTCCCGTTAAAAAGCGGCTGGAAAGCGTAATTTGACAGATTCGCGGCGTATAGAACCAATAAATTATTCATACTCAATCATTATCGGCAGTTATAAGGCGTATTGTAAAGATGGTTTATTTTCAGGATAATCATTGGTTGCCGAGTAATTTGATCCTTGCGAATATATAGTCCAGCCTGCTATGGTTTAAAACGGCGCGGTGATAGGGTTTTCCGGGGATGCATTCGGTTTTATAGCCGCCGCGCGTGATGAATTTTCTGCTTTTTCCTTCGGTAAACCAGTAAACAAGGGCGATATCTTCGTTTGTCATTTCAATTGCCGTTAAGCCTTTTTTGCCGATGACGCAGCCTGAGTTAAAAAGACAGGGGACGGGCAGTTCGTCGCCGTAGAGGCTTTGGCGAAGCACGTCCCGCCGTTCTTTGCGTTTTAGTTTTCCAAGTTCCTTTCGAAGCGCGATAACCTCGCTTTCTATGCGATTTTTCTCTTCGCCGCTGGAAGCGGGGTAATTAAGGCAGAGGCGCTCAATCTCGAATTTGATATAGTCAAACCGTCCCAAAGACTCAAACAGCGCGCGGTGGGTGTGCCCTATGATTGACAGGCAGTTGTTTTTTAAAGAAAAGGCGTAAGCCATTTTTTCGATCTTAAAACGCTTAAAAGGGCTTCTGGAATCCGTAATATTTTTGATGCCGAAGGGTTTAAGAACATATCTAATCAGCACGCTGAAAACCCTGTTGAACGTCATATAAAAAGTTGATAACTGGTGTCCGTGATAAATGTAAGCCGGAATGATACCTGTTTCGATTTTAATAACATTATGAATATGGTATGGGTAGGACATATGCCTTTTTAAAATGAGCGGCTCATCGTGATTGCCGATTATTTTATACAGGCGGTTTTCTTTGGCAAAAAGATTAAAAACCCTGTAAAGACCCGCCCAATTTTCTCTTATTTGATCGAGTGAAAATCTGTGCAGTTCTTCGATATCGCCGTTAAGAACAAGAATCCAACCCTGTTTGAAATAATGATCTTCCAGAATGCGGGTAAGCATTTCGCCGTTGTAGAAAAGGTCATCTCTTGTGCCGGTTCCCATGTGAAGATCGCTCATTATTAAAACTTTGCCGCCATGAGAGATGTCCAGAATCGAAGTTTCAGGCAGAACTTCCTCTGTAAGATGTTTTAAAAAAATTCTTTCGGGCATGCGACCTTCATTTGCTGGTATTATGTTTCATTTTACAAAAATGGTTATAATATGTCAATAAATCGCATTATGTGATATTATCAAACAAAGATTATTTATATTCAGGAAGAAATATGAACAGATACGTTAATTGCATCGCGCATCAGTCGAGTGAAGGAAACCTGCTTATCGGCGGAAAATATACCGCTCTTTTTGACTGCGGTATGATGTTCTGCGCCGAAAAAACCATTGAAAACGTAAAAAACGCGCTTAACGGAAGACCGCTGGACTATATTATTATGACGCATACGCATTATGACCATATCGGCGCGCTGCCGTTTTTAAGAAACGAATGGAAAGAATTACGCGCGGTTACCTGCGAAACCGGAGCTGCTGTATTGTTAAAAAGCACTCCCCGCAGAGTCATCCGCGAGTTATCAATCGCGGCGTCTCTTGCGCAAAAAATTGATTTTAAAGCGGAATATAACGACGACTTGTTTCACGCCGACATTACGGTTAAGGATAACGAGGTAATATCTCTCGGTGATCTTTCGGTCCAAGTCATTGAAACGCCGGGACATACGAGGGATTCTCTCAGTTTTTTCATACCGGAGCTTGAACTGCTTATTTTAAATGAAACGCCGGGGGTTCTGTTCGCCGACCCCGGCGACGGTTCTCCCAATGCCGGAAGAGTTTATCCATGCTATTTGACAAGTTATAACGACACGATTAATTCAATCGAAAAATGCGGGCAAATTAAGTATAAAAGTTTATCTCTGCCGCACCGCGGGGTTGTCGGCAATAAAGAAGCGGACGGTATTTTTAAGAAAGCGCATGAGGCGAACAAAGAATGCCGCGATTTTATTATTGGCATGAAAGAAAAGAATTTAAGCGAAAAAGAAATGCTCGATTCGTTTTTTAACAAATACGCAAGCGAAACGCTTTTAAGTTATCAGCCAAAAGAGGCTTTTCTGGCAAACGCTGGCGCGACCATATCCTGTACTTTAAAGGAATTTTTTGGGCCTTCAGGGACTTGAACCCCGGACCTACGGATTATGAGTCCGCAGCTCTAACCGACTGAGCTAAAGGCCCCAAACCCGCATTTAACGCGTTCACGGCGCTTTTTAACGGTAAAGAAAGAGGAGAAAAATGTCAAGTAGAGGCGCAGGAGGCGGTTAAGATTCGTTTTGCATGTGTTTTTGCAGTTTCTTCAGCAATTCCTGTTTTTCTACCGGTTTTCCGAGATGGTCGTTCATTCCTGCTGCGAAACACTTGTCAACATCGTTAGTTGAGACATTGGCCGTCATAGCGATGATCGGTATTTTCTGTCCCCATCCGTCCATAGACCGTATTTTTCTTGCTGTTTCATAGCCGTCTATTTCGGGCATACTGATGTCAGTGATGAAAAGGTCGTATTTTTCGGGATTATCTTCAAACATAACAAGCGCGTCTATGCCATTTCTGGCAAAATCAATAGTTAATCCTGTTCCTTCCAGCATTTTTTGTAATATCACCCTGTTTATCTCGATATCTTCAGCGACTAATATTCGCTTTTCGGTAAACATCCGTCTACTATACCAAGATTAGTAAAAATTGTATATAATAAAAGCAAGATATGTGGAATCCTATTACTCCTTTGAAGGGTTTTTTTTACAGTTTGGGTTTTTTCGCCAAGACGCTGAAAGGGGTTGGTCATTTTATCCGCCATTCCCAGGCATCCTTTAAAATTCTTGTTATGCAGATACTCTTTACTTTTGTGTACGCTTTGGGCATTACTACGCTTCTTGCGCTTGCGATTGGTGCCGCCGTCAACATAATCGGCGTTCCTTTCTTAACGATGCTGAACCAGCAGCATTTAATTTATACATTGCTGATAATTATTATTACAAGGGAGCTAGGTCCCCTTCTGATTGCGTTCATTGTTATCGCGCGTTCAGCGACAGCGATCGCCACTGAAATAGCAGGTATGGTAATTTCTCACGAAGTTGAAGCTTACATTTCTGTCGGAGTAAACCCGATAGAACATCTCGCTGTTCCCAGGTTTTTGGGAGTTACCATTTCTCTTGTGCTTCTTAATATTTATTTTTCCATATTCGGGCTTGCAGGTTCGTATGTAGTCGCTCAGATGTTCAGTTCCACGCCGATGGATTATTACTTTTCAAGTCTGCTCCATTTCCTGACGATTCAGGATATTTTAATGTCGATCATCAAAAGCATTGCGTTCGGCGCGATAATTTCCATTGTCGCGGTTATTAAAGGTTTTTCGGTTGACAGGGCGTCTACAGAAGTTCCTGTTGCCGGATTACAGGCTGTCTCAAGCGCTTTTGCGCTGTGTATTGTAGTAAATGTCCTTTTGTCGGCATTGTACTACATTGTGTTATAAAAATGGAAAGCATACTTGAATTGAAAGACGCCAGTTTTTCGGCGCAGGACAGGAATATAGTTCAGGGAGTTTCCGTAAAATTTACCGAAGGAAAAACTACGGCTATTGTAGGACCTTCAGGGGGAGGAAAGAGCACTGTTTTAAAGATGGCGGCAGGGCTTCTTCTGCCTGACAGCGGAGAGGTTTTATACAGGGGAAAAAACATCGCGCATATGACAAGAGCCGAAGACCTTGATTTCAGGAGGGAAAGCGCGTTTGTTTTTCAGGATTCCGCGCTTTGGGCAAATCAGGATCTGTTTCAGATACTTGAATTGCCGCTTAAAATTCATTACCCGGATATGGGAAAAAATGAGCGGGCGCAGCGCATAAAAGAGGTAACCGAGCTTGTAGGTTACCGCAAAGACCTGGATATCCGTCCTTCCAGGCTTTCCATGGGGGAGCAAAAGCTGATCGGGTTTGCCAGGGCTCTTTTGTGCAACCCCGACTTATTATATCTTGATGAATGGACGGAATCGCTTGACGAGACCGCGGCTGACAGGCTTATAAGCATTGTAAGGCGCATGCAAAGGGAGAATGTAACCGTTCTTTTTATATGCCATGACATGCGTATTTTCAGGATTTTGGCTGAATTTGTAATTGTCATTGTAGACGGAAAAATTACATTTCATACTACCAGAGAAGAGGTTGATAATGATCCTGAATTAAGTAATTATTTAAGAATGGGGATGGCTTTATGAAGTTTTCCATCAGGTTTGCTGATAAAATTGTAGGTACTCTCGTAATTCTTGCCATCGCTATAATTATTTTTGTTATTTTTATGCTGGGCAAAAACCAAAGATGGTTTGTGCAGGATTATCAATACAGAACTTATTTTTCTTCGGCAACCGGAATCAGCCCCAATATGGATATTAAATATAAGGGTTTTACAATCGGTCATGTTAAAAAAATATCTCTCAGCGAAGACGACAGGGTAGAGATTATTTTTACCATCTTTGAAGAATACGGGCAAAGGGTAACAGAAGGCTCTCTTGTCGAAATGCAGAGCAGCCCGATACCAGGTTTTGGAAACTCGTTTGTTTTTCATCCCGGGAAGGGAACGGAATTAATCCCCGACGGAAGCATTATCCCGGAAGTCAATTCGCCTGAGGCAAGATACGTAATGGCTGAGGGATTGGCGACGGTCGCCAAATCTGATGACAGCATTACAAATATTATGAATCAGGTAACGTCGATTCTGGAAACTGTAAATCTGGCTATTTCAGGTCCCGCAAATTCACAGGAAGCGCCTTTGGATCAGATAATCGGCAACATGGTGGCTGTTACAGACGATATTAAAAACGTTACTAAGACATTGTCGGAAGATCTGATACCGCTTATTGAAAATATGGAAGCGATTACGCGGATGATTTCGGACGAGAACAGCGCGATAAATTCGATTCTAAAGGCTGACGGTCCGCTGTATTCAAATATCGAAAACGCAATTGAATCTCTTGCCGGCATTATTAAATCTTTGGAAAAAACGGTTGAGTTTATACCTTCGCAGCTTCCGCAGATTGACGTTTTTATAAGCGAATTAAACTTAACGATTAGATCCATTCAGGATGTGTTGGTCGCTATAAAAAATAATCCGCTTTTAAAAGGCGGGTTGCCTGAATATACGGAGACAGGACCTTCGGGCGGAGGATTCCGCAACCATGACTTTTAATCCGGAGAATTAAATGAAAAAAGTTATCTGCAATAGTCTGATCGTGATTATTCTGATTTTCGGCTCATGTTCTACAGCGCCCAAAAAAACCGGCGATGTTTATAAACTGCGCATGTTCGCGGAAGAAGGATTGAAAAAGGCGAATGAAGACGCAATGCTTGGAAATTATATTAACGCGTATAATTTATTAACGGAATACAAACGCATGGCGGTTCTTGCCGATGATCCCGATTTAATTGCGCGTATTTGCCTGAGTTTTGGGAATACGCTTTTCGCGATGGGTCAGACTGACGAAGCGTTCAGCGAGTGGGATCGCGCCTCTAAAGAAGCTATAATTTCAAATAACAGCGAATTGTTATCAGTCAGCAGATTATTTACGGCGAAAGGAAACCTTCTTTGCGGCAGAGCGAATGCACAGTCAGTCTTGGATGCAGCGGACAGGGAAAGCCCGAATATTAAAAAGGACGTTCTTTTTACCGCCTTTTCCTGGCAGGTTAAAGGATTGGCTCTGCGTTCCCTTGGCCGTTACAGCGAAGCGGAAGACGCTTTTAAAAGAAGTCTTGCCATTCACGAGAAGGAATTGACGCTTGAAAATGCTTCGTATGACTGGTACACTATTGCGTCTATACGATCTTTGGCAGGAAAGCCATCAGAGGCGATTGAAGCGCTCCAGTCCGCCATTGCTTTGGATCGCCGTATAGAAAACTCATGGGGGCTTGCGGCAAGTTACCGCGCCATGGGCGATGTGTACGCCAAAGCGGGAAGAAAACAGGACGCTCTGGAAGCGTACGGAAGAGCGAAAGGAATTTATGAAGCTTTAAAAAATGACGATGAAGCCGCAGAGATTGATAAAAAAATGAGGAATTAAAATGAGTAATGTGTTAATGAATACGTATCACAGGCTGCCTGTGACCTTCGCAAGCGGCGAAGGTTCGTGGCTTTATGATATAAACGGAAAGAAATATCTGGATTTCGCGTCCGGCGTGGCGGTAAACGTGCTTGGGCACAATTATCCGCCGCTGGTCAGGGCAGTTACGCAGCAAGCCGCAAAGTATCTGCATGTGTGCAATTATTATTTAAGCGACACAAGTTCGGCGTTCGCGGAAAAACTTGTAGAAGCCTGTTCTCCCGCCGGAATGAAAAATGTGTTTCTCTGCAATTCCGGGGCTGAGGCGAACGAGGGCGCCTGTAAAATCGCGAGAAAATATTCGCTTTTGAAATACGGTCCCGGCAGACACACCATTGTTACCCTTAAGGGAAGTTTTCACGGAAGGACAATCACGACGTTAGCCGCAACAGGACAGGATAGATTCCATAAAGACTTTGGACCTTTCACGGAAGGGTTTGCTCACATTAAAGGCGGCGATATTGAGGCGCTGGAAAGAGCGCTTGACGCAAAAACGGTAGCCGGGCTTTTAATCGAGGCGATTCAGGGCGAAAGCGGAATAGTTCCGCAGGATAACGGGTTTATTACAGCCGCGGCAAAATTATGCGAAGAAAGGGATATCCTATTAATATTTGATGAAATTCAATGCGGCTTGGGAAGAACAGGAACTTTTCTCGCGCTTGAACAGTACAAAGACACGGAAGGAAATCCTTTAAAAGCCGATATTGTCACTCTGGCGAAGGGGCTTGCGGGCGGAATCCCGGCGGGAGCGGTGCTTGCCGGAAATAAGACATGCAATGTTCTTGCGGAAGGAGATCACGGCAGCACGTTCGGGGGAAACCCTGTCGCCGCGGCGGCGGGACTGGTTGTGTTAAAAACTGTAACCGATCCCGCGTTCCTTGCGGAGATTACGCGAAAAGGCGAAATAATTAAAACCACGCTGATGCAAAACCCAAAAATTAAAGAAGTGCGCGGCAGAGGTTTAATGATAGGCTTTGATATTGATTCCGCCGCGTGGCTGATACTAAAAGCAGGAATCGCAAGAGCTGATCTTTCAAAAGATCAATGCGGTCTTCTCATGCTTACGGCAGGCTCCAATACTCTGCGAATACTTCCGCCGTATATAGTTCAGGATAACGAGATAGAGCAGGGGCTTTCTATTGTTTCTGAGTTGTTAGACGCAAATCTCGCGTCATTCGGTTAAATAATCGATTTTTCCGTCTCCAAGCGCTTTTAGGATGCGTCTTTTCATGTCGCCTGAGTCTTTTCCCAGAAAATCAGCGATACGGTTTCGCATATCGCGTCTTCCTGAATTCTGACCGTAGGGGCAGGTACAGGCGTTTTTTAATATATTCTGCTCCTGGGCGCAGGAGATGATCTGCTTTTCTTCCAGTAACGCAAGAGGGCGGATAAGGCTTACGGGGTATTTGCGATAATTCAAAAGAACCGGCATTGCGAGTATTGTTCCTTTCGAGCATAGATTCATAAAAAAAGTTTCGATTATGTCGTCCAAGTGATGTCCAAGAGCGATTTTATTAAAATTATTTTCCACAGCGTATTTTAAAAGTTCTGTGCGCCTTTGCGTGGAACACCAGTAACAGTTCATTTTTTCGCCTTCTTTAAGTCTTCCGATTACGGGAACAAATAAATCCGTAAAAGGGATTCCCCATTCTTCCAGTCTTTTACAGAGAGCCGGCTTTTTGCAGCAGGCGCAAAAATCCGTGCTTATATGCAAACCTTCAAGCTCGTAATTGATCTTCAGCGCAGGTTTTATGGCGGATAACGCCCACGACAATACGCTTGAATCCTTGCCGCCTGAAACGGCGATTAAAATTCTGTCTCCTTCGCTTATAAGAGATCTTTCCATCACAGTTTTTACCATGAGTTTTTTTACAATTTCGCCTGCGTTAGTTTTTCTGAAAAACCTTTTCATTTTATTTCCGTTTGGCTGTTATTCAAAATATCCTGAATCACAAGGCTGGCAAGCATAAGCCCTGCGCTTGCCGTTACGGTGACAATGCTTCCGAAATTCCGGGCTTTTTCGCATTTTGCAGGCTGTTCAACGCTGTAAACGACTTTAAAGTCTCCGCGAAAATCCCGTTTTCTAAGCCCTTGCCGCATAAGCCGCGCCAGGGGGCAAACGTCAGTTTTCCAGATGGATTCAATCTGAATCTTTGCAGGGTCTGTCTTTAACGCCATACCCATCGAAGAAAAAAGCGTAACGTCCGCGGCTGTTGTAATTTCTATCAGATCAAGTTTATGAGTTAAAGAATCAATAGCGTCAATCACATAATCCGCTTTTTCAATGTTAAATCTGCCCGCGTTTTCCCTGCAAAACAGTTCGTCCCATGCTGTTATGTCACATTCAGGATTAATCTCTAAAAGTCTTCTTTTTAAAATTGAAGCCTTCGGCTGTCCGATAGTGAGAGAAGTAGCTTCCACCTGCCTGTTTATATTCGAAGCGCATACAACATCATTGTCGATAATGCCGATTTTACCGATACCGCAGCGCACAAGAGCTTCAGCAGCCCAGCTTCCAACGCCCCCGACTCCAAAAACAAGCACAGACGTTTTTGACAGTTTTTTTAAATTTTCTTCGCCTACAAGCAGGGATGTTCTATCAAAAGATTTCTCGCAGAGGCGCGGAGGCACGAAGGACGCGGAGGAAGAGGAAAGGGAGGAGGAGGAAGAAAAACCTTCTTTATCTTCCTTTGCGTTCTCTGTGCTCTTTGCGCCTTGGCGAGAAATCTTCCCTATATGCTTCTCTTCTTCAGAGAAAATGCATCCGCAGTATTTTTGCATGTAAAAATTACCGGAACGGGCTTTTGCCTGTCCTTCCCTAAACAACGGACGAAAATCCCTGTATAAAAACTCAACATTGTATTTTTTCGCCGCATCTTCGCAGGCATCTTTAATCGCTTCATGATTTTGATACGGGCTTATTAACAATGTTGTAGTAAACGAATCATAACCTTCCCGCGCGGCAAATGAGGCAGCCTTTTCCAAACGAATTCTGTAGCAAATTTCGCAGCGGACAGGCGGCAGGCTGTTTCCATGTGATACCTCTTTTAAAAAATCGTTTAAGCCGTATTCGTCAATCAGGGTCAAATTCAAATTCTCAGTATCCGCAAAATCCTTTAAACAATCGCGCCTTAACTTATATTCCGCAAACCCGTGTATATTGGGATTAAACCAAAAGAGATTAAAATCTATATTTTCATTTTTTAGGCTGTTGACGCAGGCAACCGAACACGGAGCGCAGCAGCAATGAAGAAGCAGACTCATAGCATACTCACAGGGTCAACGTCAATCTCCAAATACGCTTTCGCGTCTTTGCCTTTTTCATATCTTGTTATTATCTCGCGGGCTGACGCGTGTATTGAACCCATCGACGCGCTGCGCAAAATTATCTGCCTGCGGTGATTGTCATTGATTATTCCAATCGGGCACTCGGCAGGTCCAAGCATATCAGAGTCTTTTGCAATTAAATTTTCCGCGATTGAAGCAAGCCGTTTAATCGCCGCGTCAGCGCGTTTAACATCTTTGGCGCGGATAACAAAACGGATTAATCTGGAAAAAGGCGGAAAGCCAAGAGCTTTTCGCTGTTTTAATTCAACATTGAAAAAGCCGGGCACGTCCAGCGCACATGATTGTTTTATCACGGGATCTTCCATGCGCAGAGTCTGCACTATTACTTTGCTGTCGGGGAAGTACCTGCCCGCTCTTCCCGCTACCTGAACAATAAGAGAAAACGTTCTTTCCGCCGCGCGGAAATCGGGCAGGTGAAGACCTGTGTCCGCGAAGACTACGCCTACAAGCCGCACTCCGGGAAAGTTCAGCCCTTTTGCCACCATCTGCGTTCCAAGCAGAATGTCTATAACTCCGTTTTTAAAAAGAGAAAGAGTCTGTTCAAGACTGGAAGAAGAATTGCTTTTTTTTGAGGCGGTATCCGCGTCAATGCGTCTCAGGCGCAAATCGGGAAAATTCCGCCTGACTTCCTCTTCGATCATCTCTGTGCCGAAACCTCGGTAACCTGCTTCCACGCAGCCGCACTCGGGGCAAGTCTCAGGCGGCGTCTGAGAAAAACCGCAGTAATGGCAAATGCAGCGTCCTCTGCTCTTGTGCCATGTAAGGGAAACCGAGCAGCGTTTGCAGATAAGCTCCCATCCGCACTGGGGGCATTGATAAAAATGCGCGAAACCCCTGCGGTTCATAAAAAGAATTGTCTGCCTTCCCATCTGATGCGTTATTTTAATTTCTTCTTTTAATTCTTTGGACAGGCAGCCTTCGGTTTTCGCAAGGCTTACGGCTTTTATTTCAGGCATGCCTCCGCCTGAAAGACGGCGCGAAAGGTCAAGTCTTTTTATCTGACCTTCAAGCATCAGTTTCCACGCTTCGGCTGACGGAGTAGCCGAGCCCATAACAAGACGTGCGTTTTCAACAGTACACCTTCTAAGCGCGATCTGCCGCGCGTGATAGCGCGGAGTGTTGCCGGATTTATACGAGCCGTCATGCTCTTCGTCGATTATTATAAGCCCTAGATTTTTTACAGGCGCGAATACGGCGCTCCTTGGACCTATTACAATCGGCGCCTCTCCGCGTTTGATTCTTACCCATTCACAAAGACGTTCAGAGGGCGTCATTCCCGAATGCAGCGTCGCGGCAAGGGAGCCGAAACGGTTATTGATCACCTGTTTGGTTTGATGCGTTAAAGAAATTTCAGGCACAAGGTAAATAACGGATTTTCCCGCTTTAAGCATAAAATGAGCCGCTCTTAAAAATACTTCAGTCTTGCCAGAACCTGTAATTCCGTAAAGATAAAACATCCGCGCGTGAGGCGAGTCTTCATTAACAGAGGAAGAAGTTATTGCGCTTAACGCCGCCGCCTGTTCATCGGAAATTGAAAGAGAGACGTCATTGTCTTCGCCTGAATCGGGAAGGGCAGGGACTATCATTTTTCTCCCGGAAGGAATCATCGCGCAAAGCGCCTGCCCGGCGCTGCAAAGATAATAATTTGCCATCCAGCGGGCAAGTTCAATGTCTTTGGCGTCGAATAACGGCTCCGCGTCAACTACGCGCCTGATTTTTTTTACAGATTCTATTTTCATGCCTTGCGGAATATTTTCTCTTTCGCCGATGATATAACCAAGGCAGTCCCTGCTTCCGAAAGGCGCCATTACGCGCTTGCCGATATTCGATTCTCCCTTGTCGTCCGCAAAATATGTAAAAGACTGATCCGCGGGAATATCAAAAATTAAATCATAAAAAGCGCCTGCCAATCACGTCTCCGTTATTAAATCGTTATTTTTGATCGAAGGAGTTTTAAATCTTCCCATGTCGGGCGTTTATAATCTTCGGTGCGCAAAAGGGCGGCAGGATGATATGTTACAATCACGGGAAATTTTACATTACCGCATGTCAGTTCAAGACATTTCCCCCGAAGCTTACCAAGTGAATCGCTTGTGTTTAAAAGCGTGTGCGCCGCGATTCTGCCCAGGACAAGGATATAATCCGGTTTTAAAAGCGTTATCTGACGATCAAGAAAATGGGCGCATGATCTGGTTTCATCGGGGAACGGGTCGCGGTTACCCGGAGGTCTGCACTTTACGGCATTGGCGATAAAACAATTTGTATTTCGCGAAAGACCGATGGAATCAAGCATTTTATCAAGAAGCTGCCCCGCCTTTCCCACAAACGGGCGTCCCTGTTTATCTTCATCCTCGCCGGGACCTTCTCCGATTACCATGACTTTCGGCTTTAGAACTCCCTCTCCGGGAGCGGGATTAAGCCTTTTTTCACAAAGCGGACAGGCGCGGCAGGCTTTTATTTCCATCGCTATCCGTTCAAGAGAATCAACGCCGTCCTGTATTTCAGGAGCGTCAGCTTCAAACTGATAATCCGCAGGTTCGCTCCTATACCCTGATCCGAGGAAATCCCCTGTAATATCAAGAAAATTCGCAATTTTTTGCTTTTGGGCGGCAACCATACAGGTATTCTAATACAACTAAAGGTGTCTGTCACCAATACTAAATATAGCGTAGGGGAGCTTGACATGTACACCATATATATGGCACTATATATAGCGTAAGAATAAAGAGAATCAAGGAAAAAGGACACTATATGCGCTGCCCACATTGCGGGACAATAGAAGATAAGGTAATTGAATCCCGTTCTTTGGCTAATGGGGACTCGGTTCGCCGCCGCAGAGAGTGTATTAGCTGCGGTTACCGGTTTACGAGTTACGAAAAAATCGATGAAAGACAGTTTATGGTGGTTAAAAAGGACTCCAGAAGGGAGCCGTTTGACCGCTTAAAACTGGAAAAAGGGGTTGTCAGGGCTCTGGAAAAGAGACCTGTTTCCCAAATGCAGATTGAAAATCTTGTAAACGATATAGAAGACGAGACCGCGATTCTCAGCAAGGGCAGCCGTGAAATCTCCACGACAATTATCGGGGATATGGTGCTTAAAAAGCTCGCCGACATTGACAAGGTTGCCTACATACGTTTTGCCTCTGTTTACAGGCATTTTAATAATTTGGACGAGTTCATTGATGAAATAAAGCATGTTGAAGTAGAACGCGCAAAGACTTGAGGTTTTCTGCCGATCTTGGGCGGGGGTCCGATACGGAAAGATCAGCAGTAAGGGGTTAGGCGCCTATGGCGTTTAACCCCTTTTTTTGATATGATTTGTCCGGGGAGAACGAATGAAGATAGGACTGGATACTTTTGCCTGTAACGGCGGCAAGTCAGGAATAGGCATGTATTTGCTCCAGATTTTAAAGCGCATAAAACCTTCGCAGGAAGCTCTTTTCGAGCTGTTCGGATGGGAATATGATCGCTATGCTTACAATGACGTTGCGCCTAATTTTGAATTTCTGCCGAAATGCTCAATTCACGGAAGAACAGCGAATTCAATTTGGCATGTTTATAAATACCCTCAGCTTGCTTTACAGCGGAAGTTCGACGCCTGTTTTTTTCCCGCGGCTCATAAAAACCTTCCGTTTAAATCACCGTGCCCGACAATCGGCGTGGTTCATGATATGGCAGCCTACTGGGGAGACCGTAAAACAAGAGTGCATCTGGGCGCGTTTCTCAGAATGATTCTGCCTAACTCCCTTCGCCGCCTTGATCGCATTATCGCGGTAAGCGATTTTGTTAAACAGGAACTTATAGAACGTGTTCATGTAAAAGAAAGCAGAATTGATGTTGTGCCTAACGGGATCGATCATACGGCTTTTTATCCGAGGCAGCGAAATGAGGAAAGCGTGGTATTGATTCAGCCGTTCAGTTTCCGCCGCCCGTATGTCTTGTGCGTTTCGCGTATAGACCATCCGGTTAAAAATCATGTCAGATTAATAAAGGCTTTTGGCATTTTTAAAGAGAAAACAAAATATCCGCACAGGCTTGTTCTTGCCGGCGGCGACAGCAAGAACGCGAATGTGGTAAAAGAAGCCGCGGCGTCTTCCGAATGGAGAAGCGATATTTTCTTTACAGGACATTTTCCGCCGAAGAGTCTTCCTGAACTTTATGCCGGCTCTGATTTTGTTGTTAATCCTTCAATGTACGAAGGTTTTGGGATGGGCGTTGTAGAAGCCATGGCGTGCGGGGTTCCGGTGCTTTGCGCGCGCGCGGCTTCGCTTCCTGAAGCGGGCGAACATGCCGCGCTTTATTTCGATCCATTGGATGTTGAAGATATGGCAGACCGCATGATTACAGTCAGCACGGACAGCGCAATTTACAACGAATGCCGCACGCTTGGCCTTGAAAGAGCGCAAACTTTTTCATGGGATAAATGCGCGGAACGCACCTTGCAGATTATTTACGAAACAGCCGGGAAGTAGGGGATTATTACAAATTTTTTTTTCTGCGCCATCTGCGTCTTTGCGAGAGTTAAGCGACAATTGCGCAATATTGAAATTAAGAATATAGACAGAAAAAAATTAACCTAAATATTGTTTAAAAATATCTTCTAAAGAAGAATTTAACTTTACTGTAATATCTTTAGACAAACGGGTAACTAACTTCTTGCTATCAGAAGGTACAAGCTCACCCTTAAACAGTTCAAAAACCTCAACTTCAAGAACTTGTGAAATTCTTGCTAAAATATCTGCTTTGGGGTATTTAGCCCCTCTCTCAATACTGCTTAAAAAAATTATGGAAATACTAGCTTTTTCGGCTAATACAGCTTGGGTTAGCCCCTTAACGGTACGTATTAATTTAATATTTTTTCCTAAAATGGCTTTTATCGCCTTTCCATCCATATTTCATACCCCTAACCTCCCTTATATTAAATAAATAAACTTAGGTATTGACAAAAATCTAAAAGGAATATACTATTCTTATACGGAATATAATATGAATTTAGGATATGTTAGTATTAATAGGCATTTTTATTGGTTAACTTCAGTAATTTTTATTTTTATTGGTATGGCAATATACCTTTTATTCAGAAATACGAATATGTTGTTATTTCAATGGATACCAAAACTGGAATATTTTAAAAATGTATATATACCAATGGAACCTTCCATTTTTAGATCAATACTATTATTTAATTTACCTGACGCATTATGGTTTTTATCAGGAATATTATTTTTTAGATTTTTATGGTTCAAAGAATATAAAGAGCAAAAGATATATGTACTATGTTTTTATTTTACTGGATTTGTTTTTGAAATTAGTCAATTATCAGAAAAAATTCATGGGACGTTTGATTATTTGGATTTGTTTTTCATGGGTATAGGTGCTTTCATAGAAGGCTTACTATATAAAAAATATTTTTTGAAAAGGAGAATTGTATGAACAAAAAATGTATACCGCACATTATTGCGGTAGGGGCTTTCGTAGTATTTATCGTGTTGGGATTGGCTAGTGCAACATCACCAGATGTAAAAAATGTTGCTTCAATTGATGAACTTACAAGTATTCGTGATAAATTTGCATGGTTGAACTCAAATGCAGAAACTGGGGGTAATTATATCCTTGAGGTGAATGCAAATTCAACTGTTGGTAGTATGTCTAATTATGCTGTTAATTTGTCATACAAGGATAAAAATAATATCACAATAACTCTTAAAGGTGTTGGTGGTAAAAGAACAATATCAAGCTATCAAAAAAGTGGTATATTTAACATCGGATCAGGTGTTACTTTAATTTTAGATGAAAATGTTCATTTACAAGGCATTGCTAATGGTAGTGCAATTGATAAATTAGTAGCAGCTGTCAGAGTAAGCTCTGGAGGAACTTTAATAATGAATGAAGGTTCAAGCATTTCTGGTAATCTTAGCTATCAAGATGGCGGTGGTGTTTATGTAGCAACTGGTGGTACTTTCATTATGAATGGTGGGCTTATTTCTGAAAATTTCTGTTTTCAAGTTCAAGATCAAGCTCTTGTAATGGCAACTGATGGGAAATCTAATGCATTTTCTGAAACTCCTCGTAGAGGAGGAGGTGTTTTTATTGATGTCGAAGGAACATTTACAAAAACAGGTGGGACAATAACTGGTTTTGGAGATAAAACTGGCAATTTTACAAGAACCTTTAATAATTTAGATTTTAGTCAAAATAATGGTCATGCTGTTTTTGCTGCTTTAGGGACTCCCGGTTCTGGCATATTTGCGAGTAGAATTACTGGCTCAAAACGTAAAGAAACAACAGCTGGACCAGATGTAAATTTTAGCATCAATAGTAATGGTTCATTTAGTGGTGATTGGGACTTTTAACATATTATTGTAAAAAAAGCAACCGTCGCTTAACAAACGGTAACTGCAAAATACCCTGTCCGGGCATTTTGGGTTTCGTTCGGCAGGTCATGGCTAAAGCCATTCCCACGCCTCACTACACCACATTTTTTTGTGCCCGTAAACCACTTCGTGTTTTCCTTATTCGGGCTGGCAAAACGTCAGTTACCTAGAACGTTATATTTTAAGTGTTTTTATGCACTTTGTTATGCAGACCTCGGCGCATTTGTTACAGGATGTACATTTTGCGTAATCAATAACTGCTATGTTATCTATAAGTGTGATTGCGCCTGCCGTACATTCTCGCACACATTTTCCGCAGGCGATGCAGCCTGACTCGCATTTTTTTCTTGTAACAGAGCCTTTCTCAATATTTTTACACGCGACAAATACTGGTATTTTCGCGCTTTCTACCGAAATTAATTTGTTGGGGCAGGTTTTTACGCACAAACCGCAGCCAGTACACAGGTGCGGCATAATCCTTGCGAGGTTTGAATCTATGCAAATAGCCTCTGACGGACACACTTTTTGACAGTCGCCGTAACCGAGGCAGCCGAACGCGCAGGCGCTTTCGCCTCCGAAAAGAGGTTTTGCAGCCGCGCATGTTTGAATACCCTTGTATTCCATTTTTTTTCTTTGCGCGTTACAGTCGCCTGAACATTTAACTATTGCCGTTTTCTTTTCTATGCTTCCTGCATCCACGCCAAGGATTGCGCTGATTTTTGTAAGCACGTCAGGACCGCCCGGAGAACAAAGATTAGCCGCTACGCTGTTATCCGCAAGAAGTGCGGACGCGTAACCTGAACATCCAGGATAACCGCACGCGCCGCAATTAACTCCGGGAAGGCTTTCTTCGAGTTTCGCTACGCGCTCATCAGCTTTTACATGCATTAATTTTGACGCTATGCAGAGAACAGCGGCGCAGATAACGCCGATTGTTGTTACCGAAAAAACCGCAGTATAAATAAAGCTCATAATATACAATCCTTTATCCGAACAGATTTTCTATAACGCCTGAAAATCCAAAAAACGACATTGAAAGAATCGCCACAGACAATAATGTTAAAGGAAGTCCTTTAAAAGATTTAGGCGGATCCGCGTTTTCGGTATATTCGCGGATACCTGAAAAAATCACCATCGCAAGCAGGAATCCAAGACCTGCGCCGAGAGCGTTTACCAAAGATTCAATAAATTTATATTCTTTGGAAATGTTAACGATTGTAACGCCCAGAAGTCCGCAGTTAACGGTAATAAGAGGCAGATAAACGCCTAAAGCCTTGTAAAGAGATGGTATGTATTTTTTAAGCACGATTTCTACAAATTGAACGAGGGCGCCGATCATCAGGATAAATACAATAATCTGCATATAGCCCATGCCGTTTTTATCCAGCAGATAAATCTGCACAGGCCATGTAACCGCAGTCGCAAGAACCATTACAAAAGTGACGGCAACCCCCATTCCGACGGCGTTTTTAAAAACTTTTGACACTCCCAAAAACGGGCAGATTCCGAGGAACTGGCACAGAACATAATTATTAACAAGAACCGTGCTCATTAAAATGACAACTAACGCTTTAATATCCATTATGCCGCACCTCCCTCACCAGAAAGTTTATTACAGGCGGCAGCGGAAGGGCATCCGGCGCAGCCAAACTCTTTTTTCTTAATTGCCCTGCCTTTTGTAACCTTGTTTACAATAGCGATAAGAATCCCAAACGCGGCGAATCCGCCAGGGGCAAGGGTTAGGATCGGCACGTTAAAATCAATTAAAACGGGTATCTCTATTCCGAACCATTTTCCGCTTCCTATTATCTCGCGGATCGAAGCCATTGCAACTAACGCAAGGGTAAAACCCGCTCCCATGCCGATTGCATCCAGCGCGGAATCCAACACTCCGTTCTTTTTCGCGAATATTTCCGCGCGCGCGAATATAATGCAGTTAACGGTAATGAGCGGAAGGAAAATGCCAAGCGCCATGTACAACGGATAGGCGTACGCTTCGATAATCATTTTAACAACTGTTACAAACCCTGCGATAAAAACAATGTAGCAGGGGATACGCACTTTATCCGGGATCACGTTTTTTAACACCGATATTAACATATTTGAGCAAAGTAAAACAAAGGTAGTCGCAACCCCCATGCCTAACGCGCTTGACACTTGAGTAGAAACCGCTAACATCGGGCAGATGCCAAGCACCGATACAAGAACAGGGTTTTCTTTAATTAAACCTTTAAGAAGAATTGGAAGTCTCTTCATTATTCTTCCTCCTCGATAAGATCAAGATAACTTTTTACAATCTCGAATGCGGTTAAAGCGTCTCTTATGCCGTTTTTCAAAGCGTTAGATGTAATTGTCGCGCCTGAAATCGCCGCAACACCTTCGATTTCGTTTCTGCCGCGCCCCCAATACTGACCCGCGTGCGCCTCTTCAAAAATCGGAGTGCCTAAGCCCTGCGTTTCATTCTGATAAAGAACGGCGGTTTTAATAACTAATCCGTCGGGGCTTATTCCGCAGATCATTACGATGTCTTCAGGCGAGTAACCGTGAGTTGAAATTGTAAAAATGAAACCCGTGTTATGAGTCGCTTTGTAAACTTCTAAAATTCTTTTAGGAAGACCTTCGACAGTTAAAAGTTCAAAACCTTCAGCTTGAGGAATGATGCTTCTTCTTGCGTTTATAGCGCGCTCATTCGCGGCATCCGAAATGACAGGAAGAGTTAAATTATTAACAAACGCAAGCGCCCCCGATACAACAATACAGATAACCGCTAAAACCAAAATGGGCATGATAAAATCTTTTTTCATGACTTTAATCCCCCCAGCGCTTTTTTGTATGAAGCTTTATTGATAAACGGAACAAGCATATTCATTAAAAGGATCGCGAACGATACGCCTTCGGGATAACTTCCGTAAAGACGGATAATTACGGTAATAATTCCGCAGCCGATTCCGAAAATCAATCGCCCTAAGTTGGTGATGGGAGATGTCACATAATCTGTAGCGCAGAAAATCGCGCCGA
>Ga0209755_10001877_pt1 | contig 30738 bp, 29 predicted proteins | sample TergutCo191P1_FD_187301 | JGI IMG/M metagenome (GOLD analysis project Ga0209755, IMG submission 187301) | Cornitermes sp. P1 segment gut microbial communities from Petit-Saut dam, French Guiana - Co191P1 (SPAdes) (version 2) | ecosystem: Host-associated > Arthropoda: Insects > Digestive system...
GACCTCGGGTCGCGTGCTCGTAGGGACGACCTGTGGTCGTCCGAAAAACGCCCACCCACCCGAGCCTAAAATCAATACAAAAGTATGAATTAAATAGCAAAAACCCACTCCCTGCTATGCAGAGGGTGGGTTTCTATTTTTTGCGCACCTTTTTTTGCAAAAGGCTGTTTTAACTTTTTGTATTGACGTGTAGCCCGGGTGGCGCGCCCGCCACCCCTACATGTTACAGCTTGACATCGCCTTGCAGGACATCCACCTGTAGGGGCGGCGGGCGCGCCGCCCGAAACAAAAAAACACATCAATACCATTGTCTAAAAGAGCCTTGCAAAAAAGTGCAAAGGCTTCGCGCCCACAGGCGCTACTTCATGCGGATAATCAGCTCGCCACCTTTGACGGGTTGTTTTTCGCTGATGAAGACTTTTTCGATAACGCCGTCGGTTTTGGCCATGACGGTGGTTTCCATCTTCATGGCTTCGATGACGGCGAGGACGTCGTTTTGCTTGACGCTATCGCCTTGTTTGACCATGACTTTGCTGACCATGCCGGGGATGCTGGCACCGATGTCGAGGGGATCTTCCAGGTTTGCCATGACGACGTTGGTGACGGTGGCTTGGGCGGTGTCTTGCACGGCGATTTCGCGGCGGTCGCCGTTGAGCTCAAACACGAGCTGGCGCAGGCCGTCTACGTCGGGCTTGCTCATACTGACAAACTTGATGATGAGGGTTTTGCCGTCTTCGATTTGCACTTGCGTGGTTTGGCCGGGTGCCATGCCCGCGAAGAAGACCGGGCTTTCGAGCGCGCACAGCTCGCTGTATTCTTTTTGGTGCGCGTAGTAGTCCTTGAGCACCTTGGGATACAGGCAGTAGGACACGATGTCTTGCATGTTGGGTTCGGCGCACAAGGGCTTCATCTCGGCACGCACGGCATCGAAGTCCACCGGCGGCAGGCTCTCGCCGGGGCGACCGGTGATGGCCGTTTTGCCTTTGAGCACCACGTCTTGCAGGTCTTTGGGGAAGCCGCCTTGGGGTTGCCCCATCATGCCGCTGAAGTAGCTTTCCACGGAATCCGGGAAGGCGATGTGCTTGCCTTTTTCCACGATGTTTTCGGGCGTGAGGTCATTTTGCACCATGATGATGGCGAGGTCGCCGACCATCTTCGAGCTGGGCGTAACCTTGACGATGTCGCCCACAAGATCGTTGGCTTGCTTGTATTTCTCTTTGACTTCCTCAAAGCGGTCGCCCAAGCCAATGCTATCGACTTGCGCGCGCAGGTTGGTGTATTGCCCGCCGGGGATTTCATACTTGTAGATGTCGGTGGCGGGGAAGTCCAGGCCTTCTTCAAAGCCTGCGTAGTAGCCGCGCACGTGCTCCCAGTAGCGCGAAATTGGCAGCAGGGCATCGTCTTTCATGCCGGTGTCGCGCTCGGTGCCCTCAAGGGCAGTGACCACGGCGTTGAGCGAGGGCTGGCTGGTGAGCGACGACAGCGACGCGATGGCGGTGTCTACGATATCCACGCCTGCTTCGGCGGCTTTGAGAATCGCTGCCACGCCGTTGCCCGAGGTATCATGCGTGTGCAGGTGGATGGGCAGACCAACTTCTTGCTTGAGCGCGCTGACCAGTTGCTGCGCGGCATAGGGTTTGAGCAAGCCGGACATGTCTTTGATGCCGAGGATGTGCACGCCGCGTTTCTCCAGCTCTTTTGCCATGTTGACGTAATACTTCAGGTCATATTTTGTGCGCGACAGGTCACTGATGTCGCCGGTGTAGCAGATATAGCCTTCGCACAGCTTGCCCGCCTTGAGCACTTCGTCGATGGAAAGCTCCATGTTGGGCAGCCAGTTGAGCGAGTCAAACACGCGGAACACGTCCACGCCTGCGGTGGCGGCTTCTTGGATGAACTGCGCGATGAGATTATCCGGGTAGCTGGTGTAGCCCACGGCGTTCGCGCCGCGCAGCAGCATCATCAGCAGCACATTGGGGATTTTCTCGCGCAGCAGCTTCAGGCGCTCCCACGGCGATTCATGCAGGAAGCGATACGCCACGTCAAAGGTTGCGCCGCCCCACATTTCAAAGGCGAAGGCGTTGGACATGGCGTGCGCCATGTAGTCCGCGATGCCGAGCATGTCTTTGGTGCGCACGCGCGTGGCGAGCAGGCTTTGGTGTGCGTCACGCAGCGTGGTGTCGGAAATCAGCAGCTCTTTTGCGCCGAGGATGTGCTGTTTGACGGCAGTTGCGCCTTGGCTGTCGAGCAATTGCTTCAGCCCGGCTTGCGGCATGCCGCTCACCGCTGGCACAACCGGCGCGGTGAACTCCGCGGGCGCGGGCTTGCCGCCGTTGACCACGGTGTTGCCGATATACTTGAGCACCTTGTTCGCGCGGTCTTGCGGCGCGGGGAACTCAAACAATTCGGGCGTTTCGTCAATGAAAGTGGCATGGCAATCGTTGAGCAGATATTGCGGGTGGTTGAGGATGTTCTCCAAAAAGCGGATATTGGTTTTCACGCCGCGGATGCGCATTTCTTTCAGCGCGCGCAGGGCTTTGCGGGTTGCGCCCTCAAAGGTGCGGTCAAAGGTGATGACCTTGACCAACAGGCTGTCGTAGTATGGCGAAATCTCCGCACCGGTGTAGGTGTTGCCTGCGTCCAGGCGCACGCCGTGGCCGCCACCGGAGCGATAGACCGTAATCTTGCCGATGTCGGGGCTGAAGTTATTTTGCGGGTCTTCGGTGGTCACGCGGTTTTGGATGGCAACGCCACGCGCCACGATGGAGTCTTGCCCGGGGATGTCAATCACGTCGCCGTTGAGGGGATGACCCTCCGCCACTTGGATTTGCGCCTGCACCAGATCGATGCCCGTGATGACCTCGCTGATGGTGTGCTCCACTTGGATGCGCGGGTTCATCTCAATGAAGTAGTGGTTGCCGTCTTTGTCCACGAGGAATTCCACGGTGCCGGCGTTGACGTAGTTGACTTGCTTGGCAATCTTCACTGCGTCTTCGTACAGCTTATCTTTAATCGCTTGGGGCAGCGAAACGGCGGGCGCGATCTCCACCACTTTTTGATAGCGGCGCTGCAGCGAGCAGTCGCGCTCAAACAGGTGATAGACGTTGCCGTGTTTGTCGGCAAGAATCTGAATTTCGATGTGCTTGGGTTGCACGAGGAATTTTTCCATGAAGATGTCGCCGTTGCCGAAGGACTTGAGCGCCTCGCTTTGCACCAGCGGGAACGCAACCTTGAGCTCCTGTGCGTCATTGCAGCGGCGCATGCCTTTGCCGCCGCCGCCTGCTGCGGCCTTCAAAATCACGGGGTATTTATATTGCTCGGCCAGGCGCACGGCTTCGTCCACGTCCGTCAGCGGAGCTTCGCCGCCGGGGATGGTGGGCACGTTGCATGCTTTGGCGATTTCTTTGGCGGCAAGTTTGTCGCCCATGTTCGCCAGCACATCGCTGGGCGGACCGATGAAGATGATGCCGTTTTCTTCACAGGCTTTGGCGAAGTTTGCGTTTTCGCTCAAAAAGCCATAGCCGGGGTGGATCGCATCCACGTTTTTTGCTTTGGCGAGCTTCACAATCGCTTCAATGTCGAGGTATGCGCCCAGCGGGGTTTGGTTTTCGTTGAGCATATACGCTTCGTCGGCTTTGGTGCGAAACGAGTTGAGTCTGTCTTCCTTGGAATAAATCGCCACGGTGCTGATGCCGAGCTCTGCGCATGCACGAAACACGCGAATGGCGATTTCGCCGCGGTTGGCCACGAGCACTTTTTTGATTGCTTTCATGAAAATTCTCCTTGCGAAATAATTCCCCTCCGTGGAGGGGTGCCCCGCAGGGGCGGGGTGGTTATTCCAAATATTATACCACGATTACGCAAAAAATGCAAGTGGAAAGTTCCCGACTTGCATTTTCGCTTTTTGTGCAACATTACCCAAAGTGCTCTCATGGTATCGTTAAGGTTTCGGGCGGCGCGCCCGCCGCCCCTACAGATGGTGCTCCTCGCGAGGCGATGTTAAGCCGCAACATGTAGGGGTGGCGGGCGCGCCGCCCGGGCTATGAAAATAACGCAATGTAATATTTCGGGCGGATTTGCATCCGCCCCTACGTGCTGAGTATAGCCATGATGTCTACCCAAACAATTCATCGGCTTGCGCCTTCAAGTTAGCGCGGCGCGCCTGTTCGGCCTGCAAATTCAGCTGCCATGCGCCGTCAACGCGCACCAGCACACTGCCTTCGCGCACGGCGGCGGGCAGCTCGGCAAGTGCGATGTGCACGTGGCTGCCGTCGTCGCGTTCGCACACGGCGAGGTCACCCACAATGCGGTCAACAATCAGCAAGGGCGGCCTCCAATGCAGGCTTCACCAGCGCGGGATTCCCCTGCCCTTTGAGCTCTTTCATCACTTGACCCATGATGAAGCCGAACGTCTTCTCGTTGCCTGCGCGGTAATCGGCGATGGCTTTGGGGTTCGCGGCGATGGCGGCGGCGACCGCGGCGGTCAAGGCATCGCTGTTGTCGTCCATGCGCAGTCCGTTGGCTTCGATGTAGTCCATGGGCTGTGCATCTTCGCCAAACACGGCGTGCATGGTTTGCTTATATGCCGCACGATTAATTTTGCCCGCGAGCACAAGTTCAATCAATTGTGCAAGTTTGGCGGCGTCCACTTGCAAATCTTCGGGCTGCGTGCCGGTGTTGTTGAGGTGGCGCATGAGCTCGCCGGTGATGAGGTTCGCGGCCTCTTTGGGCTGACCGGTGAGCGCGGTGAGCTGCTCGAACAGCGCAGAAATCGTTTTGTGCACGGTGATGGTGGCGGCATCTTTGGCTGCGATGCCGTACTCACCGGTGTAGCGCGCACGCTTGGCGGCGGCGAGCTCCGGCAAGGTGGCACGCACGCTGTTGAGCCATGCGTCGTCGATGACCACCGGCGGGACATCCGGGCAGGGGAAGTAGCGATAATCCTGCGCGTTTTCTTTGTTGCGCATGGGCGCAGACTTGCCCTTGTTGTCGTCCCAGCGGCGGGTTTCTTGCGTGATTGTGCCGCCGCGCTCGATGGTATCGATGTGGCGCTTGCTTTCGTAGGCGATTGCGCGGGCAATGGCTTTGAAGGAGTTGAGGTTCTTCATCTCGGTGCGCACGCCGAACTCCGCTTGCCCCACCGGGCGCACGGAGAGGTTCACGTCGCAGCGCAGCGAGCCTTCTTCCATTTTGCAGTCGCAGATGTCGAGGTATAGCAGCGTTTCGCGCAGGGTTTCGAGGAACTGTAGGACTTGCTCGGTGGTGCGGAAGTCGGGCTTGGTGACGATCTCAAGCAGCGCCATGCCGCTGCGGTTGTAGTCCATGTAGGCCGCCGAGCCGTCGGGCGCATGCACAAGCTTGCCAGCGTCCTCTTCCATGTGGATTTGGTGCAGGCGGATGTCTCCCACGTGCCCATTGCGGCACACGGGGGCATACAGCTGCGTGGTTTGCCAAGCCTTGGGCAGGTCGGGGTAAAAATAGCTCTTGCGGTCAAAGGTGTTCACCCGCGTGATGTCGCAGCCGAGGGTCAGCCCAAGCCGCATGGCGTACTCCACCACCGCGCGGTTGAGCTGCGGCAGCGTGCCGGGTTCGCCCGCACAGCTGGGGCACACATGCGTGTTGGGCGCGCCGCCAAACACGGTGGAGCATCCGCAGAAAATCTTGCTGTTGGTGCTTAGCTCGGCATGCACCTCAAGCCCCATAACTACTTCCCAGTTGTTCATGCTGCCACCTCCTTCGCTGCTTGCGCAAGCGCAATGTCCGTGAACGCTGCACCCATCAGTTGTTGTCCGTTGGGCATGACGATGGCAGGCAGCCCCGCCAAGTTCGCCAGAGCGTTGCCGGTTTCATCCACCGGCAGTTGCACCGCCGAGATGCCCTGCAGCGCAGCCTTCACTTGCCCGCGCACTTGCAGCGCCTTGGTGTAGTAGGTGTCATAGTAGCCCGCGCTCAGCACCAGCGCGCCAAACAGCACGCGCCGCTTGGTTGCTATGCCAAAGCCCTCGCCACGCGAGAATTTATAGGTCTCGCTGAGGTTTTTGGCTTTCGCGTTGCGTTTGCCCAGGCTGATGCCGTCGAACTTTTGCAGGTTCGTGCCCGCCTCGGCGCAGGCGATGATCTCGCATGCTTGCTGCGCATGCTCCACTTGCGGAAATACAGTTTGCGGCACTTTTTGCAGCGTTTGCGATGCAAACTCAACATCTGCAATGATTTGCAGCAGCGCTGCGGCATCGTCAATGTTGCGGGCAATCGGACCGATGGCATCCATCGAGCTCACGTTTGCCACCAGGCCCAAGCGCGACACCGCACCATAACTGGGCTTGATGTGCCACACGCCATGCGCGGCGCAGGCGGCGCGGCAGTCTGTGGCGAGCGCAAGGGGGATCTCCCCTGCCGCCACGGCAGCGGCAGCTTGCGGGCTTTGCGCAAACTCATTCATTCCCAGCTTGCCGATGATGATTAAGCCTGCGGCTTGCAGTTTCGTCACCACTGCGGCATCGAACATGGGCATGTAGCCAGCCATGATGTCCGAGCCGCAGGCACAGGGCATGCCCTGCACAAAGATATTGTCTTGCAGCGCAATGCAGTTGCCCGCGAGCGGCGAAAGCACTTCACCGGCGTCGAGCTTCGCCTGCACTTGCGCGGCTTGTTCCATGGCGTTTTCGTTGATTGCCACGAAGTTCGCGCTCGCGCGGGCTTTTTCTAGGTATTGCGCTGTGGTTTGTAAAACGTTCATCTTCCCCTCCTACTCTTGAATTGCCGGCGCAGCGTAGTATTCGCCGTTGTGCGCGGGCGTGTTTTGCAGCAGAACCTCACGTGCGGTGTGCGGCAGCACCACGTCGTCGCGCAGCACATTGGTGTGCGAAAGCAGTGTGACGCACTGCGGCGCGTCGGCGGGCAGCACGAGAGCTGCGAAGTCCGCCATGGCGGCAAGTTTAGTCTCCAGCTCGCCTTGCAGCTGCGCGGATTCCTCCGCCGACAGTGCAAGCATGGTGAGGTCTTGCAGGGTTTTCATGTCTAGCATAATGTTCCTTTCTTACCACTTTTTTGAAAAAAGCGGCACAAAAAACTTTTTCGTCGCTTCGCTGTGTCCTATTCCAGCCTCATAAATCAGCCACCGCGAAGCGGGTTAGGTTTTGGTGGGGATTGTCCCCACCCCCCTGTCCTGCGGGACATCCCCCCTCTACCAGAGGGGGGCAGGGGCTTGCGCCTGCGGCGGGCAAGTCGCTTCGCTGTGTCCTACTATAGTCCCATTAAAATCCCCACGCGAAGCGGCTAGGTTTTTTTGGTTCTTTTTTTGCAAAAAAAGAACATTTCGCGCTACGCAGCCCCCAGTGCTGCTTGCACCAGCCCCAGGAACAGCGGGTGCGGTTTGTTGGGGCGGCTTTTGAACTGCGGGTGGTATTGCACCAACACGTAGAACGGATGCCCGGGTAGCTCCATGGCTTGCACTGCGCCGTCTTTGGGCGAGGTCACACAGGCGACCATGTCGTTTTGCTGCCAGGCGCACATGCCGCGGAAACGCTCGCTGATTTCCTCGCAGCCATAGAGTCCGTGCAGCGTTGTGCCCGGCACAATTTTGCAGGGGAACGCGCCGCGCTGTTGCGGATGATTGCAGGTTTCGCCCACGCCAATGCCCAGCAGCGGGATGTTGTGCTCACGTGCAAACGCGCAGGCGGCGGCATCACCGCATGAGCCGTTCTCGCCCGGCAGCACGATGCCTTGCACGCCCTGCAAGGCTTGCGCCAAGTCGGCCGCAGCGCTGTTTACCCAGCGGATTTTGACTTTTGCGCCGCTGGCAAAGCCGGCGTGGTTGAGGCTTTCGATCACCGAAAGATAGGCATCGTGTAGCAGCACGTAGTCACCCACAATGGCGATTTCCGCTTCACGCTGGCGGGCGTAGATGTTCTCCACCATCGTGCGCCACTCGGTGAGGTCGGGCTCAGGCGTGTTCCAGCCCAGCTCGCGGCACACCACGGCATCCATGCCGTTGTCGTGCAGCATCAGCGGCGCTTGATACAACGAAGGCAGGTCGAGGTTCTCGATGACGCAATCGGGTTTCACGTTGCAAAACAGCGAGATTTTGTCTGCCAACCCCGGCGGCAGCGGTTGCTCCACGCGCGCGACGATGATGTTGGGCGTGATGCCCATGGCGCGCAGTTCTTTTACGCTGTGCTGGGTGGGTTTGCTCTTGTGCTCGCCGCTGCACTTGAGGTATGGCACGAGCGTAACGTGCACAAACAGGCAGGCCTGCGGACCTTTTTCCAGGCTGATTTGGCGGATGGCTTCGATGAACGGCTGGCACTCGATGTCGCCAATCGTGCCGCCGATTTCGGTGATGAGCACGTCTGCGCCGCTTTGTTCGGCGGCGGCGTTGATGTAGCCTTTGATCTCGTTGGTCACGTGCGGAATCACCTGCACGGTGCCGCCGGTGTATTCTCCCGCGCGCTCGCGCTGCAGCACATTGCGATACACCTTGCCGCTGGTGAGGCTACTCAAGCGCGTGAGGCTTTCGTCGATGAAGCGCTCATAGTGCCCCAAGTCAAGGTCGGTTTCGGTGCCGTCGTCGGTTACAAACACCTCCCCATGCTGCAGCGGATTCATGCTGCCGGGATCGATGTTGAGGTAGGGGTCGAGCTTCTGCGCTGCCACGCGCAAGCCGCGCTGCTTGAGCAACCGCCCCAGCGACGCTGCCGTAATCCCCTTGCCCAAACCCGAAACCACGCCGCCTGTGATGAAAATGTGCTTTGTCATGTTCTTTGTCTCCTTTTCTTGTTCTTTTTTTGCAAAAAAGAACCAAAAAAACCTAGCCGCGCTGCGCGCGTGGGGAAATTACTTTTTCGATTACATCAATTCGTCACCGCGAAGCGGGGGGAAGTTCTTTTTGCTTCTTTTTCTTTCAAGAAAAAGAAGGCCTGCGCGGCGAGCGCTCCCCGCAGGGGTTAAAGCGCAATCACGTGGCGGGTGAGCGGGTTGCCCGCCCAGGCGTTGAGCACCGCAAACAGTTCGCGCACGTAGTCCATTGGCAGGGTGCGCCAGATGGTGTTTGCCCGCTGCTGTGTGGCGGCGAGGTTGATGCGTCGCGCCAGAAACCGCGCGCGATACAGGTGAAAGCCCTGCGTGGCAATGGCTACCGTGAAGTCGTCGTCGCCGAAGTGCTCGCGCAATAATTCTTGTGCAAAGCGCAGGTTTTCTTCCGTAGACACTGCGCGGTCTTCCAGCAGAATCAGCGTTTCGGGCACGCCGTGTTCAATCAAATACCACGCCATGACTTGGGCTTCGCTGAACTGCCGCCCTTCGGCATAACCGCCGCTGACAACGATGCGTGCGTCCGGGTTTGTTGCGTGGAAATCTAATGCAGCGTTCAAACGGTAAGCCAGCATGCGGCTGGGGCAGTTGCCGTGAATTGCAGCCCCCAACACGATGACGGCGTCTTCCTCGTGCGTTGCGGTGGACACGCTGCCGTAAGCCGCTAAAAATCCCGCGAACAGCACCGGCAGCATCGCCAGCACCAGCGCTGTGATGTGCACCCATTTGGGTAGCTTCGGCAGCAGCAAGGCATAAGCCAGCAGCACCACCACAAGCGCCAGCAATAAGTACCAGCCCATGGTGATACGCGGCTGAAAAAACAGGCTCACGCCTGCCAATGCAGCGAGCGCAAACAACACAATGCGGGTGATTTTCATGGGAACCTCGTGTAGGGGCGGCAATCTGCCGCCCGTAGATTTTTATGGCATGTGGGAAATCACGGGCGGCAGATTGCCGCCCCTACACGCGCCTAGTTACTATCTCTGGTATAATCCAGCAGTCCACCGGCGAGGAGGATCTCGCGCTGGCGTGGCGACAGGTTGTAGTTGAGGGCGTAGATGTCGCCGGTGGTGAGGTTTTGCAGTGCCACGGCAGTCCCCTGCTGCATGGCGGCGCGGATGTCGCCCAGGCGCAGTTCGTCGCTCTGGCTGATGCGGTCGTAGTCCGTCGGGTCAGCAAAGGTGAAGGGCACGATGCCAGAGTTCACCAGATTCGCCAAGTGCATGCGCGCGAAGCTCTTGGTGACCACGGCCTTGATGCCGAGATACAGCGGCACGAGGGCAGCATGTTCGCGGCTTGAGCCTTGGCCGTAATTCTCGCCGCCGATGACGATGCCTGCGCCCGCCGCCTTGCAGTTTTCTGCAAAGTTGGGGTCGCACTGCGCAAAGCAAAATTGCGCCAGATAGGGGATGTTCGAGCGGTAGGGCAGAATCTTCGCGCCTGCGGGCATGATGTGGTCGGTGGTGATGTTGTCGCCCACTTTGAGCACCGCTTTGGCCGTGATGTGCTCCGGCAGCGGCGCGCTGGTGGGGAATGGCTTGATGTTCGGGCCATATTCGATGTCAACCGTGTGCATTTCGCCTTCGGGCACGGGATGTTCAATCATGTTGTCGTCGATGAGGAAGCTCGCGGGCATGGTGATGGCGGGGAACTCGCCGAGCGTGCGTGGGTCGGTGAACTCGCCGGTGATGGCCGCCGCTGCCGCCACCTCCGGGCTGACGAGGTAGACTTGTGCGTCTGCTGTGCCGCTGCGCCCCTCAAAGTTGCGGTTGAACGTGCGCAACGACACCCCGCCGCTGCTGGGCGCTTGTCCCATGCCGATGCACGGACCACAGGTGGCTTCCAGCACGCGCGCGCCCGCCGAAATGATATCCGTGAGTGCGCCGTTCTGCGCAATCATCGTGAGCACTTGCTTGCTGCCGGGCGAGATGTTCAAGCTCACGCGTGGGTGCACGGTGTTGCCCCGCAGAATCGCCGCCGTCTTCATCAGGTCAAGCAGGCTGGCATTCGTGCATGAGCCAATGCACACTTGGTCAACCTTCATGCCAACCAGTTCGCGCACGGGCTTGACGTTATCGGGCATGTGCGGGCAAGCGGCGAGGGGCTCAAGGGCTGCGAGGTCAATGTCGATGCTGTCATCATACTGCGCGTCTGCGTCGGCGCAAAGTTCCGTCCAGTCGCCCACGCGATCTTGTGCTTCGAGGAACGCACGTGTCACGTCGTCGCTGGGGAACACCGAACCGGTTGCGCCGAGCTCCGCGCCCATGTTGGTGATAGTTGCACGCTCCGGCACGGTGAGGCTAGCCACGCCCGGCCCACCGTATTCCATCACACGACCAACGCCGCCTTTCACGCTCAAGCGGCGCAGCACCTCAAGGATGACATCTTTCGCGCTCACCCAGGGCTGCAGCGCGCCAGTGAGCCGCACCAGCGTGACCTTTGGCATGGGGATGTAATACGCGCCGCCGCCCATCGCCACGGCAACGTCCATGCCGCCTGCACCCATCGCCAGCATGCCCAAACCGCCTGCAGTGGGCGTGTGGCTGTCGCTACCGATGAGCGTTTTGCCGGGTTTGGCGAAGCGCTCCAAGTGCACTTGATGGCAAATGCCGTTGCCCGGGCGCGAAAACAGCAGCCCGCGCTTGCGTGCGCAGCTGCGGATAAACTTGTGGTCGTCGGCATTTTCAAAGCCGCTTTGCAGCGTGTTGTGGTCGATGTATGCCACGCTGAGCTCGGTTTTGACGCGCGGCACGCCCATGGCTTCAAACTCAAGGTAGGCCATGGTGCCGGTGGCATCTTGGGTGAGGGTTTGGTCAATCTTCAGCCCGATGGTTTCGCCCGCGTTCATTTCGCCATGCAGCAAATGCGCGGCGATGATTTTTTGTGTGATGTTCATGTGTTCTCCTCATTCTCAAAACGGCAGAGCCAAACGGTTAGCTCTGCCGCGTTACTTTATTGGGGGCGCTGGCGCGGCTTGCCCGCGACGGTGGAAGTAAACTTTTTACCAAAAGAATAGCCAAAGCCAGCCCACAAGCAGCCCGGCAATCCCGACGAGAATCCACTCCACCACTTCAAACCATTGCATGACCATTCTCCTTTGCAAAAGACTATACCAATATAATACCAAATTAGAGGCTGCTTGTCAAGACCTTTTGCGCGCTGGTAGCCCATGAGATTTGCATTGATGTTTTTTTAGTTTTCGGGCGGCTTGCACGTTGCTACATCGCTCCGCGAGCCTTCCTCAGTCACGCGCGACGCGTGCCAGCTCCTTCCTCAGGAAGGAGCCTAGGGGACTAAGGATATAACGACAGCACAACCATAAGACACAAGCCTTGGCTCCTTCCTGAGGAAGGAGCTGGCACGCGTCGCGCGTGACTGAGGAAGGCTCGCGGAGCGACAGGACTTTCGGCGCGCACTTTCGCTTGCAAGTCGCTATCCCCAGTGCCCCAGAAGTCTTTCCCCATCCGCATAACCCATGGCGCACACATGCTCCAGCAGCGCACGTGGCTTGCGGGTGAAGGTGCGCAGCGGCAGCGCAGTTTGCGGGCGAATGAGCACCGCGCGACCTTCACGCTCAAGATCTTCCAGTTGGCGCAGCGATTGCATGTAAGTCACGTGCCGCTGCCGCAATGCCGCTGCCACCGCGGGGTAGCGGCGCATGCTCAAGCCATATGCTGCTTGAAAGCGCTCGGGCTGCTTGATAAAGCCCGCCGGGCGGTTGAGAATCGCCACCACGCGCTCGCAGCCGTCGCGCAGGGCTTGTGCCACCGGCAGTGAGTCCGCGCAGCCGCCGTCGAAGTAGAGCTCGCCGTCAATCTCAATGGGTTTGCAGTAAACCGGCAGGCAGCACGATGCCATCAGCACGCGCAGTTCGCGCCCGCAAAAGTGCTCGTTGCCCAAGTATTGTGCTTGTCCGGTGCGCGCGTTGGTGACCACCACGCGAAACTCATCCTCCAAGGCGCACAGCACATCAAAGTTGATGGGGTCTTCGCCGCCGGGCGCTGAGATGGTTTTGTAGATGTACTCGAGGTTGACGAAGTTGCCGGTGCGCGCTAGGCTTGTCCAGCCGATGTACTCCGACCGCGCGGCATATTGCGCATAAAACCGCAGCGTGCGGTTGCGGTGCCCCGCCAAGTGCGACGCGAGGTTCGCGGCCGCCGCCGACACCCCAATGTAGTATGGAAACGTCACGCCGTGGTCATGAAAGCACTGCAACACGCCCACGCCATATACGCCTAACTGACCGCCGCCCTCGCACAGCAGAGCGGTTTTGGGGGCGCGCAAGTTCCAATCACTAATCACTGCTCACTACTCACCTTCACTAAATTCGCCCCCCTCTGTCGCTTCGCGACATCTCCCCCCAAGGGGGCGACCCTGGCGACACCTGCAACCTATCGTCTTTGCCAAGGGCTCCCCATCGGGGGAGCTGGCACGCCGTGAGGCGTGACTGAGGGGGTGTGGTTTTCATATCGCCAACAACACCGTGCCTGCCGTCACCAGCACACCGCCAAGCACCGTTCTCCAATTGACTTCCTCGCGAAAAATCACAAACGCCAGAATAATCGTAATCACCACGCTGAGTTTGTCAATCGGCACAACACGGGAGACATCGCCCAGCTGCAACGCCCGAAAAAAGAACAACCACGAAAGCCCCGTGGCAACCCCCGAGGCAATCAAAAATATCCAGTTGCGGCGCGTCATGGTGAACACATCGCCGTGGTGCCCGGTGATGAAAACCATCGCCCAAGCCATCACCAGCACAACCACCGTGCGAATCGCCACCGCCACGTGGGAGTTCACGCCCTCAAGCCCCAGCCGCGCCAAAATCGCCACCAGCGCCGCGAACACCGCCGCCAGCAGCGCGTAGACTAACCACATGGGCAAGCCTCCCCTCTTCTCACTTCTTTCTATTTTACACTATCTGCGCCGAGATGTCAACCACCTATGCGAAGCACCCCTTGTCGCTGCGGCGACATCCCCCTCTAAAGAGGGGGACTGGGGCTTGTTTCTTTGGCTAAGCACAAGAGGAACGGGCGGCAGGTTGCCGCCCCTACACGCGCGCGGCATGAAAATCCCCACGCGCGCAGCGCGGCTAGGTTTTTTTGGTTCTTTTTTTGCAAAAAAAGAACAGTTCACGCGTCCCGCGCCCGCAGGCGCTACTTGCGCGCCTTGCGTTTTTTTCGGGCACTGCTGCGGGTTGACACCGTGCGGTTGGCCGCCACGATGCCGCCTGCACCGCCCGCCAGGAGCATCACCGGCAGCAAGATGAACGCCGCGGTGCCCGGTGTGCTGTGTCCCAACGCCATGGCGGCGAGCAAGATGATGGGATACATCACCGCTGCGGCCAGTGCGCCGAACAGCAGCCCCTGTGTGCGCCGCGACCGCACGTGCGCATAACCCGCAACCACCGACGCGAGCGCCGCCGCCGCGAAGGTTAGATAGACCATGAGTTCCGGTGCGAGGTCAAGCCGCAGGGCGATGAATGCCGCCGCCAACAGCAGCGCTGCCAGCACGCCCAGACCGATGCCCGCGCTGATGAGCAAGTGTTTGATGTTCATATGTAGTCCCCCAGCCATGTAAAATATAGAGTGTAGCTTGTATCTCTACATTCTACACTCTACACTCGCATTTTATTCGTCAAACATCCGCATCATTTCACGAAACACCTGCATTTCACGCCGCGCGTTGCGCTTGAACGTGAACATCATGAAGGTGAACTCTTCGCGGTCATCATCTAAAACTTTTTTCCGCAGCAATGGCCGCAAGTTCCGCAGCCGCCACAGTGACCATAGCCTGCGCCGTAGCCATAGCCACAGCCGCCGTTACAGCCGGGACGTCCGCAGCCGCAGTGGGCTTCTTGGCGTGCGTCGCGGTGGATGTCTTTTTCATAGCGATCGTCGTCGCGGCGATAGTCTTCACGGTAGGCGGTGTCGGCCCGGTGGAAGTCTTCGTTGTAGCGGTCACGTGCATCGTTTTCGGTGAAGTTGACGTCGTGATTGCTAAAGGCGTTGTCGAACGATTTTTTGGTGTGGTCTTTGTGATAGGCAACTTCACGCTCACGGAAATCTTCTTTGAGTTTTTCCATGTCGTATTTTTCGCGGAAGTTCACATCGTTTTCGCTAAAGCACTCGTCGTGCCTGTCGCGCGCCAAGTCTTCGTGATAATCCTCGCGGTCATCGTGGTAGCGTTGGCGGGAATCTACGTCGCGGTGGCGATAGTCCTCGTGGAAATCGGCCTCGCGGCGGCTGAAATCATCATAGTCGCGCATAAATCAAAAGCGCTCCTTTCTCCCAAAATCTTCGCGGTCAAACTTGCCAAAGCGCTCTTCGGCGGAGAACCCGGCTTTGCCGTAGCCGGCACTTGCGCCGCTGAATCCTTTGCCTTTGCCGCCGAAGTCATCGCGATAGCCATAACCTTTGCGCTTGAATTGGTCGCGCAGCTGTTCGCCGCGGCGACGCACTTCTTCGGCTTTGCGTTCTTTTTCCCAGTCCTCCATGGACTTGCCCGCTTTGTGCGGGTGCGGATGGCACACGCTGCAGCTTTGTTTGCCGCAGCCGCCGCAGCCATCAAACAGCGGTTGCACCGGCACCGGCGCGGGTGGACGCACGGGGCGATGCGGTTTGGGCGGTTTGCACGCGCCGCCACCGCAGCCACCGCAAGTTGGCGCAGGTGGATAGCAAGTGTGGCAGCTGTTACGGCCGCAGCCACAGCCGTTGCCGTGGGCGAAGCCATGGTCAAAGCCGCCGCCGAGGGTGGCGATGCCGACGTAGCCGCCGCCGCAGCCACCGCAACCACAGTTGTCCAGTTTGCTTTCGGCGTGGCGGTGGGCGTCTTCCACAAAAACGATGTCGTGGTTGTGGGCGCCTTCGTCGTAGTCATCTTCACAGTGGTGGCAGTTTTCCTGCGCTTTGTCGCAGGCATAGTTTTCTTTGAAGTCTACGTCCTTGTTGCAAAATTCCTCGTTGAATTTGTCTTTGACGAAGTCCTTGTGGTAGTCAACTTCTTTTTCATAAAAATCTTCCTTGAATTTTTCACGTTCGTGGTTTTCGCGGAAGTTTTCATCGTTTTCGTGGAAGCATTCGTCGAACTTGTCCTTGCTCAAGTTCTCACGGCAGTCCTGGTCGTCGTGATGAAAACACTCGTTAAAGTCCGCATCATTGCGGCGGTAACGCTCGTGGTAATCCGCGTCCCGCTCGCGGAAGGAATCGAAGTCATCGAATCTCTTGCTCATGCTGCAATCTCCTTGTTGTTGATAGTTCATAGTCGGTTTGGCAGTCTTGAAGGCGCTGCTCAAAGCTTTCGCTGCTGCCGCTGTGGCGCACATTCACTGCGTCACAGGCAAGATGAAGCTCGTCGCGCAGGGTCTTGATGCCTGCACGCAGCTCATCACAAAAATCATAGTTATACCTCATTCAAACGTCCTCTCTTTTGGTGCGAACGTAGTCCACTTGCCTTTCGTGAAATTCCTCGGTGAAGCCTTCGCTGTCACGCCGGTCACACGGGCATGAACACGCCCTGCACGGTTGCACCTGTGTGTTAGGTCTGCAGGGTGCTGCGTGGGGCTGGGGTGGTTCGCCGGTTCTTCCTGTGCGGAAGTTCCGGCGCAATGCATCGCTGCCGGCGCGCGACTTGCGGCGCATTTGCTCCATGCCTGCGCGGAAATGATAGGGGTTGGGGTAGCTGTCCCTGGGCACGCGTACTCCTCCTTGTTGAAAAATGAGATACTAATTCATTATACGGACTAGCCGTACAAGCGTGCAAGTTTTGGTAAAAAAATCTTGACAAGCTCGCCGGGGTATGCTATAATTAGTTTAAGCTAACCAACAATCATGACAAAAGGAGTCTCCCATGAAGAAAATTCTTGTGCTCATCCTCGCCCTCGCCATGGCGCTGACCATGGCTGCGGTCTTCACCGGCTGCGGCAACAACAACGGCTACGAAGACCACCAGCATGACCACGGACACGGCCATGGCCACGACCACCCCGGCTTCATCCACGGCGCCGGCAACCCTTGCTATGACACCGGCTGCAGCTGGCCGAACCACCCCGCCCCCGGCGATGCCCGCAATTGCCATTGCCACGGCCGCTGCACCATCGACGGCTGCCTGTGCCACGGCAACCACCACCACTGATTTTCGGCATAACGACGAAATTTGGGCGCCACGTTTGTGCATGTTGACCAACAACGATGCGCCGCGTGGCGCTTTCCTGTGTGAAAGTTTTGGTTGTTCACAATCCGTTTTCGTGATGTTGCATAAATATTTACAATTTCTTTGTGCAAATTGACTTGACAAACGCGTTGTTTTGGTGTATACTATGAATGTAGGGTAATTTACCCACAATACAATCATAGAAGGAGAGACGCCATGAACAAATCGCAACTCGAAATGGACCACCTGATGTACGAAGAAGAGCGTCGTTTGATCAAGCAACTCAGCAGCGAGCCCATGAGCCTGCGCCAGTTTGGCCGTGCCATCAAGCTCAACGCGCTGATCCGTTCGCAACACAATCGCTACATGCGCTAGAGAAGGACGGACATGAAACAACACAATAACCAACGATAGCCGCAACTTTCCGCCTGGGAAATGTTGCGGCTGTTGCTTTTATCGCGGATCATTGATTCGATTTTTCGTGAAAATTACGATAGGACACAGCGAATCGACTTGCACCCCGCAAAGGGGGGCTTGATTTTTTCGGACATATGTGATACAATATAGAGGTGTGTGAAAAGAGGAGACTGAACTATGAAAAAACATCTACGACTGATTGCGCTGACCCTAACGCTGGTTTTCTTGGCCGGTTGCGGCGTGTTTGCGCCCATCCCCAGACCAGAAGACCCCTTCGACCGACCGCCCATCGAGCATATTCCCGCGCGTGAAAGCGTGTGGGTGACGATTCCCGAGGGCTTCAACTTCGTGCAAATTGCACAGCGGCTGGAAGAAAATGGCGTGGTGAGCGCCCAAGCTTTCTTTCATGCGGCGCAGAGCTTTGAGGTGCAATCGTTCAACACGCCCTTTGACCGCCGATCGGCGTTCTTTTTGGAGGGCTTTTTGTTCCCAGACACCTATGAGTTCTTCCTCGACAGCGACCCCAACGACGTGCTGCGCATTATGCTGAACAACTACGCTGCGCGCGTGCTGCCGATGATGGCAACGAACACCACCGGTTTTAGCGACTACGAGGTGCTGATTCTCGCGTCCATCGTGGAGCGTGAAGCGCGCTCGACCGAGCACATGCACATGGTGGCGTCGGTGTTCTACAATCGCATGAACATCGGCATGATGATGCAGGCGAACCCCACGCGCTACTACGCCCGTGACGTGCTGGGACCCTCGCCGTGGATTCCCGGTGATGCAGCCCACTGGCTGGCGCTGTATGACACCTACATCCACAACCTCGCCAGACCCGACCCCCGCCTGCCCATCGGGCCGATCTGCAACCCTGGCGAGCGCGCCATCTACGCCGTGCTCAACCCCGCCGACACCGACTACCTCTTCTTCTTCTTCGGGCAAGACCACGACAACCACTACAGCCGCACCTACGCCGAACACAACGCCGCCATGCGCCGCGTTGGTGTGTGCTTTGGCGCTTGCCCTAGATGTTAATGTATAATGCATAATAATTTTGGCAACAACCGCCCAGCACGAATTATGCACGACATTGAAAATTATAAATTATGAATTATGAATTATTAATTGCTCATATCGCGGACTTGCACTACTACCCTGCTGCACTGGCGGGTGGCTTCAACCGTGCCTTCGCGGACGACAACGACCACCTCGGCAAGCCCGCACGCCACAGCGAACGCCTGCTGCGCGCCACACTGGAGCAACTGCGGCAAGAACCCGTGCAGTTTGCACTCATCGCGGGCGACTTAACCCACGAAGGCGAGTACGATGCGCATGTGGCGCTTGCGGAACTGTTGCGGGAGTTCCAGCGGCAAACCGGCACGCAAATGCTGCTGGTGCCCGGCAACCACGACATCAACAATGACCACGCGGCGGAGTATACTAGCGGCAAAAAGCAGCCCGCTCGGCAGACTTCGATTGAAGACTTTTGGGTGATTTATCGGCCGCTGCTGCCCGAAGGCGCGCGGTTTTGTGGCTCGGATTATGCACTTGAGCTTGACGAACGGCACACGCTGATTGCCCTGGACACCACCAAGCCCGACGCACGCGTGCATGGCGAAATCACCGCCGAGCAGCTGCACTGGGCGCTGGAAGAATGCGCGCGCGCGAGTGAAGCTGGGCGGACGGTGCTTGGGTTGATGCACCACAACTTGGCATCGCACATGGGGCACATTTTATCGGGCTATTTGCTGGATAATTATCTGCATGTGCGCGAAAGACTGGCGCGCGCGGGCATGAAATTTTGCTTTTGCGGGCATCAGCATCGCGGTCACGTGGCGAAAATCAACTGCGACGACCATGTGCTATATGACGTTTGTGCGCCTGCGCTCAATAGCTTCCCCTGCCAGTTTCACCGTGTGGCACTGCAGGACAACAACGCGCAAGTCACCGCGCACGCCGCTGACCCTACCCTGCCGCTGCACGACAGCTTTAAGTTCACGTTTGCGGGCAGGCGCGGCGGATTGATGGGTTTTTTCTCGGCGAACTTGCAACGCAAGCTGCCCGAGGTGCTCGAAGACATCGCCCAATGCGGCGGCGCACAGTCGTGGCTCACGCAGCGCGGCACGCAAACGCCCGCGTGGCTGCGACCGGTGCTGGCACAGCTGGACGCGCGCTACATTGCAAAGCCCGCCAACGCGCTGAAGCTTGCCGAAAAAGTGCTGCGGCGGGTGATGAAGTTGCGGATTTCGCCGCACGGCACGCTGCAGGATTGCTTTGAGACATCGCTGGTGTTTGTGTATGGCTTCGGCGATTGGCGGCAAGATCCGTTGCTGCGCGACGCGGTGCAGCGCATAGAGGATGGTCGCTTTGTGAGCCAGGCGCTGCGCCTAGCCGGCGAAATCATCGCGCGGGACATGCTGCGCACCGGTCGCCAAAGCAGGCTGCTGCTGCAGGTGTCGCTCGCGGCGGTGTTTTTGCCGCACCGGCGGGCGATTTCACGCGCACTTGCTAAACTTTCACTGGACATGTTGTCCATGCCACGCAAACAAGAATACAACCTGAAAGGCTGAATGATGCACAACGTTTTCACCAAAGCCCGCCATGTGATCCTAGACATGGACGGCACGTTTTACCTCGAAGACACGATGATCCCCGGCGCGGACAGCTTCATCCATGCGCTCACACAGCGTGGGCTCAACCACTTGTTCTTCACCAACAATTCGTCGAACTCCGCGGCGCTGTGCAGCGCAAAACTGGGCAAGATGAACTTCCCCACGCCGCCGGAGAAAATCGTGTTGTCGAGCCATGTGGCCGCAGAGTTCCTGCAGCGCACACACCCCGGCGCGCGTACATATTGCCTGGGCAATGAGCGCCTGCACGCCGATTTGCTGGCAGCGGGTGTTACGCTGGTGGACGACGCACCCGACGTGATTCTGCTGGGCTTTGACACCACGCTGACCTACGAGAAGATCAACAAAACCGCCAACTGGTTGGCCGCCGGGTTGCCCTACTACGCCACACACCCGGACGTGAACTGCCCGCTGAAGGTCGGCTTCATGCCCGACACCGGCAGCATGATTGCGCTGCTTGAGGCCTCCACCGGTCGCCGCCCCACGGTGCTGGGCAAGCCCACGCGCCACACGGTGGATTATCTTGCGCGCTATCTGCGCTGCCAGCCCGAGGAGCTCGTGTTCATCGGTGACCGCATTGAAACGGACGTGGCCATCGGCGCAAACCACGGCATCCCGAGCATCCTTGTACTCAGCGGCGCGACCAGCCGCGAGAAGTACGACGGACAACGTGAGATAAAGGCTGATTTGGTGGTGGATAAACTGGCGGATTTGGTGGGGTATCTGTAGGGGCGAACTGTGTTCGCCCGCACAATCTTATCTTTTTTCCGGGCGAACACAGTTCGCCCCTACAACTGCATACCGGCGGACATTGAATCCCGCCGTAAATAAATTCTTCAAGGAGGTCATTTGCCATGACCAAATCCCGCAAATCCGTCTTGTTCATCGCGCAAGCCGCGATCATCGCCGCGCTGTATGCCGGTGTGACGCTCGCACTCGGCGCAACGCCCATCCACTGGATTTCCTATGGTCCTGTGCAGTTTCGCTTCGCCGAAGCACTCACCATGCTGGCGGCGCTCACGCCCGCTGCGATTCCCGGGCTGACCATTGGCACGTTCTTCGCCAACCTCGGCAGTCCCTATGGCTGGTTTGACTGGGTGTTCGGCACGCTCGCCAGCCTGCTGGCCGCTGTCTGCACGTGGCAATTGCGCAAGATTGAGTTTAAGCGGCTGCCACTGTTCGCAGGCTTGCCGCCGGTGATATTCAACGCGCTGGTTGTGCCCGCGATTATCATCACCGCGGTGGGCTTAGAGTGGTCGATTTTTCCGCTGTTTGCCGCGCAAGTTGCGCTGGGGCAGCTGGTGGTGGTGTATGCACTGGGCATGCCGCTGCTGGCGGCGCTGCGCAGAACGCGGATATTCAATGAAGTGAGGCGTTAACATGAAAGCTTGGCTGAAAATCGTGCTTGCCTTTTGCGCGGGCGTGTGTGTGACCGTTGCCGCCGCGCTTGCACTTTCGCTGCTGACGATTGGTCCAATCCTTCCGCACGCTGTGCCGCCGCAGTTGCGCAATGTGCGCGTAGAAGTTCGCCCCGCGTTGTATTTCTACACAGAAGACGAGCTCGAATTCCATCTTGAGCGCTATCTGCGCATGTTTGCCGGTATCACAGCCCCTCAGTTGGGCGAGCAGTTTTTTATGTCACCCGATCGGTCTGCCGCCCCGTCTCTTTACTTTGCGGATTACATCGTGTTTTCTGTGCACGCGCTGCACCGCGGCTCTGCCGATGCCCTGCAACGCGTTTGGATTAACACGCCGCAACACACGCGATTGATTTGGGCGAACTACAACGTGGTCAAGTATACCGGCGGCAACGAAAACTGGATTGCCACCGCCATGATGTACGCCGGCGGGCTAAGCCCTAGCCAATTAGAAGCTTACATCCGTGCACTCACGTTGGACATCACCACGTCAGTCACACGCCATGGCACCGCAATGAGTACAACCTGTCACCATCATGTTTCGTTATCGCTAACGCATGCCACTTTCGTGCACGAATCACCTTAGAGGAGGACTTTCTATGCCCGCAGACTATGCCGTGCCACTTGCCAAGCTCGTGGAAGACAACGGCTACACCTACATTCACCAGCCGTCCACCGCGGCGCAAATTTCCGTCACCAGCCGCGACATCGACCGCCCAAGCCTGGTGCTGGCGGGATTTTCGCAGCACTTTGATGCCCGCCGCGTGCAGTTTTTGGGCTACAGCGAGCTGGACTACCTCAACTCGCTCAGCGACGACATGCAACTGCAACGCCTGCGCGATTTCTTCAGCCTGCGACCGGTGGCGGTGATTATCCCCCATGGCAACGACTGCCCCGCGCCTGTGCTGCAGCTGGCGCAGGAGCACGGCACTCCCCTGTTGAGCACGCAAAGCACCACCAGCGCTGCGATGGCGGCACTGATTTCGTATCTTTCGGTGGAGCTCGCCGAGCGTGTGACGCGCCACGGTGTGCTCGTTGAGGTGTATGGTCAAGGTGTGCTGATTTTGGGGGCGAGCGGCGTGGGCAAAAGCGAAACCGCCGTGGAGCTCATCAAGCGCGGGCATCGGCTTGTGGCCGACGACGCGGTGGAGATTCGCCGGGTGAGCGACAAAACCCTCGTGGGCTCGGCACCAGATAACATCCGCCATTTTGTGGAGCTGCGCGGCGTGGGCATCATCAACGCGCGCCGCATTTTCGGCATGGGCGCGGTGAAACTAACCGAGAAAATCAACATGGTGCTGCAAATGGAGCCCTGGGACAAAGATCGCGTGTATGACCGGCTGGGTCTCGACGAACAAAACGTGGATATCCTGGGCATCAAGGTGCCGGTGTGTGTGGTGCCGGTGAAGCCCGGGCGCAATTTGTCCATCATTGTGGAGGCGGCCGCGATGAACAACCGCCAAAAGATGATGGGCTACAACGCCGCGCGCGAGCTGCTGCACCAGCTGGGCATGGCCGATGAAGTTGTGCCCGAGCAACGCGAGCTGGATGTGTGGAAAGAGTATTAGCCCCTGCGGCGGGGCTTCGTCGCTTCGCACGCCTCCCTCACCCGACCCGAGGTCGGGAGTTCCCTCCAGAGGAGAGGAGCTGGGGCTTGCTGCTTACAGATTTGATGTCGTTATCCTCTTAATCCTTAGCTCCTTCCCCTGGAAGGAGCTGGCACGCGCCGCGCGTGACTGAGGAAGGCGATTTTGCGGGCGGCTTGCGTCAACCCGCAACCTGTAGGGGTGGCAATCTTGCCACCCGGGCAAAAAATGCTGGCTTTGGGTGTTTTCTCGGGCGGCAAAATTGCCGCCCCTACATGCTGATTATAGGCATGTGACGATTTAAGGGAGCTGGCACGCGCCATGCGTCCCTGCGGGATGCTCCATCGCTTCGCTGTGCTTTATCCGAGGCTCATCAACGCTTCAGCTTGACAAACTATGCATATTGTGGTATACTATGAATTAATCTAAACGTGGAGGACGCATGAAACGCTTGTTCAGCGCAATGTTAGCCATCTTGATGCTTGCGGCATTTGCCGTGGGCGCGCTTGGCTTGCGCGTGGCGGTCAACAACGTGGTGCAAAGCGGCAGCTGGCAACTGGCTGAAGTGCGCTGGTTTGGCATACCCTACTGGGAGATTGATGAGCTGCAAGGGCATGCGCTGGTTGAGCACACAAGCCAAGACGATTGGGCGGGGCATCAAATCCTCACGCTGCGGGCTGCGCCGGGCGAAATGGCGCATGTGACGGTCATTGTTGCGGGTCAAACGCTGGCGGAGCTCTGGCTGTTTTGCGACGAAGAACTGCAAGAAGCACTCGTTGCGGCACAGACGATTTTGCAGCACCCCACGCGCCACCACGCGAGCTACATCGCACAGTTGCGGACGGCTGTTGCGCGCGCCGAGGGATTCTATGCCACTGCGGAGATTTGCCCGGAAGAGTTCGCCGGCACCGTTGCGCAATTGCAACGGCTTGCTGCCAACCCGCAGACGGTCATCATCAGCAATGGGCTGCTGGGGCGCTTCGCACCTGCGTGGTGGAACTTGCTGGACACCGTGACCGAGCCGCTGCGCCGCATGAGCCGCGTGGAGATGATGCTGCCGATCATCGGGCGTGTGGTGAGCGCGGTGTTCTCACGGAATTAACGAATAACAAAACCCTCCCGAAGAAATATGGGAGGGTGATTTTTATGTGTCTGTCGGCGGCATATCGCGAAGCGGGGTGCCCCACCGCAGGTGGTTATTTCCCGGGGAGACACTCCGCAAACTCAATCATGGTGTCGCTGTGCACGGTGCATTTGCCCGCCACGCTGTGCGGCAGCATGAAGTAGTCCCCCTGCGCGATTGCCCAGGATTGCTCGCCCATGCGCAGCGTGCCCGCGCCCTCGGTGACGACGATGACCGCAGGCGCTGCCAGCTCGCCCGAAGCGCCCGCTGTGACGGTGTGGCGGTTTTGCGCAAAGCAGTCGGTGTCTTGCGGGCCAATGAGGCTTTCCACGCGCCAACAGCCTGTGGTGATGACAGGCTGCGGCGTTTTTTTGCCCAGTTGCAGCGCGCGCTCACCATGGGCGGTGAAGTCGAAGCAATCAAGCGCGAGGTCGGGCGCAAGCCCGAGGTATTTCTCAAAGTCGTTGAGCGCATAATCCGCACACCAGGCTTCAGGCTGGATGGTGAAGTCCGTTGGCTCTTGCACCTCCAGAATGAGGCAACCCGCGCCGATGGCATGCGCCACCTTTGCCGGCACGAGGAACACATCGCCCTTTTGCACCGGCACGAACTGCAGCAGCTCGGGCATGGCGTCTTTGTTGTTCAGGCTATCTTCCACCGCTTGGGCGAACTGCGCTTTGGTCAGCGCGCGGTTGAAGCCGAAGTATACCCCTGCGCCGGGGCGGGTGTCGAGCACCGTCCAGCTTTCGGTTTTGCCATAGCTTGAGTTGAAGTGCTGACGCGAAAATGCGCGGTCGGGGTGCGTTTGCACCGGCAAGCGTATCGCGCTGCACAGGTACTTAATCAGCATGCCGAACTCGTCACGCGCGCCGAGCACTAGGTCTTTTTCGGCAGCAAGGAGTTCGGTGAGCAGCACGCCTGTGCCGCGAATCACCGAGATGCCATCGGTGGGTTTGGCATCTTTGTTCAGCGCAGCCACCGCAGAGGCAATCCACTCTTCGGGCTCGTTGCCATCGGCTTCGGGTTTGCCGAGAAAATCGCCCAGCAGCTTGCCGCCGGTGTAGATGCGAAACACGCGGTTCCCTTCAAAAAAGATGGGTGCTGTGGCCAGCTGTTTCATGTCTGTCATCGTCATACCTCCTGATATTGAATGAGCTGCTGTGCATTGGCAAGGCTATCGTACACGCCTGCACCAACCAAGCCAAACAGCGCCGCGCCGTAGGCGGCTTCCTCGTTGTGGGCGGGCACGTGCAGCGGCATGCCGAAGGTTTCAGCGAACATGCGACGCAGTGACTCGCCTTTGCGCACCGCGTTGCCGGATGCAACCAACACGGTGTGTCCCCCGGCGTTTTCGGCGCAGTACATCGCATGCAGTTCATCCACAATGCCTTGCAACACACCGCAAACGAGATGCGCGGGCGTGAAATTCTCCAGCCCAAGGTTGGTGATTGCGCCGCGCCGTGCGGGGTCTGCACGTGTGCCGCCAAAGCGGGTGTCCACGGTGAGGGGCTGCGCGGGCGGCTGCATGGCAAGGGCGTTCATGGCGGCGTAGAGCTCGCCTTGTGCCGTGCAGCCTGCCATGGCGAGGGTCTGGCGGAAGAAGTGTTCGAGCGCGGCATAGGCTCGCCCGCCGCACAGCGCAGCACCCACGGCTAGGCTGCCGCCGCAGGGCATGGGGCGCGTTTCTAAGGCATCCCCTGCCCCCACAAACGAAATCTGGCTGCCTGTGCCCACGTTGACCAAAATGCTCTTTTCGGGCTCGCGCACGCTGCCGATGAAGCTTGCCTGGTTGTCTCCAATGGCGCAGAACACGGGGATGCCCTGCGGGGTTTCGCCGAGCTTCGCGCATTCGGCTGTCACCTGCGGGAAGATGGGCCAATCCGCAGTGAAGCTGCCGGTTGCGAGGTCAAACAGGCCAAAGCTGGCGGCGTTTGTCACGTTCACCAGCGGCGTGGTAGCGCCCGCGAGCTGCATGCCCACGTAGTCGTGAATGGTGCACAAGGTCACGGCTTCGGCGGGGACTTCATGGTGCTGCAGGTTGTAGGCATGCGTCGCGCAGCCATAGCCCGCAGGCACGCCAAGCTCGACCATCGCGCCGCGTTGGTCTTGCCAGGTGAACAGCGGGCTGCAAGCCTTGCCCGCTGCGTTCACATACACGATGCCATGCATTTGCCCGGCGATGCCCAAGCTTGCGATGTCACGGTGTTTTGCCGCCGCGGCGTTGACTAAATCTTGTGCTTTGGCGAGGATTTGCGCTGGGTCTTGCAGGCGCTCGAATGGTCTGCCTGCGATGTTGGTGTCATTGGGCACGGTGGTGCTTTCGATGGTTGCGCCGGTGTGTGCGTCAATGATGGTGAGGCACAGGGTGGTTGTGCCGATGTCTAAGCCGAGTGCTTTCATTGAATATCCCCACCGCCCTTCGGGCACCTCCCCCAAGGGGGAGGCATCAACTTGGGCGGGCTTATTTTAGTCAGATGTTCTTTTTAATTAGGCTGTTTAACCTTTTGTATTGATATGTAGCCCGGGTGGCGCGCCCGCCACCCCTACATGTTGCGGCTTGACATAGCCTTGCAGGAGACAACCACCTGTAGGGGCGGCGGGCGCGCCGCCCGAAACAAAAAAAACATCAATACCATTGTCTAAAAAGAGCCTTTAATTATCTCCCCCCTATTCCTGCGAGGACAGGGGCTTGTTTTTTCGCCTTACATAAAACAGTCCACCGCGAAGCGGCTAGGTTTTTTTGGTTCTTTTTTTGCAAAAAAAGAACAGAAAATCATAGTCGCGTTGACTCCAAATCCAGCCGCGCGATGATGTCTTGTTGGATTGCGGGCGAAAGGTCGAGGAAATTGACGAATGTGCCGTGAATGCGCATGACATACACGCCGCTTGGTGCGTATTTCTTGGGATTAGCGAGCACTTTGCGCAGGGTTTCCGGCGTGGTGACGTTGACGTATAGATAAAACGGCGAGACCTTGCCCGTGTTTGCTTCGTTGAAGAACAGCGGTGCTACCACACGCTTGGCGAACGCAAGACCTTTGTCTTCGTCGGTCTTAGCATCGGCGAAATACTTCGGGTCAATGCCGTAGTGCGAGGCATAGCCGCCGTTGAATTTTTCATATGGCAAGGCAAACGAAGAAAGCGTGCGCAGCCCCATACCCTGGTTGGCATCGCCGTGCAGTGGGTCAGTGCCGTAGTTAAGCTGCGTGCGTGCGCGCCGACCGTCAGGCGTAGCACCCACCCAGTAGCCATAGAGCAAATGCGTGCTGGGCGTGCTGAAGTCGGGGCGGAAGGGGTTGCCGAGATAGTTGCGCTGCGCCGCCACGATGTCCGCCACGCGTGACGCCACGGCGGCGGCTTCTTGGTCGGCGAGTTCAACGTTATTGCCGAACTTGGGCGCTGCGAGCAGAAATTCCCGCAGTTCTTCTTGGCCGGCGAAGTCGTTTTGCAGGGCGATGATGAGGTTCTCGGCGTCGCCGGGGCGTTCGGCGAGGAGTTTGTCGATGGCAACAAAGCTGTCCGCCACCACGGCAAGCCCGTGAATCAAGCAGCCGCTGCCGTTGTACTTCGTGCCCTGCTGGTTCGGGTCACGCATGTCGATGTTGTCACAGCCCATCGCGGCGCTCAAGAACGGCACCGGCAACTGTGACAGCGCCCGCGAGCAGCCGTTGGCAGCACCAGCCATCACGGCGGCGTATTTCTCCACCGCAGCGTAGAATTGCTCGCGGAGGTTGTGCAGGTCAAGGGTTTCGTCGCCGATTTGCTTGCCGGTGATCAGCGACTTGCCGTTGTTGAGGCACAGCTCGAGGATCTTTGCAAGGTTGAGCCAGCTGTTGGTGGTGTTGCCGTTGTCGCGCCCCATGATCAGCGGCTCTTGGCAGCCTGCGACGGCGTAATCGGGCAGGTCGGCTTCGTCCACGCCTGCGCGGGCAAGGACCTCGAACACCGCATCGTCGTTGAACAGCGACGGCGTGAGCATGCCCGGCGTGAAGAAGAACCTCCCCAGCGATTGATACAATGCATCGGGCGTGTTTTGGTGCAGCTTCACCGACAAAATCGGCTGCGGCAGGTTCATGTCGTAGTAAGCATCCAGCAGCGCATAGCTGGTGAGGCTGGTGAGGTCTTCGCCCTGCGTGTTTTTGCCGCCGATGATGAGGTTTTGCGAAATCGCCCAGCTGCGGTCACCCACGTTGAAGAACACCAGCAAGTGCTTGAGCAGTGCCGCGGCCGAGTCGCGGTCGAGCTGTTCGGCAGCACGGTAGGGCTCGAACACGCGGTCGGCATTGCCCACCGAAAACGCGAAGGGGTTTGGCGCTTGCTCCAGGCACATCACTTGCCACAGCAGGATGTAGCTCTGCATGGCTTCGCGCAGGGTGCGTGCGCCATGGCGCGGCACGCGTTCAAGCACTTGCGCGAGCTTGCCCTGCCCCTGCTTGCGCGCGATTTCGGCGTAACGCCCAGCCAAGATGGTGGCGGCTTCCAGGGCGGCTTTGAGGGCGGGATTGCGCGTTTTTTCTGCGACGGCGAGCACGCCGTGCTCCAGCATGGGGCGGAAATCGGGAATCAAGTGCCCCGTCACCTGCTCCACAAAGAAGACCACTTCACCGGTGAGGTTTTCCACGTCGGCATAGACTTCGCCCAGCGCCTTGGCATAGCTCCCCTGCTGTTCGTAGGCACGGGCATCGTCAATGGCTTGCTGCGTGATGCCCTCGCCGGGCGTGATGTCGCCAAACACCGCGGTGGGGTCGCAGTAGCCCGCGAAGCTTTCCACCTCAAAGCTCGGGTTAATCAGCGCATAGCTGCGGGCAAAGGCATCGCGTTGCGTGCCTGCGAACACGGCGTTTTTGCTGATGCAAAGCGGTAGCTCACGCGCGACGGCCTTGAGGGTTTCGGCGGCGCGCAGCTGCGGCGACAGGTCGGCGAAGTCCTCATTGCAGCGGCGTTGCAGCTGCTTGATGAAGAACCAGCCGTCCAGCCGCGTGCGAGCGCGTTCTTCGCGGAATAAATCTTTGGCCATGTTGGTGATTTGCGCGTTGTTCATGTGCTTATCTCCTTAAGGTTGGCTTGTGTAAGTGCTTGTTTAAACGCCAGCAAAACATCCTCGGGCACAAAGGCGGATGCAAAGGCGTAGTTGTCCCATTTGTCGCGCCCAAACTCGTGGTAGGGCAGCAACTCAAAGGTCATGTGCGCGGTGTTGAGCGGCGTGAAAAAGTCGATGTAATCTTGCGCTAAGTGCGTGTTGTGCCCATGCAGCAGGATCAACCGCACCTGCAGCTGCCGATGTTGCGCGGCCTCGATGTTGCGCTTGATCTGCGCGTTGCCGAGCCCCGTGAGCCGCCGGTGCGCGTCGTCGTGCGGGTGTTTGAAGTCGATAATCAAGTGATCGATGTGTGGGTAGAGCTCCGGCAGGCGCGGGTGCGTGCCGTTGGTTTCAATGCAAGTGTGGATGCCCGCAGCTTGCAGCTCGCGCAGCAGTTCGGCGGTGGCATCGAACTGCACGGTGGGCTCGCCGCCGGTGAGCGTGACCCCGCCGCCGTCAAAAAACATGGGCTTGCAGCGTATTGCTTGCTGCACCAGTTCAAGCACCCCCCTGCCTTCTAAAGAAGGGGGTTTCATCCCTTCGGGGTTCGCGCACCATGGGCAGCGCATGTTGCAGCCTTGCAAGTGCAGCACCAGGCGGTTGCCGGGGCCGTCTTGGCTATAATTAAAGCCGGTTTGAAAGGTGTGGATTTGCATGAAATTCCCTCAATATGTTCAGGTGTTGCCGCGAAGCGAGGAGCCCCACCGCAGGTGGTGGTGATGCACTTGCGTGACCACTTCTTTGCGCAGCAAGCCGTTCACGCTGTCGCGGTCAAACTGGGCGTGCACTTCGGCCATGTGTGCGGCGAAGTCCGGGTCGCCGGGGCGTGGGTCATATGAATGCGAGGTGCGATAGATCGCCCATCGTTCGCGCGTGTAGTCGATGGGATTGGCGAACTCACGCACGGTGGGGCTGGTGAAGAAATCGTCTGTTGCCCATGTGCTGTATGCAATGCTCGTGCCGCTGGGCGTGTTGTTGTAGATGGCAATCACCTGCGCGCCGGGCTTCGCGATACGCTTGCACTCGGCGGTGAACGCCGTGAGGTCGAACCAGTGCAGCGCTTGCGCCACGGTGATGGCATCCACGCTGTGTGCGGGCAGACCGGTGGCTTCCGCAGCGGCATGGTGCGCGGTGATGTTCGCGTGTGGCTGCAGCTGGGCGAGCATGTCTTCGTTTGGCTCAACGGCGTGCACGGTGTAGCCGCGTTCAGCGAGCAGCTGCGTGAACTTTCCCGTGCCTGCGCCGATGTCCGCGATGACGGCATCAGGCGGCAACAAGCTTGCGATGTAGTCAAGCGCCGCGGCGGGATAGCTCGGGCGGGCGGCGGCATAAGCCTGCGCCTTGCCGGTGAACAGTTGGGTGTTTTGCATGTCGCTCCCCTTAATATTCGATTTCTTCCAGCCATGCGTAAAAATCCGCCGTTGCTTGCTCGGCCACGCCGTCTTCGTCTAGGCCGTGCCCGCCTTCGGGGTATTCAATCAGCGTGCCGGGCAAACCTTTGCGGCGCATGAGGTCGTGCGCAGAT
>Ga0209755_10001878_pt1 | contig 30724 bp, 19 predicted proteins | sample TergutCo191P1_FD_187301 | JGI IMG/M metagenome (GOLD analysis project Ga0209755, IMG submission 187301) | Cornitermes sp. P1 segment gut microbial communities from Petit-Saut dam, French Guiana - Co191P1 (SPAdes) (version 2) | ecosystem: Host-associated > Arthropoda: Insects > Digestive system...
TGACGAGCCGAATTCCTTTGGCAAGGCCTTCCACAGGGTGCCGTTGCGCATGACATAGAAGATGGCCCCGAGCACCTTGCGCTGGCACATCGGGGGGCGGCCACCCCCGGGCTTTCTCTTGTACGTTTTTTCGCTATCCCGCTCCGGCTGCGGTATCAGCGGCTCTGCCGCCTCCCAGAACTCGTCGGTGATTTCCCATGAGTTTTTTTGTCTCACCGTTTCCCCCCATGCAACCTCATTATCCTGGAAAATTCTGCTTTTGTCTTTGTTTAGGGATAAGCTCTTAGCCGTCTTTAGTCGTTTCGCTAATTCCTTACCCTGTAAGGAATTAGCCTATGCCAGCGGTGAGACTTGAACTCACACATCCTTGCGAACAGTAGATTTTGAGTCTACCGCGTCTGCCATTCCGCCACGCTGGCAATCATCAACCTAGGCCTTCCAAAAGCCTGGATCCACTATACCCCAAAACCGGAATAGGTTCAAGCCGGATTTGGCTCTTTTTGCGCATAAACAAAAAACGTGAACGTTGAAATGCCCAGGATATCTTGCTATGCTGGAACCATGAAGATTTTTGACGCAGGAAAAATCAAGGATGAAATCATCCAATGGATACGTGCCTACTTCGACGAAAACGGCAAAGGCTGCCAGGCGGTCATCGGGTTGAGTGGCGGCAAGGACAGTTCGATAGTCGCCGCCCTGTGCGTGCAGGCCCTCGGTGCGGACAGGGTTTACGGGGTTCTCTTGCCGCAGGGGGAACAGTGGGACATTGACGTTTCACGGGAACTGACTGCCCACCTGGGAATAAGGCATTGCGTCATCAACATAAAGGACGGCGTGGATTCGGTCCTTGCGGCGATACGGGAAGGCGGCCTTGAGCCGGACAGGCAGGCGATTGTCAACACCCCCGCAAGGATAAGAATGACGGCCCTTTACGCCCTGTCCTCGATCCTGGGGGGCCGTGTGGCCAACACCTGCAACCTCAGCGAGGAATGGGTAGGGTATGCGACGAAGTTCGGGGATGGCGCCGGCGACTTTAGCCCTTTGGCGCATTTCACGGTAACGGAGGTAAAGGCCATAGGTAGGGAACTTGGCCTGCCGGCAAAGTTCACCGATAAAACCCCCGAGGACGGGCTTTCAGGCCTGTCCGACGAGGATAACTTGGGGTTTACATACGATGTTTTAGACAGGTATATTCGAAATGGCATTTGCGAGAACCTGGAAATCAAGGAAAGGATAGACAGGCTTCATCTTGGCAACCTTCACAAAACCGGGCAGATGCCATGCTATAAACCAGCGGCTAAGCTATAGGCCGCTCAGCAAGGGGAACCGCTGGATGAACGAACCCCGCCGCAAGCAGCGGGGTATTACCCCCCAGCACGAATAAATCAGGGGAATCAGCGGTTCCCTTTTTTCTTCTCGGCGATATACTCTGCATAGGCCTTGTCGTAAACGGCAATGTGACTTAGCACCCAGTCCTTAAGGGTACGGACAAACTTGTTGGGTACAAGCGTGCTGCCTTTTTCGTAGTCCTGCGCCGCTTTAAGGATAATCTGTATCAGTTCGTCATGCTGCTTTTTGTGCTCCGCATGGTTCGGATAGCCGATTTTTTCAAAAAGTTCCATCTCCGTCGAAAAATGGAAGCGGACATACTCCACCATGCGGCGCATGGCCTCCCTGAACGTGGCGTCAACCTCCGTCCCCTGGCGCAGGCAGGCGTTGTACAGTTGGTTGATAAGACCGACAAGCTCCCTGTGCTGTTTGTCAATCAATTCTATGCCCGTATCGTATTTTTCCGACCACACGATGAATGTAGTCCCGTTCATGCCCGAGCCCTCGCCAGGCGCGCATTCTTTAGTTTTCATGGCAAGAGGGTACCCTAAATCGGGTGAATTGTGAATGGTGGCGTAGGCCAGACTCCTACCTCTTCCCCAAAAAACGGCAAACCGGTATATTGGAACCGTACAAAAGTACAATGTGCATCATGAATTGAGTAAGCGAGGACACTATGATACGAGGCGGAGACATTGTTAAAGGGAGCTGTCTGCTGCAGAAGGGGCAGCCTTTTTTGGTGGTTGATCGGGAATTCCACAATCCCGGCAAGGGGACTGCCGTTGCCAGGATAAAAATGAAGAGCATCAAGGACGGTTCCGTGCTGACCCTGACCATTCCGACTTCGCAGGAAGTCGAGGATGCCCAGGTCGATCTGCGGAGGTGCCAGTACCAGTATGCGGATCAGGACAACTACCACTTCATGGACAACGAGTCTTACGACCAGTACGAGGTGCCCCTTACGGAAAGCGAGGACAAAAAGTACTACCTTAAGGAGGGCGAGACCTACGATCTGTCCATTTGGGAGGGGAAGGTCATCGACATCAAGGTCCCGTACAAAATGGTGTTTATCGTCGCGGAAAGCGAGAACTACATAAAGGGTGATACCGCTACAGGGGCCACCAAGCCGATTATCACGGATACGGGCCTTACCGTTCGGGTGCCCCTGTTTATCAAACAGGACGAGAAAATCCTGGTCAATACCGAGACCAACGAATACGTGGAGAGGGTAAATTCCTAGCCGCCTGAAGCCAGTGTCCCAAGATGCGGCCTGTACGGGGTATCTGGTTTCCCATTTTGCAAACAAAACCGTCCCCTTCAGGTTTAGGGGTATAGATTTCACATTTGATCTTTCCCAGGGGCTGTTCAGCTCGGCTGGTGTCGATGTTGGGACGCAGCTCCTTCTTAGAGTTCTGTCGGGGCTGCTGGACGAATATACCCAGGCTGGGAAGCCCTTGCCAAGGCAGGTGCTGGATGCCGGCTGCGGTGCCGGCCTTATCGGGATATGCGCCGCCTCGGCTTTGTCCGCCCTGGGCGTTCCAAGCGAAGGGCCAAACGCACTTTCGCTGCGCTGCCAGGATCGTGACGATCTGGCCCGGCTTTTCACCCTTCACAATGCCGGAAAAAACAGGCTCCCCCCTGCCGTGCTGGAAGCCCATACGGAACCGCTCCTTGCGGGGCCCAAGGACGGGCGCTGGGACTTAATCTTAAGCAATGTCCCGGCAAAGGCAGGAACGCCGGTGCTGGAAGACTTTGCCCGCCGTTCCCTGGGCCTGCTTAAGCCCGGCGGCAAAGTCGGAATGGTGGTGGTACACAGGCTGGCGGGTTTCTTCCGCAGCCAGATCGCCCTTGCCGGGGCGGAACTCTTGTCGGAGCACAATGGCTCGGGGCATAGTGTGTTTGTGTATGCCGCAGGGGAACAGCAGGATTCCGTGTCGCCTGTAGAGGCCGGATCGGGCTTTCTTTCACGGCACCCGTTTTACGCGCGTGCTTTAGCCCAGTGTAAAATAGAAGACATTCCCATTCGCATTGAAACGGTTCACGGAGCCTCCGGTTTTGACGATCCAGGCGATGCGGTCACCGTGGCGGCTAAGTTGGCTACCCGCATCGGGCTGGGGAAATCTGCCTTGGGCGATAATGCGCCCATGCTTGTACACGAGCCGGGACAGGGCTTTTTCCCCTGCTGGCTCTTGGAATTTATGCACGGCAGCCTGGGCCTTAAGGAAACACCCCCGATGGTTCTGTCCGGCAGGAACATACTTGCGCTGGAGGCGGCTAGGCATAACGTTTTGCGGCAATACGCACTGCGGAATAATACCGCCGGGCTATCGGTAGTTCCCGCTACAGACTTGCATTTAGGCAAGGCGGCACTTCTGAATGCAGGGCATGAAAAACGGTATGCCAGCCTCGTCGCCTTTCCCGAACTTTTGCCGCAAAGCTCCCTGCCCAAGGGAACCGACCAGCTTGCCGCACTCTGGAATGCCCTCCCGCCCCTCTTGGCGGCAGGAGCTGTCTTTCTTGTTGCCTTTGGCTCGTCGGATGCGGAACGGTTCGACAGGAAGAAACCCACCGGCTTTACCCGCCTTGGCGGCATCAAGCGCAGTGGGTTTCGCGCCCTGGCGTATAGGTCGTAGGATAGAACCTAAGCCCTCTTCAACTGCCTGCTAATGAATTTCAAAACCTCCATGATAACCACCTGCATCAAAGCCAGGCCGATCATGACAAGCCAGTAATGCCAGGTCAGATCGTAGCGTGCATTGAAGACATGGGCCAGGGGCGGCACCAGCAGGACGAAGGCGGTAAAGCCCATGGTAGAGAGTGCCGCAAAGAAAATTCCCTTGTTGGACAGAAAACCCGTCTTGAAGATGGATTCGGAACTGCGGATCGTAAAGATGTTGAGAACCGATGCCCACGACAACACGGCAAAGGCCATGGTGACACCCACAGTATGCCCAGGCTCAAAAAAGGGCGTCAACTGTACCCTTGCGCCAATGGCATATGCGCCAAGCGTTAGTATCGAGAAAGTCACCGAACGCATGGCGATTCTTCCGCCAAGCCCACCCGCGAAAATCCCCGCGTCCTTGCCCAAGGGCTTGCGCTTCATAACGCCAGCCTCGGCAGGCTCGAACGCGAGGAAGAAGCCAGGTATGCCGTCCGAGACCACGTTGATCAGCAGGATTTGCAGCGCCGTGATAACCGGCAGGCCAGCGCCGGCTTCGCCGCGGAGCAGGAAGAACGACACGGCCATACCCGTAAGCAGGACGAAGATTTCCGCAAAGTTGACGCTTAGCAGGAAGCAGACGGTCTTGCGTATATTGTCGAAGGACTTGCGCCCCTCGCCTATGGCATCCACGATGGTGGCGAAGTTGTCGTCGGTGATTACCATGTCGGCGGCGTTTTTTGAAACCTCCGTACCGGTAATGCCCATCGCCACGCCAACATCGGCGGCCTTAAGCGCAGGCGCGTCGTTCACGCCGTCCCCGGTCATGGCAACGACCTCGTTGTGGGCCGTCCATGCCTTGACAATGCGGATTTTGTCCTCCGGGCTTACCCTGGCGTATACGGAAATGCCCCGCACCTGTTCGTGCAGTTCCTCGTCGCTCATTGTGCCCAGTTCCGCCCCGGTAACGGCCCTGTCGCCTTCTTCCATTATACCGATCTCACGGGCAATGGCAGCCGCCGTCACGACGTGGTCGCCGGTTATCATCACGGTCTTTATCCCGGCATCACGAGCCTGGGCCACGGCGCTTGCGCTTTCCGACCTGGGCGGATCAATCATCCCCACCATGCCCATAAAGATCAGGTCTTTCTCCAGGGCCTCGATGCTCATGTCCTTGGGCTTTTCGGCAAAGAACTTGTAGCCGATGGCAATAACCCGCAGGGCCTGACGTGCAAAATCATCGTGAATCTTGGTGGCCCGTTTCAACAGGTCGTCGTCCCAGTTGACGGGAATCCTGTCGAAGGCACCCTTGGTCACAACCAGGTAGCCATCGTCCACGTGGTGAACCGTGGTCATGCGCTTGCGCCCGGAATCAAATGGCAGCTCGTGCACCCTGGGGTACATCCTTTCCGCATCAACCCTGGTAAGGCCAAGGTCGTGCAGCATACGGATGATGGCAATCTCCGTCGGATCGCCCACGATGTGCTCGGCCTCCTCGTCACCCCCGTCCCCGTGCACCTCGATGGTTGCGTTGCTGCACGATGCCAGAAGCTCGATTAGGTAGATCTCGTCCTTGTGGAATTTATCCTCGGCGGCGGTGGGCCTTTCGTGATCCACGTGCCAGACCCTCTGGATTTTCATCTTGTTCTGGGTCAGCGTCCCGGTCTTGTCCGAACATATTACGGAAGTGTTGCCCACGGTCTCCACCGCCGGAATCTTCCGTATAATGGTATGTTTGGTCACCATGTTGTACACGCCGTGGGCCAGAATCATGGTGACGATGATGGGCAGGGTTTCCGGCACCGCCGCCACGCCGAGGGCCACGGCCGAGAAGAGCATATCAATGGCCTCATTGTCGAACACGAACCTTCCCAGCAGGAACATAAGAAAGCCCGCACCCAAAGCCGTAATCGAAATGCGCTTGGCAAGCTGCGTAAGCCTAAGCTGTAGTGGGGTTTTTAGCTTCTCGGTGGTGTTGAGGAGCTTGGCGATTTTGCCCATCTCCGTTTCCATCGCAGTTTCGACTACGACGGCCAAGGCACGCCCCCCTGTAACCAAACAGCCAGAATACACCATATTGAGCCTGTCGCCCAAGGGGGCCATTTCGGCTATAACAGCGCCCGGGTCTTTTTCAACGGGCTGGCTTTCCCCCGTAAGCGCCGCCTCCTCCACTTGCAAACTACTTGCCTCTATCAGGCGTGCATCCGCGGTGATAACATCCCCAGCCGTAAGTTCCACGATGTCGCCCGGCACCAGTTGGTTGGCCTCGATAACCTGTTTCGTACCCTCACGAATAACCTTGGTTTTGAAAGCGTTCATCTTTTTTAGGGCTTCCAGGGCCTTTTCGGCCTTGTTTTCCTGGTAAATCCCCAGAACGACGTTTATCACCACGATGCTCATGATCACGATGACCTTGGGCCAGGAGGTAGCCTGCCCCTGGAAAACCGCCATGTACGCCGCGATGGAGGCCGCGACGATAAGAATCATAGTGGGGATTTCCCTCAGGTGGTGGAAAATCTTCGTAAGGAGCGTCTCTTTTTTCTCCTCGTCGAATTCGTTTAGCCCGTACCTGGAAAGCCTTCTTTCAATCTCATTGTGGTTCAGCCCCCTTACCCGACAGGTATCCAATTTGTGCAGGACGTCACAAATACTCTCTTTTACCCACAGCACAGCAGCCCCCTTATATTTGTTTTGCTCAGATAAAACAATGATCCGTGTATCATTCCGCCGCACGAGGGGCTCGACCCCCCACCTACTGCTTAGAAGGGGGAACAGGCAGCTCGCTAATTCCTTATGCGGCAAGTAATTACTGACTATACAAGGATTTGCGGAACGCCGCAAGTAGTGCCACAAGCGCCATCACGTTAATCCAATTTGGGCTTGCCATCCCCAAAATGCCGGATGGTTCGGGGCTGGACATTGAGGCTCCGCCGCCTGGGTACTTTATGGGTTTTTTGGAGGTGGCGCATCCCCTTGAATTGCCGGCATTTTATGAGTAATATTTAGGTAATGGGTACCGTCAGACTCTTGGCTGTCGATTTGGATGATACTCTTCTTCGTTCGGACTTGACCATTTCGTACCGAACCAGGAATGCCATAAAAAAGGCCGAGGATGCGGGGGTCAAGGTGGTGTTGGCTTCCGGGAGGGTTCCTGCGGCAATGGAACCTTTCGCAAGGATGCTGGGGATGCATCGCAGGCTTGGGTACCTTGTCTGCAACAACGGGACAATCATACAGGAAACCCTTGCCGGCAACATAGTTTACGAGGTTAGGCTTGGGTCCAGGGCCGCGCTTGCCGCCTTTGACCTGGTCGATGCCGAGGATTTCCCCGTTCAGATCTACGAAGGCGATGTCATGTACGTGTCCCGGCACAACGAATACACCGAGTACGACAGAAAGCTTACCGGTTTGCGCCAGGTTGTGGTGGAAAACTTCCGGGCCATGGTCGGCGGCGGCTGCCACAAGCTGCTTATCCCGGGGGATCCGATGCTGCTTGCCCCGCTGGAAAAGCTGCTCCATGCCTACCTTGAAGACGACATTACCCTGTTTACAAGCAAGCCTTATTTCCTGGAGATACTGCCGGCACGCACCGACAAAGGGACAGCCTTGGCAAAGGTCGCCGAGCTCCTGGGAATTAAGCGTGAAGAGGTCCTTGCCATAGGCGATTCGATGAACGACGAGGCCATGCTTCGCTGGGCCGGCATGGGCGTTGCCATGGCCAACGGCGACGAGCGGATAAAGGCCATTGCCGGCATGGTTACCGAAAGAACCAACGACGACGACGGCGTTGCCGAGGTTATCGAAAAGTGCGTTCTGCGAAGGCCGGAGGCTCGCCATGAGTGATGCCACTGGTGCGGACGACGATTCCACCAGCCAAAAACATGACATTCCCATCAGTACCGACGATTCCCCTTCCGTGGTTTTGGAGCTTATCTATCAGCTAAAAATCAAGGATGTCATGACAAGGGCGGTCATTACCGGCAAGCCAAACCAAACCTTGCGGCATCTTCAGAACATCATGAGGGAAAACCATATAACGGGTGTCCCCATCGTGGAGAATGACAGGCTGGTGGGCATGGTTTCGATCAGCGATATTCTAAGCGCCCTAAACAATGGCTTGATCGAAACCAAGGCCGGGGAAAAAATGTCCAGTGATGTTGTCGTGCTGCAGGATGACATGCCGCTTTCCTTTGCCATTTCCTACCTAAACAAGTACCACTATGGCCGCTACCCCATACTAAACAAGCAACATGAACTTGTGGGGATTATTAGCTCCATAGACGTGGTACGTTCCCTGCTGGTGGAAATGAACCGCGAGATAATGCGGCTGGAAAAGATACAGCAAAAAGAGGGGGGCGGTATTTCGTCGGCATTTTCGGAAATGGAATTCAATGTGGCCCACTACGATTTCGAGATGGCTGGTCGGGCATCGACCGAAATCAAGAAGGCCCTAAAGCAGCGCAACATCGATCCCAAGATTATCAGGCGTATTGCCATTGCCAGCTATGAACTGGAGATAAACATTGTCGCCCATTCGCAGGGGGGCAAGATACGTTGCAGCATCCTGCCGGACAAGGTGAGCATCGTGGCTTCCGACACAGGCCCCGGCATTGCCGACGTAAACTTGGCACTGCAGGAGGGTTGGTCCACGGCCAACGAGTATATCCGTTCCCTAGGGTTCGGCGCAGGCATGGGCCTTGCCAATACCAAACGGGTCTCCGATGAATTTTCGATACAGTCGGCTGCGGGAACCGGCACCACGGTGCGATCCGTGGTGTACGTCCATTCATCGAAGGACGAGTAGGGGAGGCGCATGACGATTAGGGAGCTTGCCGCAGCCCTTGGTGCGGAAATTTGCCAACAGGAATTCGAGGACGGGGAGCTTACCGGGGCCTACACCTCGGATCTGCTTTCCGATGTCATGGCCAATGCAAAGGACGGCGGCGCACTCGTTACGATTCAGGCCCACAGGAACACCGTGGCGGTCGCCACCCTGGTCAACATTTCGGTGATTGTTGTCTGCAACTCACGGCCCCTGCCTGCGGATATGCTGGAGGCGGCGAAGGACGAAGGGATTGCGGTTATTCGGACACGGGAGAACCAGTTTACCGTGTCGGGGAGGATTTGGGAGTTTATGAAAAAGTAACCAGGGCCTTTGCTCCCCCATACGCTGGGGCTTGGGTTCCAAGGCGGCTACACGCTTCCTCTTTGACTAGACTCGCGTAGCAATTCGCTGTCCCCTCGGTTCACCCCCATTGCGACATAATCGCCAACACGGGCCTGCCAGCCTCGGCCCGTGTTGCGCAAGTTCGTAATGACGGACAGCGGCAGCCGTATGGACACGTTCAGTTTTGGCTCGTCGGTCTTTGGCCGCCCCTTGCGGTTGATATGGAGCACTGAAATGGCAAACAAAATCACTTCAGCTATTCTGTGCCGGTTTATTCTTTATGAAGCGCACAAGGTAGGAATTTAGGAGTTTTATGTCGATTGGCTTGGCCATAAACCCGGAAAAGCCATTGTTCATAAACATTTCGGCTTGCCCCTTGAGTGCGTTGGCAGTGAGTGCGACAATGGGACGGTCGTACCCCATGCCCCGCAAAATCTTTGTTGCCTCAATGCCGTCCATGCCCGGCATCATGTGATCCATAAAGATGATGTCATACACTTTGCCCTGCCTGATTTTGTCTATGGCATCCTGGCCGTTTTTGCTGAGTTCGATGGTGAGGCCAAAAGTTTCAAGCATTGCTTCCACTACATACAGGTTAATATCCACATCATCTACAGCGAGGACGCAGCCGGTCATCTGCTCCGGTATAAACTCAAAATCTTTACGATCTATCTTTGCGCCTAATTTAAAATCCTGTAAACTACGAGCCAGTTCAGGCCCCACTAGTTCCGCCCCCGATACTTTTTGCGGTATACGAATGATTGCATGAGTACCCTTGCCAATATCGCTGCTCAACTCAAATTGCGCGTCCATTATCTGCACCAGGCTGTAGACAATGGGAATCCCAAGCCCTGTGCCGATTGTATAAGGGCTATCCTGCTCGTGCAAACGCACATATTCGCCTTTTACCGCGTCTAATTGCTCTATGGTCATACCGTTTCCAGTATCCCGAATGGATATGACAAGGGACACATATCCGTCGTGCCCTTTCTCACACTGCAAAGACAGCGTTACCGTACCCGATTCCGTGTACTTAAAGGCATTGGTCAGCATGTTAGTTATAATCTGCCGTATGCGCAGGACATCCCCAATTAATTTGGCGGGGAGATTCTCGTCTATATACATTTGGAATGAGATATCCTTGCGTTCCAGATAAATCAGGCACAGTTGCGCCGCATCGCCCATCAAACTTGCCACTTCATATTCGCCGTTGACCAGCGTCATTTTGCCCGATTCTATTTTGGAAAAATCCAGAATGTCGTTAACGATATTCAGAAGCGTTTTGGACGAATCGTAAATCTTGACAAAGGCATCTTCGGTGTGCGGCGGCATGGCCTGACCGCGCAGTTGAAGCTCTGAAATGCCCATGACAGCCGAAATGGGCGTGCGGATTTCGTGGCTCATTCTTGCCAGGAACCTACTTTTTGCCCTGTTGCTTTCCTCCAAAAATTCAAGGCGCATCTTTTCCATTTTTATTTTTTCGCGCAAATCATGGACATATGCCACAAACATAATCGTATCGCCATGCTCAATACGCACAAAGGTAAGTTCCGCCGGCAAATCCTCGCCATCTGCGGTAAGGTACGCCCACTCAAGTTGGACATATCCTTTTTCCGCGACTTTTTCATACAGCCAGTCGATCTTATCCCTTGTGGTAGTACCGCATGGTTGTTGCAGCGGAAATATATCGAAAAAGCGTTCGTTACGCGCCTTAATAAACTGTTCCTTATTTTCGAATCCAAACAACTTCACGGCTTCCATATTACAATCAATCAGGGTGCGCTCGGAATTATACAGGGAAACGCTTATGGGAGCGGAATCCAGAACAAGTCGGATGCGTTTGTTTATCCTTTCCTGCTCTTTTCTTTGGCGCTCAATTTCCTCGGCTTCTTTCAGGCTTTGAATTTTGCGCATCTGGTTAACGATTTTCATTTGGTTTTTCACGCGCATCTTCACAACGGGCGCATTGAATGGCTTGTTGATATAATCCGCCGCGCCCAATGCCAAGCCCTTAACCTCATCCTCTGATTCGGTCAAGCCTGTCACGAAAATAACAGGTATATCCCTGGCCTCGTCGTCTTCCTTCAGGGTTTTGAGCACTTCATAGCCGTCTATTTCCGGCATCAGTATGTCAAGCAGTATCAAATCAGGCCGCAGCCTTTTGACAACACCAAGGCAGTTTCGGCTGTCGCGTTCCGCATAAACGGTGTAGTCCTGGTTCAGAATACTCATGAGCACCCTTATAACCGCAGCATCGTTGTCAATTATCAATACGCTGTTCATCTTTGTACCCATTGTGATTGCGTCTCCAAAGCCTTCCTCAATTTCCCCAAGCTTTCCAATGCGACCGTGAAATCAAATTCTTCGATGTGTCTATATAACTCGCTTGATCCTGGGATTCTGCCAAGCGTATCGAGAAAATTCATGCAATCGACATTATGGGAGACTAACAAAGGTTCAATCCTATCAAGCAGTACCGCAGCCTCGTCTTTGTCCAGGAATTCCCCATCACCCACGGGCAAGGTTTCACTTTCGCCAATATCCGCAAGTATGCGCTCTAGCTCGGCCTTTAAAGCAGACAGTTGGTCGGGTCCTGGCATTTCGCCTTTTGCCAGTATTTGCTCAATATGTTTTGCGATATTTGCCAATGCGTTTTCATGTATCAAGGCGGCCAGGCCTTTAAGTGTATGCGCTAAAATGTGGGCGGTTTCGGTATCCCCCGTACTCAGGGCTTGGCTGATGTCGGCAAAAGTGTTTTTATGATTTTTAACAAAATCCATCCGCAATCTTCCAAATACGTAAACGTTGTCCCTAAAATCGTCTATGCTTTGGGGAGAGCCTTCCGTGTTTTGCCTGGTTAAGGCATCCCTTACCGCGGTTTCAATCACTTCGGGCGACTGTTTGTCTTTGACATACTTGATCAAAACGGCATTTAGTTTTTCCGTTATGATAGGCTTCGAGAGAAAGGCGTCAAAACCGCTCTTAATGTATTCTTCTTCCTGACCGACCAGCGCATTGGCTGTAAGAGCCACTATGGGCTGCGTGTAACCCATCTCCCTCAATATCTCCATAGTCTTGGGGCCGCTCATGCCGGGCATCATGTGATCCATGAACACAATGTCATAGACCTTTCCCTGCTTTATCTTGTCTATAGCCTCCCGCCCGCTTTTGCAGGTCTCGACATTGAGGCTGTAAAACGCAAGCAGCCCTTGCGCCACATACAGGTTGGCCTCTATGTCATCGACTACGAGTATGTTGCCGTATGGCATGGGGTCGAGTACAAGCTTGCGTTTTTTCTGGGTTTCATCAAAATACGCTTTAAACTGCTGCAATTTCGCCGCCGCTTCTTTGCCTAAAACTTCCTCCGACACTTTTTCCTGCGGTATGCTGATGGTGACGGTCGTACCCGATCCCACTTCGCTTTCCACGTCGATAGTGCCGTCCATCATCCGTATAAGGTTGGCCGTAATCGACATGCCTAGCCCCGTCCCGCTGACGCCGCTTTTTTCCTGCTCATGAAAGCGTGTATAGGCATCGAACAGTACGGTAATCTGCTCTTTCGACATCCCGAGTCCGGTATCGCTAATGGAAATCACAAGCCTTATCTTTTCGGCATCCAGAGGGCGGCACTGCAAAGACAAATTTACCGAGCCTGAATCCGTATACTTGAAAGCGTTTGACAATACGTTGATTATACTCTGCTCGATGCGCAAAGTGTCGCCGACAAGGTATACGGGCAAATTTTCATCCACACGCAGATCAAATTTGATGTTTTTTTCACCCGCATATGCATAATGCAGATTGGCGGCGTTATTAATCAAACTTGCCGTGTCATATTTTGTCGGGTGGATAATCATTTTACCGCCCTCGATTTTGGAAAAGTCCAATATGTCATTTATGATGCCGAGAAGCAGCCTCCCTGAGCTGTAAATTTTGGAAAAGGAATCTTCCACGTTCCGGGATATGTCTGGATTTTGCAGCCCTATTTCCGCAATGCCCAGAACCGCGGAAATGGGGGTGCGTATTTCGTGGCTCATTCTGGCCAGGAACGCGCTCTTTGCCTGGTTGCTTTCCTCCGCCACCTCAATGCGCTTTTGCTCTTCGAACATGCGTTCCAGCAACTCCTGTTCCTTGACCGTCGCTTCCCTGACCTTTTTTAGCATACTGTGAATCGTGCGGGACAAATCGCCTATTTCGTCCGTGCGTTCCTCGCCGTAAACCATGCGAACCTGTTGGGCGTTGTCATCGGTTATCAGGGAAACGCTGCTAGTAAGATTTGCAAGCGGCATAAACACGCCGCGGTGTATTGTTATCATGCTGACGAACGCGAACACTATAAAAGCGGAAACAAGAATTATCAGCACGGGCAGAATATCCCCGATGCCGAACAACATTCGGCTGTCGAACAATGTTATTATCATCCATGTCGAATGGGGGATAGGCGCAATGGCCGCATAATCGTGATGCCCGTCCCTAAGCCGGATAACCTCGATCTGTGCGTACTCCGTAAAAAACATCTCGTCGCGTATGGTAAAGTTATGCACGAACTCGCCAAGCCCAGCATTGATGGTGCTGATATGGATACCTTCATCTTCCCAGAATGTGTAGTGGTAGAAGGCGCCGCTTTCCACGTGGACAAAACCATTCCCATCCACGATATAGCCGCTGATAAACTCATCGTCATATTGCCCGAACACGTCATCAAGTAGATAGTCTATCCGAAAGGGTATGCACAAAAGACCAACATCCCGCCCCTCATGAACAACCCTGTAAAGCAGCCAGATATTCCAGGTATGGGTAGCCTTGTCAATATCGACATTAAGCGTAAAAATGCTGTCCGTACCCATCATGTTAAAAAACCACTCGTCCATCGGCTCATAGGGCGACATTCTTCCATGGGATACAAAATCATCGATGGTCGTTTCCAAACCCATAACATACTCGTTGAGGGAGCCAGCTATGCCCATATAAAACTCGGGAACCGGAAGGAAGGGGGCTATACGCAGCAGTTCGTTAAGCGCGGCGTATCTTTTTTCATCGTTGCTTTCATCGGCAAACCATTCCTGTATGGCACTCGAACTCGCTGCCATGCGAAGCAAAACCAAGTTTCTGTCCAAGTGGGACATGAATCTGCCTACGGACTCCTGCGAGTGGATGAGTGCAATTCTCCTGGATGCGGTGTCGGTTATACCTGTCGCTGCTCCCATAGACAACACGGCAATCACAATGAGTACCAAAACTAAAATGCCTAGGTTTAGAAAAGTAATGCGCCTTGATAGCCGGTTTTTAAACAGATGTTTTTTTACCATGATGTCCCCTTTTTTTACGTAGCTTTCACCCACACCTAGACGGAGCAGTGTACACACCAGTCTATAGATGAATTGTACCAAGTCATGGGCAAAATGTCAATATTATGGAAGTGAAAAACGCCTGTTTCGGCGTGTTTTGGCAGGGGGAACCGCCTAAATTCCACATGCCACTGCTCCCCGTCGAAAGTGTAGGTCCCCGCCCTGCTGCCGTGTTCGCGGTAGAAGTCGTCGAAGCCGTGGGGGAAAGCCCCCCTGCCATGCCTTGTTTCCAGGGATACGTTCCAACCGATGGTTATCTCGATAATGTCATTGTTTTCAAACGCCCCAACCTGGATGATATCAACACTGTCAGGAATGGCAAGCCTGGTGAGTAGGTTGTGCTCGAATGCCCAAGACCCAATGGCAGTAACGCTGTTGGGGATGTAAACCTTGGCAAGCCTGTTTTCCCTGAATGTTCCATCTTCGATTTGGGTTATGCCATAGGGAATAACTATGCTGTCGAGAAAATTAACCGCAAATGCCCCTGCGCCAATGGAAACGACACTGTCGGGTATGACAAGGCTGCTAAGCTTATTGCGCTCAAAGGCCAGATCCCCGATACGGGCAACGCCTTCCTGAATATCAATGCTGACAATCTCGTTTCCCGCAAATGCCGAAGGCCCTATTGTGGCAACGCTAGCTGGTATGGTTATGCTGGCAAGCCGATTCTGCGAAAATGCCGAGCCAGATACGGTAACAATACCACTGCCAATGGTAAGCTTGGTAAGTTGATTTCCGTAAAATGCGAAACTTTCGATCGTGGTAACACTGTCTGGAAGAACAAGTTCGGCAAGCTGGTTCTCGCTGAATGCTCTCGACTCGATAAGGGCAAGGCCGTCGCCAATGGTAAGGGAGGAAAGCTGAGTAGACCTGAATGCGTCCCTGCCAATACAGACAACACTGTTTGGTATGACCACGCCGCCGGTAAACTGGTTTCTTGCGAATGCCGCAGCACCGATTATTCTAACAGTGTTTGGAATCGTTACGCTTGTGAGGTTTCTATTCGGAAATGCCATGCTCCCAATATAGGTAACAGGAAGCTTGTCGATAAGCGACGGGATTTGAAGCTCCGTGTCATTCCCCATATAACTGAGAATCCGTATCGCCCTGCCATTGTCAATGGGTATGACAAAAAAATCGTCTGCCCAAAACCCACGGGCTTCTTGATACTGTACTCGCCACTCACAGGCCGCCAGCAACACGGAAAGCCCAACAAGGACACCGCCTAACACGGCAAGGAAGCCCGCTGTTTCGCGTTTAAGGGCATTACCTCGCATCTGCATGCCACTTGCCTCCATCGAAAACGTAGGTTCCTGCCATGCTCCCGTTTTCCAGGTAGAAGGCATCAAAGCCGTTCGGAAACGCCCCCCTGCCATGCCTTGTTTCCAAAAACACGCCTTCGCCAATGACTATCCTGGTAATGGGATTATGCTCAAAGGCCCCATGCCGAATGGCAATAACCTTGTCGGGGATGATAACCTCGGTGAGGAGGTTGTACGCAAATGTCCATGCATCAATGGCAGTAAGACCCTTGGGAATGGAAACATCGCTAAGCCTGTTTTCCCGAAATGCCCCTTCCCCGATCGAAGTAAGGCCTTGCGGGATAAGCACGCTGCCCAGGAAATTTCTTGCGAAGGCCCAAGGGGCAATTGTAGCAACACTTTCTGGTATGGCAACACTGCCGAGCTGGTTAACCTCAAATGCCCCTTCTCCGATGATCCTAACGCTGTCCGGAATGTCTATTTCCGTAAGGTTGTTTCCGGCAAAGGCCCGTGCATCTATCTGGTTAATATCGTCTGGAATGGTTACGCCGGCAAGCTGGTTGTTTGCAAACCCTCCCACGGAAAACATGCCACTGGGCAGGGTTATGTTGGTGATACTGTTGTTCGCAAATGCATTAAGTCCTATGCTGGTAATGCCATGTGGTATGGTCACTTCCCTTAGCCTATTACCAGAGAATGCCTCCTCGCCGATACGAGTGACACTGTTGGGTATGGTTATCTCGGGGAGGCGGTTGTTCGCAAATGCACTTCGCCCGATATGGGTAACACTATTTGGAAGAACCACTTCGGCAAGTTGGTTATTCGCAAAGGCCTCGATGCCAATGATAGTAACACTGTCGCCGATGGCAACACTGGCAAGGCAGTTGTTTGCAAATGCCCTTCTGTCTATATGCCTTACACTGTTTGGTATAAGCACATTGGTAAGCGGGTTACGATAAAACGCCCCATCGCCAATAAAAACAATGGTATCGGGCATGGTCACGTTTATAAGGTTTCTATCCCGAAATGCCGTAAAGGCAATCCAGGTAACGGGTATGTTGTTGAGGTACGTAGGAATCGTAATTTCCGTGCCTGTCCCAGTATAGCCGCTAACCGCAACAGATATGTAGCCGTCCTCGGTCCTTTCCAAAAGGAATTGAAACCCTTGGCGTTCCAGCATTTGCCATCTCGCTTGTGATGGCTGCACATCGATCTCGCATGCCGTCAACAGTGTCGTTAGCAACATTGCCGCCACGGCAAGGGAAATGGTTTTTACGTCTCTCGAACCATTACCTAAACTCCACATGCCACTGCTCCCCATCGAAAGTGTAGGTTCCAGCCCTGCTGCCATGTTCGCGGTAGAAGTCGTCGAAGCCGTTGGGGAAGGCAGGGGCAAGTCTCGTATCGAAAAGAACGTTCTCCCCGATGACTATGTCGGTAATGTCATTGTTAAAAAATGCTTCGGATTGTACTTCAACGTTGTCGGGAAGGTAGACACAGGTAAGATTGTTGTGTGCAAACGCCTGCCAGCCAATATACTCGACAGCGTCGGGGATGACGAGGCTTTCAAGCCTATTGTGTGCAAACGCCATGGCAGAGATAAAACGAGCATAGGATAGTGTCACTTCGGTAATTTGGTTATTCGAAAATGTCTCGGTATTGATCTGGGTAAAACGCCCCAATGTTACCCTTTCAAGCCGGTTGTTCGAAAATGCGAATGCACCAATGCCAACTCCAGTGAAGCCATGGAACCAATTATCTGGAATGACGATTTCAGTAAGCAGGTTATTTTCAAATGCCCCGAGGCCTATGGCCATAACACCTTTGCCGATATCCACACTGGCCAGTCGATTGTCCGCAAACGCCCGAGTATCCACGAACCTAACGGTATCGGCTATGTACAGCCTTTGCAGGTTTCCGCCGCGGAACGCCTCCTCGCCGATTATGGCAACCGGCAGGCCGTGGATGTGCGATGGTATCCTTACGACATCGGAGGTTCCGCTGTATCCGACAATCCATACTTCCCTGTCCTGCCATACCACGAACTCAAACCCACGGTGCACGCCTTCGGTAGGCACCTCGTGTTGGCATGCTGTCAATGCCACTGACAGCAATACCGCCGATACGGCAAGGGGTATGGTTTTTCCGCATTTCAGACTCATAGAAAAACTCCTAATAATCTTTGGAAACAAGGGGACGATCCGAAAGTGGCCTGATCTTGAGTAGCCTTACGATATACTGACCCTCAACACGATCCAGCATGGCCAAATAAATATGTTCCCCATCATAGGCAAATTTAAGCGGCATCCTATGGCGAGAGTATCGATGCATCCCCAAGGAAGTTGTAATTATAGGCTGGAACACCCACTCATGCCCTGGGATATTGGCGAACCGTGGATCCCGATAACCAGGCGGGTGTCGCCATCCGGCGTGTGGGGCGCTTCGCCCGCCGGACCCGCTGGGGCGTTGCAGCCCAATATCAGCACGAAAAGCCCAAGGGCGAAAATACCGAATACGGCGATGGACGGACGTTTCCTATGTCTTAAACCCATTGCGAGACCTCCAAATACGACATAATTGCAGTTTGGCAAAGAAAGGCTGGTAGAGTATTTTTAACTGCTAGCAGTCATTATACACTGGATCTATCGACCGTCAAGCTTTTTTTTGCGAACCGTCAGCTCAGCCCCTGCCAAGCACTTCCTCAGTCAAACAGCGAGGGGGTTGAATCCACGGTTCCGCTACTGCGGGGTTTCGACACCTGCGCCTGTGCAGGCGGAACGAAAGCCTCTTCCGCAGGGGCAGCCCCGGAAACATCGGCAAGGTCCTTTTTCCACTTGCCCAAAAGGCCAAGGGCCTCGATGGGCGTGATTAGGTTCGGGTCAAGATCGTACAGTTCCCGCAGTATGGCGGCATTGTCGGCCTGCGAAGCGGGTACGGAAGGCCTTTTTTCCGCTTTCTGAACAACAGGCTCCTGCCATGTGACGGGGATGGCTGCACCATCGCTCCCTGCCGCATTCGAAGGCAGGGCATTCCTAAGACCGGCATCCCTTTCCCGCAGGCGTTCCATGATCTGCCCTGCCCGTTCAAGCACCGAGGGGGAAAGCCCGGCAAGGCGGGCGACGTGTATTCCGTAGGATTCCGAGGCAGGGCCTTCCCGCAGCCTCCGCAGGAAAATCACCTGCCCGTCCTTTTCCTGTACCTCCATCGAACGGTTCACCACACGCGGGTGCGACAAAAGCGAAAGCTCGTGGTAATGGGTCGCGAAAAAAGTCCGGCACCCTACCCTGCCCAAAAGCTCCTCGCTGACCGCCCAGGCGATTGAAAGCCCGTCGTTGGTACTGGTGCCCCTGCCAACCTCGTCCATTATCACGAGGCTCTTCTCGCCCGCGGTGTTGAGGATGCAGGCGGTCTCGTTCATCTCGACGAGGAAGGTCGATTCGCCCCTGGCAAGGTTGTCGGAAGCGCCGACACGGCAGTAAATCCTGTCGCAAAGGCCAATCCTGGCCCCGTTTGCGGGTATAAAGCTTCCCATCTGGGCCATTAGCGCAATAAGCGCGGCGGAACGAAGGTAGGTCGATTTGCCGGCCATATTGGGCCCGGTTATCATCGCAAAGGAGGGGCTGTCCGTAGTGGCGTTCAGGATTATGTCGTTGGGGATGAATTCCCCACGGCCCAAATGCGCCTCCACCACGGGGTGACGGGCGGCGTGGATTTCAAGCACGTTTGAGCCGTCCAGTTCGGGGCGCAGCCAGCCGCGCAGCGAAGCCGCCCTGGCAAGGGACTGCGCCACGTCAAGCTCGGCAAGGCGCTGAGCCTCGGCGGCAAGCTCGCCAAGCAAGTGCTTTGCCTTTTCCCGTATCTCAAGGAAAAGGCTGCGCTCAAGGGCGAAAACCTTGTCCTGCGCCCCGTTGATGTCGGATTCAAGGGAGGCAAGGCGCTCGGTGGAAAAGCGTTCGCCGCCCACAATGCCCTGCCGCCGTATGAAGTGCTTGGGAACCTTGGAAAGCTGTACCTTCGTAACCTCGAAAAAATAGCCGATAAGGCGGTTGTACCGTATCTTAAGGCTGGGGATTCCCGTGGCCAGCCTTTCCTCCTCCAGATACGCCTCCAGAAGCTGCCTGCCCGAATCACGCAGGCGGCGAAGGGAATCGAGTTCGGGGCTGTAGCCTTCACGGATAAGGTTGCCCTCGGTTAGAACCACGGAAGGATCTTCGCAGATGCCCCTTTCCAGTAGATCCCGAAGCTCCATCAGTCTGGCAAAGTCATGCTCGCATGACCCGGCTTCGGCACTCGGCTGTTGGCCTGCAAAATCGAATTCGCAGCGTATGTCAAGGCCGTCCCGCAGTTCCTTTATCGCCATGCAGGAAACCAGGGCGTTCCTAATGGAAAGCATATCCTTGCCGTGCGCCCTGTCCATAGCGAGCCTCGATGAAAGGCGCTCAAGGTCGGGGGTCTTTCCCAAAAGTTCCCTAAGCACGCCAAGCCCCCCCTGCTCCCGATACATGGTTTCCACCATGTCAAGGCGGGCCTGTATCCTGCCCAGATCCCGCAAGGGGTGCAGGATGCGCCGGCGAAGAAGGCGTTTCCCCATGGCGCAACGGGTTTCGTCCATTACCTCGAGCAGCGAAAACTTTACCGAACCGTCACGAAGGTTCCGCACAAGCTCAAGGTTCCGCTGGCTCGATTCGTCTATCCCAACGAATTCGCCGTCGCCGTACACCGTAACCGAACGGACATGGGGAAGCAGGCTCCTTGCCGTGCCGTCAAGGTATTCGAGCAGGGCGCCGGCGGAAAGAATCTCCGGGCTGTCGTCCCCCAGGCCAAAGCCCCTGAGGCTGGCTACATTGAATTGACGCTCAAGCCTCTTTCTTGAACCATCCATGTCGAACAGCCAGTCCGCCCAGCGGTTCAGAACCAGCCCCGGGCGATCGCAAAGGGCACGGGCAATGTCGGAGTTTTCCTCCAAGAGCGATTCCTGCACGATCATTTCCCGTACCTGCAATCGTTCAAGCTCCTGGCCCAGACGGTCGCCAGACTTGGTGTCGCCCGAACCCCCGACCGGGAACGAGGTGGCGTAAAAGCCGCCCGTGGAAAGGTCGATGTAGGCAAAGGAACAGGAAGGGCCCTTGGAAGACAGGCTGGCAAGGTAGTTGGGCTGCTCCCTGTCAAGGTAGTCCTCGTCCACGGTGGTCCCGGGGGTTATCACCTCGACGACCCGCCTTTCCATCACCTTCTTTCCCTTGCTCGCCTGATCCGAAACCTGCTCGCAGATGGCGATTTTTTTCCCGTACTTTAGGAGCCGCCCGATGTACGAATGCGCGGCGTGGTAGGGGATGCCGCACATGGGAAGCCCGTTGCGGTGGGTAAGGGTCAGGTTCAAAAGCGCGGAGACTTCCTTCGCGTCCTCCGCAAACATCTCGTAGAAGTCGCCGAGCCGGAAGAACAAAACGTTCCCCTGATTGTCCCGTTTTATCCTCTTGTATTGTTCAAGCATGGGGCTGGAACGGGTGTCAGCCATAGTTGCAAAACTCCTTTAAAGTACCAGTACCGAAAGGGGCGGATCAGCGCCGTCTTGCAAGAAGGCTCTGGATAAGGCTGTCGGTTATGTCAACGGTGGGACTAAACCATAGGATACCGGGGGTGTTTCCCAGGTCAAGCACCATGGTAAACCCCTCCCTTTCGGCGACGAAACGAATCTCGCTGTATATCTGCCCCAAAAATTCGTCCGACTGGGCAAGGGTCCTGCGCCGGGACTCAAGCTCGGCGGTTCTTACCGCGTGGAATTCCCTTAGGAATTCGGCCCTGCCCCGAATGTCGTCCTGCAGCCGCAGGGCCAGAATCTGGTTCCCCGCGGAAACGGCATCCAGGTGCGCGGACTGCAGTTCCCGTATCTCCACGGTCATCCTGTTTATCTCGGCCTGAACCGCGGCGCTGTCCTGCTCAAGCTGCCTGGCCGGGCCGGATTCCATAAAGAAAACGGAATAGACCCTGGTAAGATCCACCACGGCAAAACGGGTAATCTGCTGGGCGGAAAGGGAAACAAGGACACCACAGACAAGGAAAACGACAAAAGCAACTTTTTTCATATCACCCCCTAAAACGTAACGGCAATCGAGAGGACGGGGTCAAGGCCGCCCGTCCAGGTATTTCTAAACAGGCTCCCTTCCTGCCATTCCACGGCACCATCCACCACCCTGAACCTTTTCGCAAGGCTCAGGCGGAAGGGGAACTGGGGAATGGTAAAACGCAGCCCGCCGCCAAAACTAAATCGCATGTTCTCTATCCCAAAATGCCTGAAATAGGTACCCCGCAGCTCGGGATCCTCGATGCCTGCGGCGTCAAGGAAAAAGTCCCATGCCAAAAGGCCAGGCACCAGAGGCGTGCGGAGTTCCACCCAGTTGTTCCACAGGACATGGCCCTTGTTGCGGAACTCGGAACCCCAGCCCCTGGCGATGAACATACCGTCCAGGGCCAGCCTGTTGGCATCCTCTATTGTCAAATCCCTGCCACCAGGCTGGGGAAAGATAAAGGACACCCCGGTGTGCAGGCCCAGCGTCATCCTAAAGCTCCAGTTTTCGCTTACCGGTATGTTGAACAGGGGTATAAAAAGCTGGGCATTGGTGTCGCTACGCATATAGTGTTCACGTTCGATATCAAGCACGCCGTGTATTGCCATGCGGCTGGACAGGAAGTAGCCCCTTGAAGGGTCGAAGAACAGATCCCTGCGGTCAAGGGATACCGATGTCCAGAAGGAATTCATCGGGGTCCACCTGTTGTTGCCCTCCCGAAGGGCGGGGTCGAAAGGACGGTAGACAATATCGTCGTACATGATGTTGACAAGCCCCCCCCTTACACCGCCGCCAAGGGAAAAGGTCCCAAGGGGCGTAAACCAGCGGTAACCCGTGGAAAAACCCAGCGAGACGTAGGTTCGTTGGAAAGCCATAAGGAATTCCCTGGGGGGAAGCCTGTTCGCCGCGACAAATTCCTCCCAGGAGGCAAAGCCGTCGGGAAAGGCAAAAGGCTCGTCGCCGTGGAAAAAGGGCGCGCTGTTGTTCATCGCCGCGAAGCGCCTCGCCCAGTCAACGGTAAAATCGAAGCCACCGGAAAACGGCAGGCCGAAAATCCACCGCTGGTTGTAAGTAAGGGAGCCACTTGCCGCATTTTGGCCCCCGGTTAACTCAACACCGAACTGGTTGCCCGAGCCACGGAAGTTGATGTCGTTCAGCCTAAACTGCCCCGAGACCGGAAAGGTGTCGGGATCCGCGCTGCCAGAGAAGGAAACGCCAAACTGTAGTTCCGTTGTGGGCTGCTCCTCCACAACGAACACCAGATCCATAAGGCCGTCGGCGCTGCCCGGCGGCGTTTCGGGCATAACCACGGAAAAGAACCTTAGGTTCATAAGGTTGCGCCAGGCATCCTCGACCTTGCCCCTGGAGAAAACGTCCCCAGGCACCAGCGGAATCTCCCTAAGAATGACGTCGGTTCTGGTCCTTTCGTTCCCAACGACGGAAATGCTTTCGATATGCGCCCTGCCCCGCTCGATAATGAAAACATGGTAGGTAACCGTGTTGTTCACACGATCCCTTCTTTCGTCGGTGCTTATGGTGTTGAAGATATAGCCGCTTTCGAAATAAAGGTCGGCAACCCTCTGCAAGTCCGCCTGAACCCTACGGGCGTTCACCGTCTCCCCGGGCCTGGACCGCACAAGGGCCGAAAGCGTCTCGGTGGAGAATATCCTGTTGCCCTCGAAGGTAACGCCCTCGAAGGTATACTGCGGCCCCTCGCTGATGTTGAAGGTTAGGATAAGGTTGTTGTTGCCCCTGGCATCCCTGACAATCTCCTGCGTCACGTCCAGCACCATGGCATCGATAAAGCCCCTGTCATGGTAGTACATGGCCAGCGCCGCGCGATCGGCGATAAGGCCGGCCTCGTGGAAGGCGCCGTCCCTGCCGAAGCCCCTGGTCCTAAGCGAAAGCTGACCCCGAAGCGTCCTGTCGGAAAATGCGTTATTGCCCTCGAACCTTATTTCCTGGATTGTAATCCTTTCGCCCTCGGTAATATGGAAGGCAAGGACGGTGTTGCCACCGACCTCCTGCACCTCCGACCTGACCTGCACGTCCGGAAAGCCCCTCCCAAGATATAGGTTGACGATTGCCAGCTCGTCCAGGTGTATACGGGCAAGGTTCACCACGTCCCTTACGCTGGTGGAAATGGTGTCAAGAAGGGCGTTCCGCCTGACCGCAGAATTCCCGATAAAGCTGATCCTGTCCACGACAGGCCGCTCCGTGACGGCAAAGCGAATGATCACCTCGTTGCCGGCGGGATCGGCGGGCACGGCACTGGGCTCTATCATGTCGAAATATTCCAGGGCCCAGAGTACCCCCTGCATTTCCCAGAAAAGCGAATAGTCGAAGGGGCGGCCCCTAAAAGGGTTCATAAGCCCCTCAAGGTCGGCGGCCCTTACATTCCGAAGGCCCGTAAAGACAATATCCCGAATTGGCCTACCAAGGTACCATTCCCCATTGTTGTCTTGGGCAAAACCGGCACCTGCCGTAAAAGTCAAAGCACACGCAAGAAAAACCGTTCGAAGTAAATGGGAACGCATCAGAGCTCCTAAAATAACCTACTAAAGGTAAAAGTAACCGAATTGTCGTTGACGAACCAATTTTCCGGGGAGGTCGGAACAAAATCCCAGCGTATGCGGAGATTGTAATTGCGGATCATGGGCCCCTGAAAATCAAACCCTATATCCGGCTGAACGGCAAGCCCCCCCCAGGCGGTCGCATCCTGGCGCATGGAAAGCATACCTTGAACAAACATGTCCTGTCCAACATACTTGCCCCCGAAAATGGTCGTGTTGTCAAAATAGTTACCTAACCTGCCATTTATGTCAACATGGGACTGCATAACCCCCGTCTGCATGAAGAGGACATTCTGCAAGGCCTGTGTTCTCACACTGAACATATCCAGCCCCGTAAGGTTACGAATTTGCTGCTCAATCGCCCTTACCACCGTGAACTGAGCCAGGAGATCCGCCCCGGTGGTCAGGAAGGCCCGCATCGGATCCGCCCCCTCGGCACCTGCAAGGTGGGGGCCGCCTGCAATATTCTGCCCAAGAAGCGTGAAAATTTCCACCTGTGAAAGCGGCGGCGACGATTCGAAACGGGCGGTAAACGAGGACAAAGGCTCGTTGTCCACAACCATGGAAAGGGTTACGGGCCCATCCGCCGTGCGATCCCGTATCTCGGCACGGGCGGTGATGCGTGGATCGAAATTAAGCTCGTTTTCCCTAAAGACCAGCAGGCCCGAACGCATATAGAAACTCCGCTGGAAGTAGAAAATCTCCCCCCCGCGTATCCTAACGTCGCCGTTCACGGAAAACTGCCGTGCCTGGGAGTCGGCGGTAACGTAGACCCTGGTCCCCATCTCCGGGGTCGCCCTCACGATTGGGAACTGTGCCGTGGGGTAAAGGAATTCCGCAACCGGGCCGGTGGTAACCGTCACCTCCGCTATAAGTGGCATCCTAACCCTGGAAAATGGCTCCCGCCCATGCCCTATCTCGTCGGTATCGACACCCAGCACGGTATTGTTGGCCCACAAATCGCCGGAGTGAATGAAGGTGCGATCCTCCATGGAAACGTTGAAATTGCCGGCAATGTCACCCCTGGCGACAAAACCGGTCATATTCATATCGAAAGGAATGGGCGTTTCCCTGGGAACCGCTATGTCTATGCTAAAGGTATCCGGTATCCAGCGTTCGAAGTGGAACCTGGCGCTTATGGTTCCCATGCCGCTCCCCACGGCGGTAGGCACCGGGCCGAAACGAATCTCGTCCCCGTCAAAGATTATGTCAAAGGGAACCGGGCGCAGTTCCTGGGCTATGAACTGGGGTATATGGATACGGGCGCCTATACCCCTCGCATGGCCGTAAAATTCCGGATCCCGCAGCGTCCCCCTTATGTCCACCGATGCGTTCACGTAGCCATCGCTCATAAAGAAGCCCCTGCCCGCCGGTATAATGCTGAAAAGCCCCGCAAGGTCGATAAATAGATCGTTGCAGCGGGCGTTGATTTGGTTGTCCCTTATGGTGCCTATGACCGATCCACGAACCGGGAAAGGGCTGGAGAGGGCCAGGAAAAAGTTGTCGTTTTGGTCCATTCGCAGGCGGAGCATATTGCGCGGCCCGCCGGAAACGGCAAAGGCCCTGCCGTCGCGGGAAAACACAAAGTCGAAGTCCTGCTCCTCCGGGCCGTCGCCGTAGCGGAACCCCTCGAAGCGGACCCTGCCGGAAAAGGAATTCAAGGCCTCGCCAATTTCCAGCCACGAGTCCATGGAGCCGAAGTCGGCATCAAGCGAAAACATGCCCTCCAAAGGCCTTTCGTTGAACACCCCGTCGAACCTCGCCAGGGCGCGGGCGGCACCCTCCGTGCGGCTTAGGGTAAAGGCCGGTACGGTGGCCGTAAGACCGGCCAAATTAAGACGCAGGTCGCTAAGGGCAAATTCCCTGCCGTTCAAGCCCGCGTGGGCGCTTGCCGTGAATTCCCCGGCGGCCACCCTTCCCCTTACGGAGGAAAGGTTCAGTTCGGCCCTAAGGGAATCGTCGTCGGAGGTATCCCAGGCCAGGCGGAGTTCCCCGTTGGCGGTAGTGTTGCGAAAAGCGCTGGAGAAGCGGTACAGCCGCACGGAAGCCCCCGAAAGGGCAAAGTCCAGGTTCCCGTCCACAAAAGTTGCCTCCGCCAGGTAGCTTTCCAAGCCATAGTCTACGAAAAGCCTACCCGTAAAGCCGGAACGGTCGGCCATCCAGGAAAAGTCCGCGCTACCGGAAAGCGGGCCGACGGCATCCTCGTAAAAAAGCACCGGAAAAAACGCGCCGCTTTCGTTTGCGCCGCCGGAAACCAGCATCCGAGCCAGCCCGGCGGGGCCCGCCATGTCGGCAATCTCCAGGCGGTCCAGGCCCACAGACCACGAACCCGACCTATCGTGATTCAGGTAGGCATCCACGGAAAGCAGGGCGGGATGCCCCAGGAAAGGTATGGGAAAGCTGTCCGCACGGACATGGCCGGAATGCCCCCCCCCTGCCCGGTGGGCAAGGTTTATGTCAAGGCCGTTGGATCCCCGTATGACAAGCGAATCCCCGTTAAGAATCGTCCCCTCGACAAAATACCCCAGGCCCCTGTAGCCTGCATTCAGGTAAAAGCCAAGGGTTCCAGGAACGTCGAATTCCACGTTTCCGGAAAGCAGCAGGGTTTCGTTACCCCAGACAATACGGCTTTCGCCAAGCTCAAGGCCACTTTCCGTTCCGGACAGGGAGATGGTTCCCCCCAGATCCCCGCCGGAAAAAACAAGGGCAGGGGCGCTGTACCACAATTGGGTAAAATCCGTGAAGAAAGATAGCTCGGTGCTTAAAACGGTGCCATTGCCAATAAGGGCGGCGACCGGCGGGGGCAGTTGGGAATCCCTTGGCGTGGCTATTTCCGCAATGGCCCGCAGCGGAAACGAGCTTACCAGGAGGACAGCATCGATACGCCGCAGCTCGGTATCAAAGAAGCCCTGCAAAACGGCCGAGCCAGGCAGGGCCCCAGGCCTGGGCCACATAAGGGAAACCTCAAAGCCCATGTTCCCGGCTAGGGCACCCAGCGTCGCGCCAAAGGTGGCGGTGCCGGCATCCCCGACCCGCAGGGCTTCCGTATACAGGACAACCTCGCCGTCCCGGGTTCGTATGGAAATGTCCGTGTTAAGTTCCCTCATCCTCGCCATGCTGAAACCGTCGAGCGAAAGGGTGCCCTCGGGGGCAAAGGGATTGAAGGCGGCAGCCCCGGAAAAGGCGAGGCTGCCGAAAAACTGCGAGTCGGGATCGTCCGTCTCGGGGAGGGAAAGGCGTAGGCTCCGCACCAGGACTTCGTTCTCGTCGCCCGAGGCATCTATCTCGAACAGGGCCCCCGCGCCACGGGGGAAATAGGCGGGGGACGCGCCGGCAAAATTCACCGTATAGCCAAGACCCCCGTAACGATCCCGCAGCAGCGAGGCCGAACCGGAAACCGCTATGTCCAGAACCTGCTGAAAGGCCCCAAGCCCCCCGGAAAACGAGACGAATTCGCCCAGCCTGAAATTCATGGAATCCACCCGCGCATTAATGCTCCCGTCGGCAAAATCGTATTCCATGGACACGTCAAACGGGAACCTGTCCGGCACCTTCCTAAGGCCGAAAGAGCCGTCACGGAAGGCAAGGGCGAAGCTAAGGGGGCTGGTGCTTACCGCATCCCCCAAAATGGAAGGTATGGAGAAAAAGCCCTCGCCTTCCTCGGTGTAAAGATTGCCGGAACCGTGAACACGCATCCCCAGCTGCAGGCTCACCGGGGAGCCTATGGGTTTTGCCGCCAGGAGCTTGACGTTCCACCTCCCGTCAAGGCTTAGCCCCGAGCCGTCAATTTCGGAACTTAGGTTGAAGGTCTCGATTTCAAGGCGGTCGCCCCCGCTTCTTACCAGGAATTTGCCGTTGCGCACCTGCACGGTAACGCTGTTCGGCAAGGCCGCCACGATGTTACGCAAGTTCCCGTTGGGCCCGTTGACAAGGGAGTTTAGCAGTTCCAGAATGTCTTCGTCACGCACGGTATTTAGGTCGATGACGGGCGAGTCCAGGCGCACGGAACGAACAGCCAGATTCCTTCCAAGCAGAAGATCCAGAAGGGAGTATGAAACCCGGAAGCGGGATACCGTAAGCAGGGGATCCTCGCCCTCCCCCGCTATGCTGATGTTGCGGATGTCGAAGGCACCGAATATCGAGGGGCTTATCGAGGAAAACCGTATTTCCCTGCCAAGCTGCTGCTCCAGCCGCCCAATCAGGTCGCCCCGCACGTTGGCCATCCCGACACCGACCACCCGCCAAAGCGGAACTAGGATCAGGGCACCCAAACCCAGGAGGGCCGAAAAAACGAGAAGCTGTATACATAGCCGAAACGGAAACCGTTTTTCCTTCACCTGTTTTCCCCGCAAATGCAAGAAACCAGACTGCCTTTTCGCAAACGCGGCATAAGACAGAGCCCTAACTACCCACCATATAATATAACACACTTAGGCATGGTTTGTATCAGGGCAAACAGGCTGGCTGCGGATTTCCTTACACAACTCGAAGTTCGGCCACCCCCAAGATCCTACGCAACATACTTCCTAAAAACCACAACCCCGTTATGCCCGCCGAATCCCAGCGAGCCCGAGGCCACGGCGTTGATCTCCCCATACTGCGCCTTGTTCGGCACATAGTCCAGGTCACACTCTGGGTCTGGATTGTCAAGGTTAATCGTGGGTGGGTAAAACCCGTCACGCATGGCAAGTATCGACGCAATCGCCTCGATACCACCAGCCCCGGCAATGCAGTGCCCGGTCATGCCCTTGGTGCTGGAAATCTTCATCTTGTACGCATGATCCCCAAAGGCCAGCTTCAGCATCTTCGTCTCGGTAGGATCGTTGATCTCCGTGGAAGTCCCATGGGCATTGTAGTACTGGATGTCCTCGGGTCTCATGCCGGCATCGGCAAGGGCGTTCCTTACGGCGATGGATCCGCCCACGCCGGTGGGATCGGGGGCCGTTATGTGGTACGCATCGGCGCTCGCCCCGTAGCCGGCAAGCTCGGCGATTATCCTTGCGCCCCGTTTCTTGGCGTGATCCTCGCTTTCAAGAATCAGCACCCCGGAACCCTCGGACATCACGAACCCGTCCCGATCCGCATCGAAGGGACGGGACGCTTTCTCCGGTTCGTGGCAGCGTTTGCCGGAAAGGGCCTTTAGCATCTGGAAAGAGCCGAAGGCAAACGGCATGAGTGGGAACTCCGTTCCGCCGGCGATCATCACGTCGCTGCGGCCTGCCCGGATAAGGTCGAGCGCGTTGCCGAGCGCGTCGGTGCCGGCGGCGCAGGCGGTTACCTGGGTAAAGGCCGGGCCTTTCGTGCCGAACAGCATCGAGATATTCCCGGCCGCCTCGTTGCAGATCATCATCGGGATGGTCAGCGGCAGCATCCTTTTGGGGCCGTGCTCGAAAAGCTTTTTCATGGATTCGCTAACCACGTCGAAGCCGCCGAACCCGTTCCCCATGACAATGCCGATCCTCTCCTGCTCGCACTTTACGAACCTGCGGCCTTCCTCGTTCGGCTCGGCCAGCAGATCCGCGTCGCCAAGGGCCTGAACCGTCGCCGCCACCGCAAGCTGCATGAAGCGCGCCATCTTTCGGGCGTCCCTCTTGTCCATCCAAACGGTCGGATCGAAGCCCTTGATTTCCCCGGCTATGGTAACGTCGAAACCCGTGGTGTCAAACAGGGTGATGGGGCCAATCCCGCTCTTCCCGGCCTTTAGGCTCGCACAGAATTCCTCGACCGAATTGCCGATGGGGGAAACAAGCCCCATCCCGGTAACAACTACTTTCCTACTCATGCTATCTCCTCTCCTTTCCTTATCCGGCAGCCTTCGTTACATGAACATCCCGCCGTCCACCGGCAGCACCTGCCCCGTGATATACGTGGACAGGTCGGACGCCAAAAACAGTGCGGCGTTTGCGATATCCTCCGGCTTGCCGAAACCCTTTAGGGGGATGGCCGCCAGCATTTTGTCCTTTACTTCCTGGGGAAGCACCGCCGTCATGTCCGATTCGATGAACCCGGGGGCGAGAGCGTTGACCCTAACCCCACGGCTTGCGACCTCGCCGGCGATGCTCTTGGTAATACCGATAAGCCCGGCCTTGCTTGCCGAGTAGTTGGCCTGTCCGCCGTTGCCGTGAAGGCCGACCACGCTGGCCATGTTTATGATGGAACCGCCACGCTTGCGACTGATCATGTCCCAGCCAACGGTGCGTGAGATGAAGAACGCCGAGGAAAGGTTCACGTCGATCACCTTCTGCCAGTCCTCGATGGACATCCTGAACGAAAGGCCGTCCTTGGTTATGCCGGCGTTGTTCACCAGCACGTCGAAGC
>Ga0209755_10001879_pt1 | contig 30705 bp, 25 predicted proteins | sample TergutCo191P1_FD_187301 | JGI IMG/M metagenome (GOLD analysis project Ga0209755, IMG submission 187301) | Cornitermes sp. P1 segment gut microbial communities from Petit-Saut dam, French Guiana - Co191P1 (SPAdes) (version 2) | ecosystem: Host-associated > Arthropoda: Insects > Digestive system...
CCACCAACGGGCGGCACACCGGGAGATCCTGAGGATCCACCGATATATCCGCCACCAATCGAAACTCCACCGGTAGAAATTCCTGTACCTGATCTCAGAACAAGCGAGCTTGTAGTTATAAAGACTGTGTACGATGAAAACGATGATGGACTAGCATCGCCCGGCGAAGTTCTGAACTATTTCATCAAAATCAGAAATATCGGTGACGCAGCTGCAACAAATGTAGACGTACAAGACAGCCTGTCACACCTGCTGCCATATATCTACGCACCAAGTGGAAACGTAACCATCAATAACGGTGGCGCTATAAGCACCATACCACTGACAACATTGATGGCAGGCACAGTAATATCAACCATCGAAGCAGACGTATTAGTAACCCTCTCGTTTACAGTCACAGTACGCAATGACCTAAACGTAGGAACAGTATCAGTGTTGCGTAACGTGGTTATCGTAAATGAAGAAGAAGAAGAAGAAGAAATCGAAACCGGAGCACCCGGACTCGTAACAACAAAGACAGTAGAGGATGCAGACGGTGACGGCTTGGCATCGCCGGGAGAAACAATTACCTATACAATAACTGTGAGAAACAGCGGTGACGCAGAAGCACTTGATGTTGTAGTAAGAGACACGCTGGAAGAGCTTCTGGCACACATCAGAGACCCTAGAGCAAACCCGGTAACGGTCACAGGCGTGGTAATTGAGCGCATCGTATTTGAAGAAGTCACACTGGAAGTCGAAGCAGATGACGAAGATGCCTACAGTGAACTCGGCATTGCAACTGAAAATGGACTGGTAGAAGAACCCGAAATAAAAACTATTACCGTAAACAGAGCGACAACACAAGCCGCCACATTCACAGTAGCAGATCTGATGGCAGGCATCACAATCCCGAGCATATCTCCGAGCGCAACCGTGACGTTAGTATTCCAAGTAACAGTAAATGATGATCTGGACACAGAAGAAGTAAGCGTTCTGAGGAATGTAGTACTTGTGGACGGAGAGTATGGAGATAGCGTAGACATCCCGACTCGTGTAACGAATCTGGATACAAGCAAGACGGTTGCCGATGCAAACGGAGATGGTCGTGCATCGCCAAACGAAGTGATCACATACACAATCACAATCAGGAACAGAGGAAACTCTGCAGAAAGAAACGTAGTTGTAAGAGACCCGATGACAGACCTTCTGCCACATATCAATGAAGCTGGAGCCAATGTAGTTACAATCAACAACGATGGCGCGATTACAACAGTGACAGTGGCGCAGTTGATGGAAGGCATAGTGATTGATTCCATAGCACCAAACACAACAGTAACTCTCGTATTCAACGTAACGGTGAGATCAACCATTGCAGCGGGTGTAACAGTACTGAGAAACACAGTACTTGTAAACGGTGAAGAAGGCGGCTATGTAGAAATACCTGTTCTCAGACCACCGACAGCACCACCCCCACCATCGACACCGGCACCGCCATCTGTAACAATTGTGGATCCGCCGCCTCCAACAGCTCCATCGATATTCTCACCGGAACACTACCGCTACCTGATTGGAGACCATAGAGGACTTATCAGGCCGAGAGACAACATATCAAGAGCAGAGGTTGCAACTATCTTCTTTAGACTTATAACTGATGAGTACAGAGATCAAATGTGGACACAAACAAATCCATTCTCAGATGTACAACTGACAAACTGGCACAACAATGCAATTTCAACAATGACGAATGCCGAACTACTACGCGGCATGCCTGATGGATCATTCCAACCGGATCGAGGAATAACAAGAGCAGAGTTTGCAGCAATGATTTCACGCTTCGTAGATCTTTCACAAAGTGGCAACACAATGTTCCCAGATATCTCCGGACACTGGGCGCAGGAGTATATCAGTCTCGTTGCGGAACTAGGATGGGTTGTAGGAATGCCAAACGGTGATTTTGAGCCCAATCGTGAAATTACAAGAGCAGAAGCTGCAACAGTAATAAATCGCATACTGGTTCGTCACCCTGAAACCATTGACGACCTGCTAGAAGGCAGAAGATCATGGCCGGATAAGCAAAGCACAAATGCGTGGTATTATTTGGAACTCGCAGAAGCAACAAACTCAAATGCATTCGAGATGAAAGAAGATGGAATTCACAAGACCTGGATTGAACTCATACCGTGTCCAAACTGGGTAGCACTGGAAAGACCACACTCGACATCAAGAGCGCATAGAAATTAGGCCGTACATATCTAACCTAAACACCAAATACATGTAAAACCTCCCGTCACCAATGTCTTTTTCCTCTTTGTTAAAAGAGGAAAAAGATGGGACGAGATAGTCATTTGTCAGGAAATATAGATAAAATTTGAGATACGCCCAACCAAAAAGTAAGGAATGCGTGGAAATGACGGAATGCGGGGTCGTGAGGGGCTTTGCAATTTAGCATAGAAGACAAACTGATAATAATAAGTATTGAAAACAGCCATAGGATATAGTGGTGTGTTGCCATGCAAATGAAAAGAGGCGATTTATGGGAGCAAGGTGTTCTTTCTGACCCAATAATGGAAGACACAAAACAAGGTCAGCAAACGCAACGATCGTTGACGTTGGCTGACCAAGGTGGTGGATTGCAATGCAGTCTCCGGTTTAGTTAAAGCACCGGATAATTTTCTGTAAAGCAGGCATCGCAGAACCCGCATGTAGATTCCGGCGCAATATGTTTTAGACTTTCGATGCTTAGGAAGCCTAAGCTATCTGCGCCAATGATACTGCACATTTCTTCTGTCGAATAATTACACGCGAACAAGTCAGCTTTTGAAGGAATGTCTGTTCCAAAAAAACAAGGGCTGATAAACTTAGGGGCGGAGGATAGCACGTGGACTTCTTTTGCTCCTGCTTCACGCAATAGCTTAATTATTTGCACGACGGTTGTGCCGCGTACAATTGAGTCATCAATCATTACAACACGTTTATTGGCAATGGTTGCCCTTAGTGGGTTCAATTTTATTTTGACTTCTTCTTCACGGGTGGCTTGAGTGGGCTTTATAAAAGTTCTGCCAATGTATCGATTTTTTATAAATCCTGTATTAAACGGGATGCCTGTTGCAATGGAATAACCTTTGGCAGCTACAAGCCCGGAATCAGGCACACCTATCACAACATCGGCATCAATGGGATACTCTTGGGCAAGGCACTTACCGGCGTTAATCCGAGCATCATAAACATTTTGTCCGTCTATAATACTGTCAGGGCGAGCAAAATACAAATGTTCAAAAATGCATAGGCTAGTTTTTGCGTTACAGTTGTCACGATTGTTGTAAAGTTTACCATCTTCGACCCAAACGACCTCACCGGGTTCAATATCTCTGATGAAAGTAGCTTGAATACTGTCAAGCGCACAACTCTCCGATGCGAAAATTATTGCATCGCCTTTTCGACCAATGCACATTGGACGGAATCCCCAAGGGTCACGCGCACCAATGAGTTTTCTTGACGACATGACGACAAGTGAAAATGCGCCTTTTAGTCGTTTGCAAGCTTCAATCACAGCGGCCTCAGCGCTGCCGCTATGTAGCCTGGCTTGGGCTATGATATATGCAATTACTTCAGAATCAGTCGTAGTATGAAAAACGGCACCTTTATACTCATATTCCCGTTTAAGCTCAACGCTGTTAGTAAGTTTGCCATTGTGTGCGACTGCAAGAGAACCTTTGATATAGGTAAGTGTAAGCGGCTGAGCGTTCTCGCGGTGCAAGCTGCTGGAAGCGGCATAACGCACATGTCCAATGGCCATAGTGCCATCGAGCTCATTTAAGATGGCCTCAGAAAAGCGATCACCAACAAGCCCCGTGCCTTTATGACATGACAGTTCTAAATTATTAACTGTGGCAATACCACAGTCCTCCTGTCCGCGGTGCTGCAGTGCATATAAGCCATAATATGTACTCCTGGCGCAGTCGCCGGAAGTATCGTATATTGCAAATACGCCGCATTCTTCGTTTAGTTCTAGTTCCATGCTAATGACTATTCCTTTCGATTGCATATGAATTAAATATTGCGAATTAAACAGCATCATTGGTGTAAAACACCATTCGTTTGCGGTACATTATTGCACGCCGTTTAACAAAATCAGACAAGGTTTATATTCGCACTGATTTCATAAGAGGTTACTGCCCGCCACCTGTAGAGGTGGCGGGATTTATGATTTTATTAATGTGACTTTGAGTCCTCTTGAAGGAGTTTATTAAGCTCTTCCATAAAAGTATTTATATCGCGGAATTGACGGTAAACCGATGCAAAGCGAACATAGGCAACCTCGTCAAGATTTTTTATGCCGCTCATAACCATTTCACCGACTTCCGATGAGGCTATCTCACGCTCAAGAGAATTTTGCAATTCCTGCTCAATTTCATCGGCAACAGCTTGAATATCTGCAATCGAAACCGGCCTCTTTTCACATGCTCGTAAAATGCCGTTAATTAGCTTTTGCTTATCAAAGGTCTGTCTGCTACCATCTTTCTTGATTACAATAAGCGGTAAACGCTCCATAATTTCATAAGTTGTGAAGCGCTTTTGGCAGCTTAGACATTCGCGGCGGCGCCTGATTGTTGCACCTTCTTCAGCTGGGCGTGAATCTACGACCTTACTTTCAGAATAACCACAAAACGGACATTTCATTAAAAAACCTCCTCAGACTTTAACTTGTGGTTATTATAGCACAAGGCACTATATTTTGTATAGAAAAATCTTGTCATTGGCATTTTGTGGCATTTTGCGTTAAATTAGATCAAAAAATTCATCACGTGTATATAGAGCGTTAAGAACATCAAGTAGGGCATTTGCCGAAAGTCTTTCAGGCAAATTTAGTCTCTTTAGAAACTCACGGCGCTTGTTTGCGCTATTTGGGCTTCCGGAGAGTCCGGCCTCAAACAGATCTGCCTTGCTAATTAAGTTAGTTGTGATGATACTCTTGTGGTCATTTTCAAATTTAGCTCCTGCCTGCTTTAGTGCAGAAATAATAACATCTATGCTCATGCCCTCAACACCCAGCTTACCCTCTTTTGAAGATCGTGATTTCCTGCGCTCACGGCCAAGGATATCAGGAATATAGGCATGCTTTACATTTACACCTTCGAGCATGCCTTTAAGCCTGCCACGTATAAAAAAACCCGCTCTATCACTGTCAGTAAGGATTATTAGTCCTCTCTTATCAGCGAGGGTGCGCAATAGCGCTATTTTTTCATCATCTGAAAAGATTTTAAACCCTGAAACTTCAATAATTGTGGCATCTACAGCTTGTGAAACGGTATTTTTGTCATATCGTCCTTCGACAACAATAACCTCTTTAATGCGCATCATAGGCAAACTCCTTAGATATATGCCAGTTTAGTGATCAGCTCTGCAAGACGCACCTCCGGATCAGAGGTGCTGTTTAGTTCAAGTGCTGTATCGGCGCACATCAAAACAGCCTTGCGGCAGCCGCTGAGGCTTGCTTTTCGGGCGGTTTCCATAAGTGCTCTGGCTTGAAAATCATGCCTTATTCCACAAATCTCCGTTAGAGCATGTTTGCCGATATTATCGTCAATACAAATGCGGGCAACCAGAAGCTGACGCATTTTAAGTGAGATGGTAAACAAAAGCTTATGTGGAGCTTCCTTCATTTGAAAAAGCTCATCCATGATTTTCATTGCACCTGCGTGATCATGGCGGGCAAGTGCGTCTGTGAGCTTATATGCAACGGCATCCAAAACAGGTGTGACTACTGCGTCAATGTCTGCTTTTGTAATTGTATTGCCTCGTGAAAATGCTGACGTTTTTTCTATTTCACTATGCAGAGAGGACATAAAACCGCCAGTAATAAAAGCCAAATATTCCGCATCTTTATTGCTGATCTTTTTTCCCGCATCATCACAGTGCATAATAATCCATTTAACCAGACGCCCTAAATCCTGCACAGTAAATTCGACAACATGTGCATATTTTAGAATCTCGGTGGTGTCTTTTTTTCTTTTGTCGGGTTTAAATGGGATGATATCGTAAACCAGAAGCAAACAAACATATTCCGGCAAATCCGAAAACATTTTTTTAAGCCTTGGCAAATCATCGGATTTGAAAACATCAAAGTCGTGTATCTCTATGAGCGTTCTGTCCGAAAATGACGGCAATGTGTCAACAGCTTCTTCAAGTTCGTCAATACTTAGTTTTTTTCCATCATATCGCTTATAATTAAAGCTGTCCAAGCCATCCAGACATAGTCTGTGTCTGAGGTCAGCGACACTGCGGTCGAGAAGATAGCGCTCCTCACCGTGGAATATATAAAAACAGTCAACTTGATTTGCCTTTAATGCCTTTACAAACTGTCTGTAGCTTTCGCCATTACTTTTTACAGGCATTTGCCTCTCTCCTTAAAGCTGGTTATTTAGAATTTGATGCATTATCCGACGCCGACTTTTACATGTCCCATTTGATCTGTTCGATAAATTATGATTGCGTGTTCTTCAAGCCTAATTAGTGTTTCAACAGCAGGGTGTCCGAAGCTGTTTCTTCCGACAGAAATAATGGCGATTTCCGGGGTTACTGCGTAAAGTAGTTCATGGGAGGTTGAGTGTCGAGATCCATGATGTCCAACCACAAGCACATCAACATCCGGAATATCATAAAGGCGAAGTAATGTCCTCTCCGTTGTTGAATTCATATCGCCGGTAATTAGTATGTTGAGCGTTCCTTGGGTTAAAATGGTGATGCCTCGCTCATTTTCACAACCAAAACCAACTGGCGGGAATAAAATCATCTCCAATTCGCCGAATGCAACATAGAGCACTTCTGTGATATATATTATATCAGTTCCACGCTTTCTTGCAAGCTCGATTATATCCTCAGCGACAAATGATCCCTCTGGGTCAGGAATTACCAATGCTGAAATATGGATTCGGCTCAGAAGAAACTCTATTCCATTATAGTGATCGGAATGGAAATGGGTCAAAATCATTAGGTCTATGTGAGTTCTCCCATTGCCCAAAAGGTATTCATGTGCTATTGCGCCGGCATTTTCTCCGCTTAGGCTGCCGCAGTCAACAATTGCTGTATGCTCATTTGATAAAATCACGGCACTGGACCCTTGCCCGACATCAAGAACCGTGATTGAGCTGCTGTTGCCGTCATGCAGTAGAGGAGAAAGTAAAATTACAATAAAAAGCATAATTGCGGTAAGGCAGGCGGGAGTAATGTACTGACGTGGTCGTGCTTTTAGAAGCGGCATTGAAATGAATATTATGTAAACATATGCGAGCCAAAACATTATAAGTGAGTTTGACGAATAGACCACTGAGTAGGGTAGCGCTGAGAGCATAGTGGCAATGAAAATGATATATTGGGCGGCCAGTGAAACGGGATAGGTTGTAAGAATTCCCAACGGATAAAAAATGAAGCCAAAAAGTGCAGAGATAAGCCCCAGAGGAAATGCGAAGGATACCGCCCAGAGGGTGAGCAGATTTGAAAAAGGCGCTATTAGTGATACATAACCAAAGTGAATGGCGGTCAGAGGAATTGTTAGTACTAGCGCACCGATAGTTGTGGAAAGACTTGAGGTTATGAAATTTATAGTAGTCTTGTGGAGTTTCCTTTTGTAAAATTTGCTTCCTCTAAATGTTTCGACTACACCAGAGTTGATCCTAGGTGTCAGCAGAATTATTCCAAGTGTTGCAGAAAAAGAAAGTTGAAGTCCAACTGATGCGATGGAATAAGGATTTGCGGCAAGCAGGACAATAAGTGCAGCGGAGAGTGAAGTGATACTATCTCTCTCTCGTTTGAAAATTGGTGCACATATCAAAAAAATCTGCATAATTCCTGCTCGTGTAACAGAAGGCGTAAAGCCGACCATTGCCATGAATAAAAGAAGGACTGGAATGCCTATAAAGGCAAAAAGTCTTTTGTTTTTTATCAAAAGCGCAAGAAAGCTCATAAGAAATGAAACATGCATTCCGGAAATAGAAACTATATGGACAATACCAGATGCCGAGAGAGCAGCGCCAAGAGCATTATCTCTGTGCAGCGCGTCACGCCTTCCAATTAGCAGAGCCTGCATGAAGTGTGATATGTTTTCTGGATAGAGACGGTCAATCATATTTGCTATCGCATTTGCGACCTTCAGTGGAAGAAAGCGCATGGTTTCATAGGAGCCCACCACCGAAATATCGCCGGATACGAAAGCGGTAAAAAAAGTGCCTCTTGCACTAAGTGCGTTTATTTGCCGCTCACTGTCCGAATCTTCTGTGCGGCGAAAAGTTGCAGTAAATTCAACTATATCTCCGGGAGTAAGTGCGGTTTCTTTGAAATAGAAAACGCGAGCACCGATATTAGGGCCGTCGTCTACCATGATTATCGTGTCCACACGATAACCACGAGTTGTCCTTTCGACTGGAAAATCTGAAATTATAGCAGAAACAGAAAGTGTTTTTTCATCAAAACGCCAAGAAGGGGCGACAATAAGTGCAGTATAGGCCCAGCTCCAAAGAAGGCCAACTGAGATTGACAGAAAAACAATAAGAACTCTTAAACGCAGGTTTCCATGAAAAAAGAACCCGGTGAGTGAGATTGCTCCGGTTATGATGCTGCAAATAATTAGTAGGCTCATAGGTAAAATATTTCGAGCCAGAAAAATTGCAAAAGCAAATGAAAAAGCCGCAATAGCGAGCTTGCGCATGCACCATCACCCCCCAGGCACACAACAAAACTACTGCGATTGTCACATAAAAGAAAGTGGCTGTCAAGCGTTGCAAATACAAGGGAATTGATGAAAAAATATGTTAAAATGATGCATGAAAGTTTAAAAAATCATCATACAAAAATTAGTATGATGAAATTTAGACAAAATAAATACAAAAAAATTTTTGATCAAGTGTATTGAGAAACAAATTAACCGGAAGAGTTATATGGATTTTGCCTACTTGTCACGAAGTTATGCGAGTAAAACAAGGGGTTTCCCTAATCAAAATTAAAATCTATTTCATCAAGTGTTAGGCTAAAAGCTTCAATAAAATTTTCGATAAAATAATTTACCTCGGGCATTTTTAGCAGCATCAGCTTTTCTCTTGATTGCTTTGCTGCCGCTCTAAACTCTGAATTTCCGGCATTTAGTTCTTCAAGGCATTTTATGTGCGCTGCGAGTTTATCCGCAGCTTTAATGAGCTTTATAGTTTCGGCATCATTGTTATCAGACAAAAGCGGCAGATACGCATCTCGCATACTTTCAGGGAGGGCTTTGAGCAATCTTTGTGATGCCAACGACTCAACTCTCTTATATGCTGACATGATTTCGGGATCAAAATATTTTATAGGTGTGGGCATATCTCCTGTAAATATCTCCGAGGCATCGTGAAAGAGGGCGGCGGCGGCAACATCACCTGGGTTGGCGTTTTTACCAAAAATATCTCTGCCTATGACTGCAAGAGCGTGGGCGATGACTGCAACCATGTGTGAGTGTTCCTGAATGTTCTCAACGGCGCAGTTGCGCATAAGTGTCCATCTTGTAATATTTTTCATTCGTGAGATAAGTGCAAAGAAGCTGTAGCGCATTTGCCAGACCATTCCTTCGTCCGTGATAGCAAGTATTCTACTAAACTTGCGAGGTGTCGCTAGTATATCACAGTGGTTGCAATAGTTTCAACAATTTGTTAAAAACAGTTAAAATTCGTGTTGACTTCCAAATCTATTGGTTGTATAATGATGTTCCAAAAGAGAAGCGATGGCACAATATATTGTGTTGCGAGAGTAGGTCGACACCTACGTTACAAAACTTATCAATGGGAGGGTCGGGCGAAATGCCAATTACCAGCATCAAAAAAAGAGATGGAAGAGTAGCGGAATTTGATATCAGTAAAATCTCTGAAGCCATATGTAAATCATTTGACGCGACATATAGACCAGGTAGTGAAGAATTGTCTGCTAAACTTGCTGATAAAGTTATGTCGATACTTGAACTTGAAGGAGGAGAGGTTCCAGAAGTTGAGCATATTCAAGATATCGTTGAAAAAGTACTTATGGACGATGGATATATTACAACAGCTAAGGCATATATTTTATACAGAGGAGAGCGTAACCGCATCAGACAAATGAAAACCAGACTGATGCAAACATATGAGGAAATCACATTTGCAGATGCACGTGACAGCGATGTTAAACGTGAAAATGCAAATATTGATGGTGATACAGCAATGGGCGTTATGCTCAAATATGGTTCAGAGGGTGCAAAGCAGTTTTATAACATGTTTGTGCTAAAGCCCGAACACTCAAAGGCGCATTCAGAAGGCGATATCCACATACATGATCTGGATTTTCTAACACTAACCACAACATGTTGTCAAATAGATATAAAAAAGTTGTTTAAAGGTGGTTTTTCAACAGGGCATGGGAATTTGCGTGAGCCAAACGATATTGCCTCATATGCAGCCCTCGCTTGTATTGCGATACAATCAAATCAAAATGACCAGCATGGCGGACAGAGTGTAGTAAATTTTGATTATGGGATGGCAGATGGTGTTAGAAAAACTTTTGTCAGACTATATCGTCAAAATCTTGCAAAGGCTCTGATGCTATCTAAAGCAATTGAAGACCCAGAAGATGATATTAAGCAAATGATCTCGGATATAAAAGAGAAATCAGGTTTTTTGCCTACTCTTGAAGATAATTCGCAATATCTTGCGCTTGAGTTTAAAAGACTCATAGAAAACTATGGCGAAGAAGACATGGAAAAGATTCAAGAAACTGCAATTCATTTTGCAAAAAAAGAAACAGACCGTGCCACGTATCAAGCTATGGAAGCATTTATCCACAACCTAAACACAATGCACTCACGAGCGGGTGCACAAACGCCGTTTTCATCAATCAACTACGGTATGGATATTACCCCAGAAGGTCGTATGGTTATAAGAAATGTACTTCTTGCAACAGAAGCTGGACTGGGTAATGGGGAGACTCCAATTTTTCCGATACATGTTTTTCGTGTCAAAAAGGGAATAAGTCTTGATCCGGGTGATGCAAACTACGATTTATTTAAGCTTGCATGCAGGTGCAGCGCGAAGCGTCTTTTTCCGAACTTTGCTTTTGTGGATGCACCGTTTAACATAAAATACTATAAAGAGGGTGTGCCGGAGACGGAAATTGCATATATGGGCTGTCGCACACGTGTTATAGGAAATTCGTATGATCCAACGAAAGAAGTAAACCATGGCCGTGGAAATCTCTCTTTCACATCAATAAACTTGCCTCGTCTTGCGATTAAGGCAAATGGAGACATCACACGTTTTTTTGAGGACTTAGACTATAAGTTTGATCTTGTCATGGATCAGTTGCTTGAGCGTTTTGAAATTCAATGCCGCAAACGTGTTTACAATTTTCCTTTTCTTATGGGGCAGGGAGTATGGTTGGATTCAGAAAAACTCGGTCCAACTGATGATGTGCGTGAAGTGCTGAAACATGGAACACTGACTATTGGCTTTATTGGGCTTGCAGAAGCGTTGACTGCGCTCATTGGAGAGCATCAGGCGCAAAGCGAAAGGGCGCAGAATCTGGGGCTTGAGATTATCAGTCATTTGCGTGCCAGATGTGATGCGGAGACAAATGTACATGGCTTGAACATCACGTTGATTGCTACACCGGCGGAGGGACTTTCGGGCAGATTCCTAAAGCTAGACCGCGAAAGATTCGGTGTTCTTGCGGGAATAACAGACAAAGATTACTACACAAACAGCTTCCATGTTCCTGTAGGCTACAAGATTAGCGCATATGATAAAATTAAGCTTGAAGCTCCATATCATGCACTTACAAATGCGGGGCATATTAGCTTTATTGAAATGGATGGAAACCCGCTTGATAACCTTGAAGCATTTGAAAAATTAATTCGATTTATGCATGAATCCGGCTGTGGATATGGATCAATTAATCATCCCATTGATACAGATCCAATTTGTGGCTACACGGGAGTTATTGGCGATACATGTCCTAAATGTGGCAGAAATGAAGCAGACGGGGCGGTAGGCTTTGATCGAATTAGGCGTATTACAGGATATCTGGTTGGAACACTTGACAGATTTAATGATGCAAAGCGCGCAGAAGAAGAGGAACGGGTCAAGCACAATATGCAGACCAAAGTATAGAATGATTAAAAGTTTTATCACTATAGTAGGTGAGTTACATGAGAATAGCCGGATTAATACAAGATTCTGTAGTGGATGGACCTGGGCTTAGGTTTGTGGTTTTTACTCAAGGTTGTGATATAGGGTGCAAAGGATGCCATAACTCGGAGGCAATAAACATAACTGGTGGAACAGAAATGCATGTTTCTGAGATTATTTCTGAGATGCTGTCAAATCCTCTCACCGATGGTTTGACTTTGTCAGGTGGAGAACCATTTATGCAAGGCGCGGACTGTTCACAGCTTGCCAAAGCAGCACGTGAACATGGGCTGAATGTTTGGATATTTACGGGGAATATATTTGAGGAGCTGGTGGAGCGTGCGAAAAGAGAAAAGGGTATTAAGGCATTGCTAGAATACGCCGATGTTATAGTAGATGGACCTTTTGAAGTCGAGCGTCGCAGCTTGTCACTAAAATGGCGCGGTAGTAAAAATCAAAGGGTTATAGATGTACAAAAAAGCATTGCCATGGGAAACACAGTTGAACTTAAGATATCTGCATTGACAGTTTAACCGAAGAATAGGGGTGCCTAGTATAGCGATTGGCAAATAACTGGTTATTAGTTGCGCAGAGTTTTTTCGTCAGTCGAGACGAAAAATCGAAGTAATACCAGTGGTCTTTCAAGATTTTTCAACGAAGAATGGCGGAAAAAGATTGCGTAAGTAATGACTAGTTATTTGTGAATAGCTGTACTAGTGTGCATCCACACAATTGTTTTATGGAAGGAAGAATTAAAATGTCCGTTGTAAAAGTAAAAGACCTGTACGCAACCCCAAAAACCCACGCGGATACAGAAATAACAGTTTGTGGCTGGGTAAGAACCATTCGTGACCTAAAATCATTTGCGTTTATTGAGCTAAATGATGGAAGTTGTTTTAAAGGTGTGCAAATTGTCCTTGAAGAGAGTATGTCTAACTTTAAGGATATAATAAAGCAAAATGTAGGGGCGGCGCTTATAATTACCGGGCAATTCAAACTTACAGAAGGTGCAAAGCAACCATTTGAAATTGCGGCAAATGAAATAATCATAGAGGGGGAATCGGCCCCAGAGTATCCACTGCAAAAGAAGCGCCACTCACCGGAGTTTCTGCGTACAATAGCTCATCTGCGACCGCGCACAAATTTATTCTCAGCGGTATTTAGGATTCGCTCGGTTGCTGCACACGCAATCCATTGCTTCTTCCAAGAGCAAGGACTTGTCTATGTCCATACCCCGATAATAACCTGCAGTGATGCGGAGGGTGCAGGGGAGATGTTCCATGTTACAACTTTGGATATGCAATCGCCGCCAAGAGATGAGAGCGGAGCTGTAGACTATAGCGAAGATTTCTTTGGAAAGCAGGCGGGTCTGACAGTTTCAGGACAGCTAAATGGTGAAGCATATGCTTTGGCATTTGGTGGTATATATACATTCGGACCGACCTTTAGAGCTGAAAATTCCAATACACCTCGTCATGCAGCCGAATTTTGGATGATTGAGCCAGAGATTGCCTTTGCGGATTTAGCGGACGACATGAAGCTTGCCGAGGATATGCTAAAATATGTGATTAAATACGTTTTGAAAAACTGTGCAATGGAAATAGAATTCCTCAACAGCTTTGTTGATAAAGAGCTACTTGAGCGCCTTAATACCGTTGCAAATGCGCAGTTTGGTTCAGTAACATATACTGATGCTATTGATATTCTTCTCTCTAGTGGCGAGGAATTTCAGTTCCCTGTATCATGGGGATGTGATTTACAGACGGAACATGAGCGATATCTGACAGAAAAGCACTTTAAGAAGCCTGTCTTTGTTACGGATTATCCAAAGGATATAAAGGCTTTCTATATGCGTCTTAACGATGATGGTAAAACTGTCGCCGCAATGGACTTGCTGGCCCCAGGAATCGGTGAAATTATCGGAGGCAGTCAGCGTGAAGAAAGGCTCTGTAAGCTAGAGGCTCGTATTGAAGAAATGGGTTTGGACAAAGATGCCTATTGGTGGTATCTGGATTTACGACGCTTCGGAGGAACGAAGCACGCGGGATTTGGATTGGGATTTGAGAGGCTGCTTATGTATCTCACAGGAGTTTCTAATATACGTGACGTAATTCCTTTCCCAAGAACAACAGGGAGTGCTGACTTTTAAAGAAATTGGTAGAGCGACAAAACGGCTTTGTATGAAAGTATATTCGCTAAAGACTCGCTACAGACTGCATTGTTTTGCTTGACGAGTACAGGTGTATGATGTAGAATACCGTGGAGTGCATACAATGATTGGAGTAATAATGTTGTGCGTATAGCTGCTTTTTTCATGCCGTTTTTCGCGCTTTTAGCTGGGGCTATCGGTTTTTATATGAGGCGATTAGAATGGTCGACTGTTTTTGATTCAGCAGGGCTTCCAGAACGGGGAGCGTTTTTGACAAGTGCCCTTATTGCACTTGCAGTTTTGTTTTTTGTATTTTCTTTAATTTTCTCGATCGTTGTTTCAGTAAGATATAGGTCTCTCAGAGGCTTTGAAAATGCTTTTGGAACAGATTCACTTGCATATCCTTTTTCCTTTGGGATAATAGGATTGGTTTGGCTTGCGGCAACCGTTATGTACTTTCTTGAAAATCGAGAGTTGGGGCAAGCGGGCATTATTATGACAGTCTATTTCCCTGTTTTTTCAGCTCTGTCGGCTATCTCAGCGGCTTTTTTTGCAGTTGAAATGTATAATGATCCTCGAAGAAAGAGTGTTTTTGCGCTTGGTGTGATTCCGACTTTGTTCTTGTGCTTTTGGCTTGTGTTGGTGTATAGAGATAATGCATCGAATCCAGTCCTTCTAAGCTATGCATACCAAATTTTAGCAATAATCGCTTCTGCACTGGCGTTTTATTTCACCTCAGGATTTGTTTATGGGAAACCTGCTCCGGGTAAGACGGTATTTTTCTACTTTATGTCGATATTTTTCTGCTTCATTACTGTGGCAGATGGTCACAATATAATGATTAGGGTGATATTTGCATCAATTCTGGTGATGAATCTACTATATGCCTCCAAGCTAATTAGAAATCTGCGACGAAAAAATGCTTTTTAGTTGTGATTAAGCTGACGGATGAGAGGTTTTGCAAATTCAAAAAATCAAGAAATAATAAAAATAAGCGGTTGACAAAAGCATTCGGACTGTCTATAATAAATCACGCTTAAAAAATACGGTGTTTTTGTGATGTAACATGCGCGAGTGCTGGAATAGGTAGACAGGCACGTTTGAGGGGCGTGTGCCAACAGGTGTGAGGGTTCAAGTCCCTCCTCGCGCACCATGCGAGTGGCGATATGGGATTTTGGGGGTGTACCACACTTTCAGATCTTGTATCGCCACTTGTTGTTTCGGGCGTGGCAAGCAAGGTGTTTGGTTAAGTTAAGAGATTGGCATAGACCTGACCACTGCCATACCTCTGTATAATCAGTAAGTATCTGCATTGGAGGATAATATGATTAAAGAGATAGCAACAAGAAAAAGTACGAGAAAATACAATGAGAAATCGGTTGAAGATAAAGAAATCATTCAACTAATTAAAAGTGCAAGGCTTGCGCCGTCTGGAAGTAATACGCAACCGTGGAATTTTGTTATTGTAAGGTCAGAAGAAACAAAAGCAAAGATAGCCGTGGCGAATAATAATCAAGAATGGATGAAAGATGCGCCTGTTTTTATTGTATGTGTAGCAGACATTCGATGCCGAATAAAAGAGGATAGAGTTATTCATTTAGATGAGAATTCTGATTTACCCGAACTAAAGCAAATTATCAGAGATACCGCAATAGCCATAGAGCATATCCTTTTAGAAGCAGAAAATATTGGTTTATCTAGTTGTTGGACAGCGTGGTATTATCAAAAAAATATCAGACCCATAATGAACATTCCTGATGATAAATATGTAGTTGGGATTATTACAATAGGCTATTCTGAGGGTAGCGGAAAATCTGTGCCAAGAAAACCGTTGGAAAGTATGATTCGATACGAAAAGTGGCAGTAATGCTATCGCTACATAGGGGCGGGATTCGAAATGCTGTTTGGAATGTGCATTGATAAGAAGAGGTGGAGCAAGAAAGATGGAAACCTAATTGGTTTTTCCATCTTTCTTGCTAGATAGTATGATATTTGTATGCTATTATGTTTAACTGAATCTTGCTGTAAGAACGGCCTCAAGAAGTAGGCTGAATGTTTGAAGGTTAGCACTCATCATGCCCGGCCAAAGGTACTCAATTCTGTTAAACTCATCGTAAGGGCTATGCAGGACAGTTGCCGCAAATTCATGAGTAACCTGCATCCCCATGGGAATTCGCTCGCCATCGATATTTTCAACCCTTTCAGCACCAAACAAATTCAAAACGGTATGTCTCATTGCAAAGGCCAAATTGTCGGAAGTAAATATTACGGCTTCCGGAAGTCTGATTAATTTGAGGTCGTGCTCTTCAATAATCGCATTAGCGATAGTGTCGATCCGTCGTGAGGTATTGGTTTCCGTTGTTTCCAGCAGTCCTACTATATAACCCTGCAATGCAAAAAGAGTCGGATGGAGCGCCGCTATCTGTGCTGCTATGATTTCGGGTAACTCATCAATTAATTCCGCTGGAACTTGCATCAGTTCCGCTTCAAAGGCTTCCTCAATTTCTGCAAGAGAGACATCCAAAATAGCAGATATAATTGCTTCTGCCGTATCATCATCAATAGTCGGTATCATTCCTGCTCCGAAAATAGGATAAGGTCCTTCAATCAGAACATCGGCATTAATCATCATAATGACGTTTTCGTGTTCCGCGGGGGAGAGAGATTCATAGTAATAGAACGCTCCTAAAAGCCCAACTTCCTCTGCACCGAAAAATACATAAACAATCGTATAGTAGTGGTCAAGATCTATCATACGTTGAGCGCTTTCCAAAAGTAGTCCAACGCCTGAAGCGTTATCGCTTGCGCCTGGATAGGGAACAGAATCGTAGTGTGCGCCAACAATTATAAAGTTATCACTTTGACTTTGACCCGGAAGGGTCAGGATTATGTTTTGGCTTACTCTGTCTTCTCTTAATTGATAATCTCTGTCAACACCAAGGATAATATCGTGTGTAATCAAGTCCCAGGATGCCGGTATTAGACCGAGCTCTCTGTCAATTAATTGCCAATAATCAAACTCCTGCACCTCAATAGCATCCCAGTCATGACCCATCGCCAGAAGTTCTTCTACAATCCATGTCGCGGTTGCTTTTTCTTGTTGTGTAAATGCAGAGCGCCCGCCAAAGTTGTCGCTTATGTACTCGATAAAGCCGACAGCAATTTCCCCGTGTGGCAAGTCGGTTGAAAATGAAGCATCTCTGATGTCTGAAAAGCGGTCAAAACTCCAATGATCTACGTTTTCTTCGTCCTGTGCTGTAACCGAGCCAGGTGCAGATACCGCAATCAGTTGTGGGTACAGTACGTCTTCAAAGAAAACTACGGGAACCCAAGAAACTCCGTTTTCTATAAAGCCCACTTCGTCAATTGACACTGAGACTGTTTGTGGTTCGTTAGCATCTGTAATTATGACTACAGAGCGGCTTTCAGCTTGCCATTCGACACGAGCATCAAACTCGGCATAGATGGCTGCCCTTAATGGAAGATAAGTGCGTTCGTTTTCCACCCTTTCCACCACAGCAGGCGGACTGAAAGCATAGACAGGCATTATCATCAATAGTGTAAGTAACAGGGTAAGTGACATGGCAAATACTGAGTTTTTTCTTCTCATAAAGATTTCCTTTCATATGTTCAATTTGTTACGTTGTCAATGGCATTATATCCGTTTGAATAATGAAAGTAAATAGTGGCCTCAATATTAAATTTATGAATAAAAAACATTATCGAGAGCCCAGCGCCTTGACAATTGCATATAAATGTGTTAGTTTTGTGCGGTAATAAATCTAAGTAGAGGTACAGAGTAATGAAGAGAATTGTAACCATTGAGACACGTGACCTTTCATCAAGCTACGTTGACGGAGGTTGTGGTGAATGCCAAACATCCTGTCAATCAGCTTGTAAAACATCCTGCGGTGTTGCAAACCAGCAATGCGAAAATCAGGATATCAAAAAACCCGAATAAAAAGAAATGCGGCCGAAAGGCCGCATCTCAGCAATTGGAGAGTGTCATATGATTCACTCATATAAAATGGGCGGCTATAACATTGTACTGGATATAAATAGCGGCTCAATTCACAGCGTCGATGCTACCGCATTCGACGCGATAATAACGTTAGAAAGCAGAGAAAAAAAAGATGCTGGTGCTGAACTGAAATCAAAATACCCAGAGCTAACAGACAAAGATATAACTGAGCTCTTTAAAGAAATTGAAGATCTCAAAAACTGCGGGAAGCTCTATACATCGGATCTTTATGTTCTGCAAAAAAAGAAACAAATTCCATCTCTCAAAGCGCTATGCATGAACATTGCACATGCATGCAATATGAGATGCACCTACTGCTTTGCCGGACGTGGAGAATACGGCGGAGATGAAGGCATTATGAGCTTTGAAGTGGGGAAGTTGGCTGTCGATTTTCTCATTGAACACTCGGAAGGGCGAAAAAATCTTGACATAGACTTTTTCGGAGGAGAGCCGCTTTTGGGTTGGGGCGTTGTTAAAGACATTGTTTTTTATGCCAGATCAGTCGAACAGGAAAATGATAAAAAATTTAGATTCACGCTCACCACAAACGGTCTGCTTTTGGACGATGAAATAATTGAGTTTACAAATCGCGAAATGCATAATGTTGTACTTAGTCTGGATGGAAGACCTGAAATTAACGACAAGCATAGGCTGTTGCCCGACGGAAATGGTAGCTATGACAAGGTGTTGCAAAACTTTGAAAAGATCGTCGCGGCAAGACAGGGTAAGGGGTATTACATAAGAGGAACATACACAAGCCAAAATAAGGACTTTGTGAATGATATTTTGCATATAGCTGATTTGGGCTTTGAGGAAATATCACTTGAACCGGCTGTAACGAAGCCAAACGCACCTCTTGGCTTTACAAATGATGATTTAGATAAGCTTTCTAGTCAATATGAATTCCTTGCCGCACAAATGCTAAATAGGAAAAATGAGGGTAGAGGTTTTTCTTTTTATCACTTCAATTTAGACTTGTCAGGCGGGCCCTGCATTCATAAGAGAATTGCAGGTTGCGGTGTCGGGACAGAATATATGGCAGTTACTCCTAGTGGAAAACTATATCCATGTCATCAGTTTATCGGTGACGAGCAGTTTATATTAGGTGATGTTCATCAGGGTGTTTCAAATGGAAAACTTAGAGAACAGTTTAATGAAATGGATATATACTCCAGGGCAGAGTGCCGCGACTGTTGGGCAAGGTTTTACTGTAGCGGAGGCTGCGCAGCAAATGCGTTTAATGACACAGGATCCGCTGCGGGGGTGTACAAATTTGGCTGTGACTTGTTTAAAAAACGTTTGGAATGTGCAATAATGATGAAAATAGCAATGCTTTAAAATATAATAAATAAAAACGGACGATCTACTGAGCAAGTAAATCGTCCGTTTGCTAATTAAACAACCTTTGCCAGAAAGTCCTGCAGGCGAGAGCTTTGGGGATTGTTGAAAAACGTTTCCGGGTCGTTTTGCTCAACGACCAACCCCTCATCCATAAACAAAACACGGCTACCAACCTCTCGGGCAAAGCCCATCTCATGAGTTACAAGCACCATCGTCATACCCTCATCAGCCAAATCACCAATTAAATCAAGCACTTCGCCGACCATCTCTGGGTCAAGCGCACTAGTTGGTTCATCAAAGAGCATAACCTTTGGCTCCATTGCAAGCGCTCTAACTATAGCCACGCGTTGCTTCTGTCCACCTGATAGAGTAGCGGGGTAATTTTTAGCTTTATCCGAAAGGCCGATTCTGTCAAGCAAACGATGAGCCGTATCATGGGCTTGAGCTTTTGTGGCTTTTTTTAAGGTTATTGGAGCAAGGGTTATATTATCCTCAACAGTCAGGTGAGGGAAAAGGTTGAAGTGCTGAAAAACCATGCCCATCTTTTGCCTATGAGAATTTAAAAGATGACCTTTTCTGTAACTGGAAACTTCCTCATCCTCAAACCAGATCTCACCTGCTGTAGGAAATTCCATTAGGTTCAGACAACGCAGAAAAGTGCTCTTGCCGCTTCCGGATGGACCGATGATAACAAATTTTTCACCACGCTGAATTTCCTCATCAATACCGCGAAGTACTTCCAGACTTCCAAAATTTTTCTTTAAGTCATTGACTTTAATCATTTGCTATTAGTCCTCCTTCCTGAATAAGCTCTTTCGTTTTATTTTTTCGACGACCTTTCCGCTGCGGTGATCGCTTTTACGCAGTTTTTTCTCCATTTTTCCGACCATGAATTCAAGGAAGACAACTAAAAGCAAATATGCCGCGGCGACGAATATAAGAGGTGCAGGGTCATGTGTAATTCCGCGTATAATAGTTCCTGCGCGGGTTACATCTTGTACACCTATAACTCCGGCTATTGATGTTTCTTTCAGCAGCGCAATAAACTCGTTGCCTATGGCAGGCAAGCTGTTCTTAATTGCTTGTGGTATTATGATTTTTATCATTGTTTGAGGAAAGCTCAAGCCTAGGCTGCGCCCAGCCTCAGTTTGCCCCTTGTCTACACTCAAAATACCACCGCGGAAAACTTCAGAAACATAGGCACCGGAGTTGACTCCGAAAGAAATAATCGCAATGAATAAAAGATCACGTGTAGCTGCAAAAATAATAAAGTTCATGATAACCAATTGAACCATCATTGGTATACCGCGTATTGTTGTGACATATAGTTTTACGATAAAATTGAGAACTCTAAGTATAATATGCGGCTTTTCAAGAGCATCATGGGTTACACGGATAAGCGCTATAAAAAAACCTATTGCAAGGCCAATCAAAAGGGCAAAAAAGGTGATTATTAGCGTATTTTGTAGACCGGTAATCCAAAGCAAATATCGATCGCTTATAACAAAATTGCGGCTAAATATGTCTAAAATGGTTTCTATCATATTTCCTCCAACTTAGGCAATTGGTTAATAGGATAACAAACGACCTAAGGAACCGAGGGGCTTTTACCCCTCGGTTCAAAAGCATTTGCAAAGATTTAACCAATCGGAACAATAACGCTCTGACCGGACAAGAAATAGCCCTGCGTGAAATCAACGTGTTGGCGGCGCTCTTCTGTGATTGTCATTCCGGCCATTCCAAAGTCAACAGTTCCGGTTTGGACAGCCAGAATAATGCCGGCAAAGTCCATGTCCATGATTTCAATTTCATAACCTAACAAGTCACCGATTGCGCGTGCTATATCAGGATCCAATCCTACAATTTCGCCATATTCTATAAATTCGAAAGGTGGAAAGTCTGCATTAGTACCCATAAGCAGAGTGCCGTTAGGGTGTTGTGTGCCAGGAGGGCTTTCATATCTTGAAGCGTTGGGGTCTTCATTTACCCAGTAGTCGATAAGGGCGTAAAGCGTACCATTGCTACGCAGTGTGTTAATTGCATCATCGAACATAGCGGTATATGGGCTTCCTAGAGGCAATGCGATGCCATAAGCTTCTTGCGTTAGCAATTCATCAAGTTGTTTGATGTTGTTTGCGTTTCGAGCCACAAAACTGCGGGCGGGTTCTGAGTCCATTATGAGTGCGTCTACATCGCCGGCAAGTAGTGCCAAAACGGCATCCGAATTTGTGTCATAAGTTATGACAACAGCATCAGGCAAGTTATTGTCAGCGTGGATATGTCCGGTTGTACCCAATTGTACACCAATTCTTACACCGGGGGTTGCCAAGTCAGCAGGAGCCGTTATGTTGACAGCGGCATCATTACCGCATGCAACGAGAGCAAGGGCAAGCGTTAAAACTAAAATAACCAATAATACTTTTTTCATTTCCATTCCTCCTCAGGTAATTTCTAAATAATTATACAGCTGGCATGAATAAAATGCAATATCAATTTTATACAATTTCCAAATAACTACTGAAATAACAATATATTTACTTTGCCAAAAATGAATAACATGCAAAAACTATACGCCCGGAGTTTCAATGGCAGATGGATTTGACGAGGTCTCCGGTGGCGGGTGATAATCCGTAGGAGGGGTAGGAGGTGGGAGGGCGTCAGAAGGCAATTCTGTATCCGGTGGAACATCCGCTGGAGGAAGACTATCCGGGAATATATCCGGTCCCGGAGGTGTATTGGGGTCAGTGGGTAGATCGGAAATATCAGGAACATTTGGAGTGTCAGGGTCATCAAGAGGGGTGTCCTCAGTATGTGAACCAATCCACCTGTATACAAATACCACAACATTTCGTGCAGGATCACTGGATACCGTTATTGTATATGATGTACTTCCGACTATTTCATAGTAGAGCAGAGGCGGAGCCGTAACAGTGACTTGGCTATTTAGAACTGATGTGACACGGTTTTCTGAAATTGTTTGTCCCATAACATCGACGAGTCTGACTGTATATGTGGCAGCTTGAATAGTGCTTGCAGTCGGTGGTCTGGCAGGTCTTGTAAAACCACCAAACTCAGCTCTTTCGAGGTTTTCATGAATTGGAGCCATTACCATTCTGAATATTTGCGCAGCCGGATTACCTTGTGATGACATTCGGGTAGGCCTGTCAAATCCAGTCCAAACACCGGCTATATAGTGCGGTGTGAAGCCAACGAACCAACGGTCTTGACTGTCCGTTGAAGTTCCGGTTTTTCCAGCAGTTGGCATACCTCTGCCCAAGTTAGCTGCGCCTCCCGTTCCGTTGACAACGGCATCGACGAGCATTGATGCCATCATATTAGCGTTATTCTCGCTCATAACACGAACACTTGTGGGCGTATTGTCTATGAGAATATCTCCGTTTTGTAAGTAGATTCTTGAATAGGAGCGAAGCTCAACACGTTCACCGCCATTTGGAAAGATGGTGAAGCCGGAAACCATCTCGCGTACCGTAGCGCCATTTGTAAGCTGTCCAGCTGCCAGAGGGGCGTAATCTGCATCGGCTGGGTTGAGGTTAAAACCGAGAGCATCACTCAAAAAACTATACCCGGCAGGGGGACCCATTTGATCAAGGATCATTGCTGGAACAGTATTCAGTGAGAGGCGCAATGCAGTTCTGACATCTACGACACCTCTGTGTGAGCGGTCTGCGTTTCTCGGCATCCATGTCGTTCCCTGAAGCGTAGCATTAGGGCTATCATTATACAAAGTATTATCTGTAATCAGACCAAGCTCCATAGCCGGGGCAAATACAGAAATGGGTTTTAGTGCCGAGCCGGGTGGTCTGCGAGACATAGTTGCACGGTTAAAGAGCATGTTTGCACTTTTTCTTCCGGTACCTCCTGATAGCGCCCTGATGGCACCTGTATGTGGGTCAGCAACAATAATGGCCGATTGCAGAGGTTGGGTAGAGCCTGTAACTCTGGGTAGATTTTCCATGTTCTGATAAATCTCGTCAACAATGGCTTGCATTTCCATATCAATTGTTGAGATGATTCTAAGTCCACCGGTATAAAGACGCATTCTTGCCATATGCTCACTGGAGCCGTCTAACAATTGAATGTCGCGGATAGCATCACGGATAATAGTTTCTACAAACCATGTGTAGACCACACGTTCAACGACATCGTCTTCACCTCGTTGGAAGTTAAGCGGTTCATTGATCGCAAGCCTGAGCTCGGCATCATCTATATAGCCCAACTCATGCATTCTGCGCAGAATAATCTCCTGCCTTTCTTTATTGGCAGTTCTGTTTGCATAGGGGCTAAATCTGGACGGATTGTTTGTAATACCAATGATGGCAGCACTTTCGGCTAGTGTCAGTTCAGACACATGCTTGTTGAAATAGAAATTTGCGGCAGCGCCTATACCAAAACGACCATGCCCGAAATATACAATGTTGAGGTACATTTCAATAATTTCTTCTTTGGTAAACTGTCTTTCAAATTCTATTGCTCTGAAAATTTCTTGAAGTTTTCTTTGAACTGTGACATCATCATCCTGCGTCAGGTTTTTTATCAGTTGTTGGGTTATTGTAGAGCCACCGAATGTATCACGCATGCTCAAAAACATGTTCATAAAAGCACCGGCGGTTCGATACCAATCGACTCCATTATGTCTGAAAAATCTGTGATCCTCAATTGCAACCAGAGCTTGAATAAGGTGCTCTGGCACCTCGTCTAATGTGACATTTTCACGAAACTCCGTCCATTGAAGCGTGACTAACTCAACCTCATCGCCTGTCTCATTGTCAATGTAGTAGATAACACTGGATTGCATAAAATCAAAGACGGCAGGGTTCACGGTAAGACCAGTGGAAATATTAACTCTTAAATATATAACAAAAATACACGCAAAAACAGCCACGGTGGTAAGCAGTATCAGAAATGCTGTGCCAATGGCTTTGAGCGCAGTAAAAAAGATATCAGAAATCGTCCATACGCCGACTTTTGCGACTCTTTTAACAATCCTTTTTGTTTTACCCGTCATAAGCGGTACCCCTAAATCTAACTAAATCATGCTATTTTACCTATTTTTGTTAGCATTGTCAAATTTTAGTGCCGGAGTGTATCTTTTATGTTACCTACTTGTGTAATATTTTTTTACTTTGCTTTTTTCGGTGCTCAAAGTATTGCTTTTTTACTCTTGTTAGGATATGATAAAAACAAAGTTGGGGGGTGGTTTGATGATCAGTGACTTTGGGAATGATTATGTCACAATTTCAGACGACGATGGAAACGAATTCGAACTGGAACACCTTGATACAATTGAATTGGATGGTAACTATTATATGGCCTTTCTGCCTGCGGATATGGATGAGGATGATGACAACTTCGGCTTGATAATCCTTAAAAAAGCTGAAAGAGGCGGCGAGGAACTTCTGGTCACTATTGATGATGATAGCGAATTATCAGTTGCATTTGGACATTTCATTGAAAGGCTTTCAGATGAAGGTGAACAGTCAGCCGAAGATATAGATGCTTAAAATTTAACCCATATCCCATATATTACTTATTTACATTATAATTGATTCCCTGCTATGTTCGTGATAGGTCTTTTTAAACCCACATTTATAATAAGGGATGCTAATCTCTTTCTGTGAATTGCAGGCCTCCCGGATTGTGCTCGACACGGTTTGGAAGAAGGAAGCACGAAGCAGAAAGGACGCGACCCACCTGCACTGACGTGTAGGTTATAAATGGATTTACACGGCACGGCGGGGAAGTTTGTTTGTAAGTTTGCTTGCAATAATTGAAGATATAAAGTATAATACTGCCCGCTATACAAATAAATGAAAATAACATCAAGAGGATTGACAGCTTATGAGTGGATTATTTGACAACAGAAACGATGGCAAAGCACGCAGGGAAGAGCGCAGTAAAAAAGAGCAGACATCTAAACGTAAACATAGTCGGCTAACTGTAACCGTTGTTGTGGTGTTACTTGTAGTGTTTATAGGCGCAATTACTATTAACTCCAACTTTATTCGTCGCTCTGCTACAGCGATAACAATTGGCGGAAGGGCCTTTACGGCTGCTGAATTTGATTATTTTTATAACTTTGGTATTAGTGAATATACCGGGTTTATAAATGAGCAAATGCCTCCGGAATTTGCAAGCGCAATGCTGCCTGTACGCGGACAATTGCTCAGCGATCAGATACAGGATCCTGAAACAGGTGCGACTTGGGCGGATTTCTTTAGAGAACGTGCAGAAACAAGTATTTCGCAGCTTGTAAGTCTGTACAATGCCGCAAATGCCTCCGGGTTTGTTATGTCGGAGGAAGATATTGTAGCTATGGAAGAAGCAATTGATATGCAGCTTATGCAAGCCGATTGGGCAGTCATGAATGGGCATGTCAGAACGCCAGCGGAATACTTACAGTTGATGTACGGCTCTAGCATGAATGAAGCTGTTTTGCGTGATATATTCCAATTTATATTTACGGCGATTTCATACCGTGACAATGTTCGTGAATCATTTACTTACACTCAGGCAGAGCTGGAGGCATTTTATTTAGAAAATAGTAATCAGCTTGACGTGTTTAGATATCGCATTTTGTTGGTCACTCCGGAAGTGCAAAATCCAATGGATTTTGAAACAGGCGATGAACTTTATGCAGCTCAAGAGACGGCGTTGGAAGAAACTGTTGCACTGGCTCAACTATTTGCAGATACCATCACTTCTGAGGAGGCATTTATCGAGGTTGCCCGTGGTTTTGATGAAGTATTATTCAGTGATCCGCGATCCACACTGGCAATGGTTCAAGGTGAAGCTCTTGATCCGACATTTGCAGACTGGCTTACCGATGGAGCCAGAGTTTATGGAGATACAATGACCTTTGAAGCGGTTAACGGAACACATGTGTTGTTTTTTGTGGACAGAGATGACAACAATTACCATCTGACATCGATGCGTCAGATACTGTTGATGCGCGAGAATGTATTCCCGGAAGACTTTCCCGAAGGAGAAGATGACCCAGGATTTATTGCTGAAATGGCGCGCGTTGATCAAGTTGCCAGAGAACGAGGCCTTGCTGCACTTGCTGCACTTGAGGCGGGAGGCGGAACCGAAGCAAGGCTCATCGAACTGATGGAAGAGCACTCAGACGACCATGTTCCTGGCGGTCTGTATGAGAACATAGCTATGTTTCCTTATGAATCTGAAACTGGACGTTTAATGACAATTGTTCCGGAGCTTGAGGAGTGGCTGTTCGATGAAAGCAGACAGATTGGAGACTTTGAACTGATTCGCACAGAGGCTTTTGGATATCATCTTATGTTTTTTGCAGGGAGAGGGGAAATTTTCCGTGACTTCATTGCAGATGATAGAATGCGTACAAACGATCATAGGGATTGGAGCGACGCACTGCCGGAAGTTGAAGCTCCGCGCAGACATTGGGGCTTTATACTGACAACCACTAACTAAATACATCTTTGGAGGGTGCGCATCTGTGTACCCTCCGTGTTATCTTGATGTTTTATGCAGCAAACAGTTCTTGTTGGCGGTTGTACGGTGTTATTGTAAAATGCCGCTGACATAAGTACGTTTTCTAAAAAGGACTCTGCGGAGCTTTATTTATGAGGTGTTGATAAAATGAACTTGAGACTCTTGGAACGCGGTACGAAACTAAAAGTTTTTGAAGAATATGGTGGGTGTGCAACTAGCAATGAGTTTGAAGCAACTTTTAAGTATTTTGATACAGAAAGACTGTTTACGGTATACAGTCCTAAATTGTATGATTACTATGATAAGTTAAACCCTGATGCTAATCTTTGTATTAGTCTAATGACAGGGGCGAACATTCACAGATTTACCGGACGAGTTGTTGAGAAGCAACGTACTGTTGGAATGATTCTCATTGAGCAACTTACCGAAATAATTACGATCAATCGTCGGGTTTATGACAGAGATGAGTTGCGTGTTCGGGTCTCGATATATGGGCTGTCAGAGGCAAAGAGGAGTGCAGATCATTTTAGTAAACCTGATGCCGAGGCCGATATGGTTGATATGACATATGATGTCAGTGTCGGCGGAATTTGCGTTATATCAAATATACTGCTGAGCTCGAAATATGATCCGTACTACTTAGCGGAATTTTCACTTGGATTAGGTGAAAAGGATTCTTTTTTGCTCCCTGTGAAACTTGTTCGTCGCTCAAACTATCCTCGCACTAAAATCGGAAGATACGATTATGGTTTCCAATTTATTTTTGATAATCATCCCGATGAAAAAGGACGATTATCGAGAGCAATATTAAGCAGAAAATTGTTGTTTAGATAATGCTGTACTATCCTTCGTTCGTTTATGTAGAGCAAACTTGATAATAAATATTTTTTAATAGGGGCAGTAGCTGTTGTGGGATTTTTTAAAAATACTGGAAACACGAAAGATTCAAATGACTCAAGCAAAAGTGATCCTAAAAGAAACCAAACGAGACTAAATTTTCGTATGATTGGCTGTGTGGCTTTGGGCTATATTGCTTTTGGTCTATTTAGAACGCCACCGCCAGAGGAAGCGATGAATCCGATTATCCGAATAGGTGTGGCAAGTCTTTTTATGGGGTTTGCCGTGGTTATGGGGATAATAACAATTAGGGAATATATCATAATATGGCGAACTGAAAAAAAAGCGCAGCAAGAGGCGGCAGAGGTTTCTGAAATATCGGAACAAAGTGAGGCAAAATCCAAAACGGAGGAATATGAAAAAAAGCGTGGTAACGACGAAGAAACAAATTTGTAAAGGCGATGTCCTAAATGGAAATTACATTTGAACAGCTAGAAAGCCTAAATAGGGCGGACTATATACTGATAGATATACGCGCTGAGTGGGAATATCAAAATGGATTTATTCCGGGTGCAATCGTAAAACAGGTTGAGTGTTTAGACGCTGAACTACCAAAAGACAAGATGATTGTCATTTATTGTAGGAAAGGGCAGATCAGCGAGGAAGTTGTTAGAAATTTACGGGAAAATAGTTTTGATGCTCATCATCTGACCGGAGGGTATGTTGCATGGCTTATGGGAAGGCTTTTTGAAGGTGAGCAGACACAAAAGATAGAGGAAAGCATTCGCAAGAAGTTTAAAAAGAATATTTTTAGTCAGTTTACAAGGGCAATTCGTACATACAAACTTGTGGAAGCAGGAGATAAAATTGCAGTATGTATTTCCGGCGGAAAAGATTCTATGCTTATGGCAAAGCTGTTTCAAGAGCTGACAAAGCATCGGAAAATTCCATTTGAACCTGTGTTTTTGGTTATGGATCCTGGTTATGCTCCGGAAAATCTTGCGTTGATTGAACAAAATGCACGCACTATGGGGATTCCGATAACTGTGTTTGAAACAGATATTTTTGAAAGTGTTGAAAATGTGCCTAAGTCAGCTTGTTATCTGTGCGCAAGAATGAGACGAGGGCATCTTTACAGCAAGGCAAAGTCTTTTGGTTGTAATAAAATCGCCCTTGGACATCATTATGATGATGTCATTGAGACGATTCTTATGGGTATGCTTTGGGGTGCACAGATTCAGACTATGATGCCTAAGCTAAAAAGTGATAACTTTGAAGGCATGGAGCTTATTCGCCCGATGTATTTTGTAAGGGAAGCGGACATTAAGCGTTTTCGTGATTATCATGACCTACACTTTTTACAATGTGCCTGCCGATTTACGGACACTTGTAGTGTTGATGGGAGCATGGCGTCAAAACGGACAGAAATCAAAGCGCTGATTAGTGAAATGAAAAAGACAAATCCACTTGTGGAAAGCCATATTTTCAGCAGTGTAGAAAATGTGCATCTGGATGCTGTAATTTCATATAAGCAAGACGGCAAGAGGGTACATTTTTTGGATGAGTATTAATACCCCGCAATTGTTCCTCCGCCAATGACGGTGTTACCATCGTATATGACCAATGCTTGTCCTTTTGTGATTGCCCTTTGTGGCTCGTCAAATTCTACCCGCAATGTGTCGGTATCTGTTTGCCACGCTGTTGCGGGTCTTTCTTCGTGGCGATATCGGATTTTTGCGCATATACGCACGGGGGCATCAAGTTTTTCTACGGCAATCATGTTTAGGTCATTGGCGATTAAGGTTTTTCTAAATAGTGTATCATTTGTGCCTACTACAACTGTGTTTGCTTCAGGTATAACCTCGGAAACATAGAGCGGTGTTTCGGCAGATATGCCAAGACCTCGGCGCTGGCCTACGGTGTAGTGGATAATGCCTTTATGTTCCCCGAGCGTTTTTCCATGAGCGTCTACAAATGGGCCACTTTTGGCTTTCTCACCGGTGTGTCTTTCTATAAAATCGGCGTAGTCGCCATCAGGTGCAAAGCAGATGTCCTGACTGTCTTTCTTTTCTGCGTTTATAAAGCCTTGCTCTATTGCGACTTCTCGAACCTCGGGTTTTGTCATGCCGCCCAAGGGAAACAGTGTTCGGCTGAGTTCTTCTTGGGTCATTGTGTATAGGACATAGCTCTGGTCCTTTGTTTTGTCCAGTCCTTTTTCCAGTAAATAGCGATCTCCCGATTGTTTTATTTGGGCATAGTGTCCGGTTGCTATGTAGTTGCAGTTTATATCGGTAGCACGTTTTAAAAAGCGGCTAAATTTTAGGTATCTGTTGCAATCTATGCATGGGTTGGGTGTCATGCCATTTTCATATGCGCTGATAAAACGGTCTATTACCTGTGTTTCAAAGGAGTCTGTGAAATTAAATACATAAAATGGCATATCCATACGAAATGCTACCATACGGGCATCGTTTGCATCAGAAGCAGAGCAACAACTACTTTCTCCATGAAAAAGCTTCATCATTGCCCCGATGCAGTCAAATCCTTTGTTTTTTAATATCCAAGCGGCGACAGAACTATCAACTCCACCGCTCATTGCAATTAATACTTTTTCCATGGGTGTAAGTATATACTATTCACAGGTTGTGTCAAGCAGTAGCTTGTCATAAATACTCCTACACTTGTCACAAAAATAAAGTAGATATTGTTTTGTAAAT
>Ga0209755_10001880_pt1 | contig 30698 bp, 25 predicted proteins | sample TergutCo191P1_FD_187301 | JGI IMG/M metagenome (GOLD analysis project Ga0209755, IMG submission 187301) | Cornitermes sp. P1 segment gut microbial communities from Petit-Saut dam, French Guiana - Co191P1 (SPAdes) (version 2) | ecosystem: Host-associated > Arthropoda: Insects > Digestive system...
CTTTAATCCTCTCTTCTAATACAATCCTATTTTCTGTCTCAAGCTTTTCTCCCCTTTTAATCAATTTAAACCTATTATCACTTATCTTCACTCCCACACTATCCTCTTTTCCGCTATCCACTCTCACTCTGTCTTCAATCACATCCTCACTATTAATAATCCTCCTAGTCTCAAAATTGCTAAACCCCCAATTAAACAGGCTAGAGGTCTCAGCGTTTCTTATCTTTGCCTCAGGCGCACCCACCACAACAGCAATCAGCCTAGTCTCACCTCTTTTTGCCGAAGCCGCCAAGCAAGACAACGCCTCTTTAGTAAACCCAGTCTTTCCGCCATCACAGCCATTAAAAAAACGCACCAATTTATTTGTATTCGTCAGTGTAGTAGTCCTTCCGCCAGGGTGCAAAATATCATACATCCAAACGCCTGCATAATCAAAAAACCTATCAAACCCAATCAAATGCCTAAACATAATTGCAGTATCATGTGCGCTAGAATAAGAATTGTCGGCTGGAAGCCCCGTACAATTTACAAAATTTGTGTTTTCCATACCTAATTCTGCTGCTTTTTCATTCATTCTGACAACAAAGTCCTCTACACTGCCTGACAAATGCTCGGCTAATGCTACGCAAGAATCGTTTGCAGAGGCAACAATAATGCTTTTGATCAGTTCATCTGCACTATAACTAGAGCCAGCATCTAAAAAAGCTTGCGAGCCGCCCATGCTTGCTGCATTTTGAGAGACTTGAATCTGTTGGTTTATGTCAAGCTTGCCGTTTTCAATATCCTCAAATACAAGATTAAGCGTCATTATTTTAACCATGCTTGCTATGGGCAGCCTGTCATGCTCATTTTGAGTAAACAAAATTTCACCCGTGCTAGCATCCTTTAATACAGCCGCCCTTGCGTTGTATTTTTCTTGCGTGCCTGCATTTTGTGTCTCTTCTTGTGCATATGCCACCTTTTTAGGTGCTAGACCGCTGGTCACAGCAACCGCCATAGTAAGCATTAATACAGCAAATGCCAAAATCAATATTCTATTTTTAGTCATAATAAAAAAATTACTCCTTTTTAAATTTAATATGTGGAGTAATTTTTGATTTTATGCATTTATGAACTAGCATAATCTATTTTTGGGACAAACCCGTAGGGGCGAACGAGGGCGTTCACCCCTACGGAAAATGTGTACCTTTATCGGGCGTTCACTAAACTCCCCTACGATTTCCCAAACATAGATTGTGTTGATAAACTACCTCTATATTATTTTATACCAGCTTCTTTTCTATTGCTATTCTGATAGCGTCTGCTAGATTGTTGGCGTTTAGTTTTTCATAGACGATATTGGTCACCATTTTGACTGTGTTTATTGAGATATTTTGATCGGCTGCGATTTCAGAGCGAGATAGACCGCTTACCAAGTCTTTTAGCACTGCTAATTCTCGTGGAGATAGCTTGATATTTTTTGTCAGTTGATGGGCACGCCTATATTCTGCCATCATTTTTGTCCATCGCTTTGAAAGTGCAGATGCTTTGCGGTTTATATCTTGCAGCCACTCCTTAGGAATAGTGCAAGAATCATCTTTTAAAACAGCAGCACTAAACATGCGCATGTCTTTAGAAAATTGAATAAACGGAGCCATAATGCTGTTTGTCTTTGCCAAATGATATGCCTCTGTCAAAATAACAATCGCCTCTTGCCGTTTTTTTAGCTGAAACAATGACAATGCTTCTAGCACCTTTAATTCAATCCTTGCAAGCAGCACCATCTTTTTTTCTTTTATGGTGTCAAAATATTTTAATAGCGGCTTATATTGCTTTGTATGATAATGATACAATATTTTTATGCGATTTGCAAAATCCTCTAAAAATACTGGATGAGCACAGTCCTCAAAATCACCCTTTAGCCAATCATCCATCCTCTCAATATCACCTACTGCTAAATAAAAATAACTGCTTGCAATATCATAAATCGTATAGCGTACACTAAAACTCTTTTCATCTAGCATCAGCTTCAATTTTTTTAAACACTCTAAAGCAGCCAAATAATCCCCCTTAGAAAACGCAATAAGCATCAAATAAATAAGCGCCTTGCTCTGTGTCATATATTGATTGCGTAAGCAAGCTTTTTCAAATGCCGTTTTAATATACTCTTTGGCTGTGCCTAGTTCATTGCGATAATAATACATTTCGCCCAATATCAAATCATCAAAGCCATATAAATTGCAGCGTGGCAGGTTTGCTAAATGCGGAATAGATCGCCTAATTGCAGCCAAATACTCTTCAAATGCCCCTGCCCTGTTTGTCCCTACGGGCAACACCCATGAGACCACTGGCACAGTAGCATGAGGGCTGAATATTTCAAAAAAGCATTTATCGTTGTATTCAATCATCTTTTGAAAATAGCTGTCAAAATTATATTTGTCGCTATAAGTGCAAGTCAAAATCTCTAAAAATGCCCAAATCCCATAAATGGATGCAAGCGCACAATTTCTTTCATCGCTATTTGGCATTGCCTCATAAATTTTTGAATACTTCTCGCCAATGGCTTTTGCCTCACAAAATCTGCCTAGACTTGCTTTTAGTTTCATGCTCATCGCCCAAAATATGGGGCTTTGCTCTATAAAATCACTGGGCATTCGTTCTATTATATCGTGTGCGTGCTGTGCCATATCAAGCGGTATTTGCACATTTAAGAATGCAATTTTTCTTAATACTGCATCATAATTTTGGCTTTTTTCATAATAGGACAACGCATCAACATCATACCCGTTTGCATCACACCATGCTGCCGTCTTAAAATAAACTTCCCTCTTTTCATCGTCTGTCAAAATATGCTGATTCTTAGTCAAATATTTTAAGAATAAATGATGAATCAAATATGTATCCAAATTAAAATCATACCTAATATACGCACTAAACTCATTCATTTGTCTAGTTAACTCATCATTATTAGCTAATTCAAACACCAAGCTTGCCGCATGATGGTCTACTAAGGATAATTTTATCAAAAAACGCCACAATGAATCGGACAAACTAGCTCTAGCCTCAGCTTCAATATATCTATAAATATTGTTTTTGCTAGCCTCAATCGCACTAAGATTTCTTTTATCACACTTAGACAAAGCACGCCCCACAAGATTTATAGCAAACGCCCAGCCCTTGCTATTGCTATAAACCTGATGAACATCTTGCCTAGAAAAGCTTATTTTAAGCTGCCTAAAATAATCATCAATCTCATGCTCACTAAAACACAATGTATCCTCATTAATAAAAAACACCTGCTCTCTTTGCATCATTTCAACTATGTTTATATCAGGCATAGCCCTAGACAATATTATCATCATTGAGTATGGTGACAACAGACCAATCGCCCTTTCTATATATTTTAAAACGGCGGGGTCTTTTATTAAATGAAAATCATCCAGCACAACTATCCACTTTTTTTTCTCATTCTTTTTCTCATTCATTTGCTCATTAAATAGCGATCTAAAGCCTGTGTTTAATTTAGCAAAAGCTTTGTCGCTTTCAGGAAACCCGATTTCTTTCATTCTGCCCAAAATTTGAGGAAATGTTTTGGAAATTGCATTCATACTAGTTTCCCAATAGCGTGCTGGAAGGTTGTCATTTTCAGATAATTGCACCCAAGAAACATGCGCATCATAATTTTCCAAAAATGAATGCACCATATGCGTTTTGCCATACCCTGCCCCAGCAACAACGGCAACTAGAGGAAACTTAACAGCCTCTTCCATAATTTTTTTAAGGCGTGGGCGCTCTAAAGCTTTATTAAATTTTTCATGTGCAATCAATTTTTTTGCCCTCCTTATGTTTTTGCATTAGTTGTTGGTATGATTAAAGAGTTTAATAATTCCAGCCCTGCTGTCCACTCTTGCAACGTAACCCCTAAAGCAGATTTATCTAGTGCCGCTGCCCCAAATGCATAATACATTGACAGCTTTGCAAAAGCATTGGTATCAAGAGGCTGTATTCTTTTTAGTTCAATCATGCGGTCTAGCAGCAATTTTGTAGTCGCATAGCTATAATCCATGGTATTTGCCCTAATCAAACGCACACTTTCAGAATTATTAAAAACATCTTGAAGTGCAATTCTTAGAATATATGTCATAACCTCTGCCGCCTCTTGGGCAACATGGTAATTTATGCTCATTAGCACTTGTTTAGGGGGCTGGGTTTTTGCTGATTCCAACAAATCCTCTATTTTGGGGCGTGCTAGGTTGTGATGATGCGTGTGAAAATCATACATGGCTTTAAGCATGTCCTCTTTAGATAAATAATGATAATAAATTGAAGCTGCCTTTATGCCCACTTCTGCGGCAATTTGCCTAAGCGAAACATTGTTATAGCCCTGTTCTGCAAACATTTTAGCCGCAACAAAAAATATTTTATCCTTTGCATTTGTCGCTTTTGTTGTCATAAATATATATTATAATATTTTGTCTGATTTTGTCAAGTGAATTTTACCTAACTTTTGTTAGTTAGGTAAAAAATTTTTAGCCTTGTTTGATACACATAGAATAAGAAGATAATCTCTCGCCTTTAGGTGGTCTACAATAAAAGTTGTTTTTGCTTGTCATTAGAGTTGTAGCGAAATTGAATTGACACTTTGTAGGGGCGTTCACCGAACGCCCGATGTTCCTACTAATTTGCATGTTTTTGCTATAAAAGTGAGGTCATCAGGAGCTCAATGAGCTCCCCTACATGGCGGCTAATCCAATTTTGCTACAACTCTAATGACGAACGACTTCAAGGCGGTAGTAGCTTTAGTTTTTTGGGGTGTATATTTGCCCAGTATTTTTAAGAAAACGAGGTGTATATAAAATTATAAATAAACCGTTTTGGGTGCAGGTTTTTTTGATTATTATATAGTATAATACAAGAAGTTAGGATTATTTTATAAAAGGACACAAAATAAAATGATAAAAAGCACAAAAGAGATTTCAAGCATGTTTTTGCAAATTGGCATTCCAGCAAAAATAAAGGGCTATCATTATTTAAGAGAAGCAATCAACCTAGTTTGCAGCCACCCAAACATAATAAACCACATAACAAAAAAGCTATACCCTGCCATCGCCCATCAGTTTGCCACCTCCCCTTGCAAGGTTGAAAGGGCCATAAGACACGCTATTGATGTTTTGTGGAGCCGAGGCAAGATTGAAAACATAAACAGCATGTTTGGTTTTAGTGTTTGCCAAAAAAACGATAAACTCCCAAACGGAGAGTTTATCGCCTTGATGGCAGAAATGATACTAATGATTAAAACCTAGTGTCTGCACCTATTGCATTTGCATCCTTTAAAAGAACTAGAGCAGCCAGCACCATCATTATTGCTTTCATCTTTGCACCCCTTTGCATTGCTTAAGACAAGCCGCAGCTTGCTTTTTAGCGTAAGCTGCAAATCGTTGACTACCTCAATCAAAGCGGTGACACTGTCGTTTACTTTAATTATCTCTTGCGTTCCTGCACACCTAGAAATCACATATTGCAGCTTTTCACCCTCTGCGTTTAGTATATGGCTTAGGGCAGCCTCCTCCATAGCAATTGAGGTTATTATAGCGTTGAGTGATTGCTCATAATCCATGCGGTCTAGGCTAGGAAACTCAGGCATTGACATCTAATTTTATCCTCCACTTCGTTTTTCAAGCACCAAATACGCATCAAAAGCCGCTGACATCTTTGCTAACAAAAGCATTTGACTTGATGAAATGGTATTAAGCATTTCTTTTACGCTTTCATTGACTGACAGCAACTCTTTAAGGGTGGGCGGCTGGTCTAAAACAGCACCATTTTCTAGCGTGCCCAGCACATATTGCAGCTTTTCACCCTCGGTATTGATTATGTGGCTTAAGGCAAGCTCCTCTACAGCAATAGATGAAATGATTAGTGGTATGCTGCTTTCTGGACTGCACTCCCAATTTGCCACAATAGTCACATCATGGTCAGGCATAACAAAGCTAGTCACAGCGCTTGCTTCATCATCAAAAACCACTCTATCCTCTGATGTCCAGCCTGCAAAGACACAGCCCTTTTTATCACCCGCATCAATATTAACTATATCATTTTGCGGATATGTGCCTGCACCGCTATTATCAGCATAGCTTCTTCTTATTGTCACACTAAACTCAGGGATTCTAAACAATAGATATTTAAACTCCTCATCCGCTATGCCAGCAACAGGCTCTGTTTCACTGCTCATTTGATATGCAATACCTTGATCTACAGGATAGTTTACTAAGCTTTCATTATTAAATATTATGCCATTTGCCCCCCAATATCGCCCTACCCCCTTTTCACCAGTCAAACCAGGCTCTAATGTCAGTGGATAAGCAAGTCTTATCGCCGCATCGGTTTTCCCTAAAAATACCCCCCCAGTAATTGTATTTATAGTGCCGCTGTGGCTAAGCCCGTCACAAAAAATAGCCGAATTAGCACCCATGATTGTGCCATCAGATATCAAATCAATAACCCCTACATTGGCAATGGCACTGTTGTTTAAAGAAAATATAGTGCCGCCGCTTATTTGGTCAATTCTGCCGCCGCTATAGTTATAAACACCGTATGAACTAGTGCCCGATATTGTGACATCACCGCCTATAGTTTGGATATGCCCTGCATTAAGCATCCCTTGAGTTCCCTTTATTTGTCCGCCCAAAATCTCAACAATACTGCAATCAGCATCATTTTGAACTGCTACAACACCTTCAAATACTCCGCCTATAATTCTGTCAACCTGTGCTGGCGCACTATTTTCTATCACTAGCAATCCAAAATTAGTGCCTTGAAAATGCCCGCCAGAAATCGTGCCAATGCTTGTAAGCGAATTAGCACCTTCAACTCGCACCGCTGAGTTTCTGTCATTGTTGGTTATAGAGCCCACTCGCTTTGCCACAAACTCACCGCCGCTGATTTCATCAATACGAGCGCCTCTAGTCATGCATAGAGGACTATTTTTTGCTGCCTCAAAATATCCATCAGAAATTTCTTGTATATGAGCGTTGTTTTGCAAAAGGATTCCATGACCATGCATGCTGGTATTTATATCCGTTTGATAAAAGCTGCCACCAGAAATTTTGTTGATTAAAGTGTTTGTATCCGTTATATAAAGTGCCTTTTCTCCGCCACTAAAAACGCCGCCGCTGATTTCATCTATGCTAGAACCACTCCCTAAGCTGATTGCACCAACACTCCCTTCAAACTCACCGCCCTTTATTGTTCCTTTAGCGTTTTGAGTGCTCATCTCTATTGCAAAATTGCCGCCGTTTATTATTATGCCATCTTCAGTGTTTATTGTCCCGTTTGTTATGCGTACGGTGCAATTTTCTAGCTTAAGAATATCTGTGCTTAAAGCATCACCCAAGCTCAAAGTGCCGCCATCTTCTAGCAAAATAATATAACCTGACAGCATAGTGATTGTTTGCGTGCCACCTATTGCAACCATCTTGACATCATTTGGTCCAATAGAAATGCTGTTTGGCTCTGTCACATCACCGCTTATTTCAAGCGTAAATGCACTAAGCCCATCAGTATCCGCTGCCAAAAGTGCATCTGCAAGCGTATTAAATACTGCCCCATTCTCTACAATTTTAATAGGCTCGTTTGCACTAGAAGCCGCTCTAATAATCCTTTCTTTAATCTCATTATTGTTATCTATATTAGATATCATTTGTGATTTTCCCTCCTTCTAGCCTAAGCAATCCAAGCTGCTGCACAAGCAAAACAACAGCTTGAATTATTTTGCTATAGACTTGTTTTATGAGCCAGATCCACCGCTTGCGTCTTCTGAGCTTTTGATTTTTGAATAAGCATTCATAGCCGCAGACAATTTAGCCAGCAAAAACATTTGGTTCATTGATACAGTAGCAACCATATCCTTTACGCTTTCGTTTACCTCAAGCAACTCATCTAGAGTAGGCGGATTTAACGCAGAACCCGATCCCCCCTCAAGCGTGCCCAGCACATATTGCAGTTTTTCACCCTCTGCATTAAGAATGTGACTTAAGGCAAGCTCCTCCATAGCAATAGACGAGATGATTTGGACAACCGAATCCTCTAGCGTCAAATCCGTGCTTTCTGGAAATTTTGGCATTGACATAATTTTTTTCCTCCTAAGTTTTGTTAAAGCCTTTTTTATTTTTTGTTTAAGACTTCACTTATTTTTATCATATGCGTATGAACGAACAGTTGTTCGTCATATATTTATTAAATGGATACAAAATTGAAAATATTTAATGCCGCTGTCAAGCTTTTTTCTAGCAAGGGCTATGCCAGTGTTTCTGTAAGAGACATAGCAGACGAGGTTGATATAGTGGTTTCTTCAATTTATAACCATTATCAAAGCAAGCTGGATATACTAAAATCGCTGTATGATTTTTATTCTATACAGCTAAAAGGCATCCAGCCCTCACTTGACTCATTATTAAAAAATATTGACTCTCTTAGTGCGTATGAAATTTTGTCAAAGCTTGATTATCATTTTGATGAAAGCATCTCTCAAACATGCGAAAAAATACTCTCCATTGCCTGCAGAGATTTTAATACAAATGAAATAAGTGCTGAGTTTATTCAAAAGGTAGTCTTTGACCCAAATAAAAAACTGCTTGCACCCTTAATACAAAAAATGCTGGAGCTTAATAAAATTGAGCATCTTGATATAGATACCTTTGTAGAGCTTGTCTCTTTGGTAGTATTTGCCGCAGCCGTTAAAAACCACTCCCCTTTTCACATAACCCTATCATCATGGCAAGCAGCATTTAGTATGCTAATGTCGCTAATAAAACCGATAATATAGCTTTTTAATAGATAAAAATAAAATAAAGCAAAGATTTCTCGCCTGCGGCTCGAAATGACATTAATTGAAATTGAACTCCCTAACAGAGAGAACAATTAAACTAAAGTGTCATCTCGACCAGCGGGAGAGATCTTTGCTTTATAAAGATTAAAGAATAAAGCAAAGATCTCTCCCTTCGTTCAGAATGACAAATTTAAAATTATGTCATCTTGAGCGAAGCCGAAAGATCTCATCTCATTATCATAAAATACTCTATCAAACAACAGGCTTTTCAAAAATGGTGACTATCTCTTTTAGTGTGTCAATTATGCTCAATTTTTGAGGGCAGATTTTTTGGCATTTTCCGCAACCGTTGCACTCACTTGCTTTTGGGTGACCGCTTGCCAATAGATTGTTATAATATCTTGGCGGCAACACGCTACTTGGGCTTTTTTTGATTTCATTATATAGTTGAAAAAATTTATCTATCGGAATATTTTTAGGGCAGTCTTTGACGCAATAACCACAATAAGTGCAAGCAACTGCAGTAGTCTTTGCAATTATTTTTATTACTTTGTCAATGATTTCTTTTTCTTCTTTTGTTAATGGCACAAAATTGTCGGTTGTTGCCATATTGTCGTTTAGCTGCTCTAATGTGCTCATGCCAGACAAGGTCATTATTACTCCGTCTAGCCCCATCGCATATCTCATCGCCCATGACGCTGCCGATGCACTGGGATTAGCCTCTTTTAATAGCTTTATTGCCTCATCGGGCAAATTCACCAAAGTGCCGCCCTTGACAGGCTCCATTATCATTATGGGCACGCCATATTTTCTTGCAATTTCATAGCACTCTTTAGAAGCTATGTTGGGATTAAGCCAATCCAAATAATTTATTTGCAGCATCACAAAATCAGGCATGGGGTTTTGCGAATGCTTTTGATCGTGCAATATTTGATCTAAAAGCTGTGGGCTATCATGAAAAGAAAAACCAAAATTCTTTATTTTCCCCTCTTGCTTTAGTTTATGCCCAAAGCTAAACAAATCAAATTTTTTGCAGGTTTTATTGTATAAATCTGTATCTAATGCATGAAGCAAATAATAATCAAAATACTCTAACCCGCAACGCTCTAATTGCTTGTCAAACAATGATTGTGGGTCATTTTGAGTCTTGACATTCCACAAGGATAATTTTGTAGCTATTTGATATTTGCTTCTATCATGACGATGCACAATCGCCTCTTTTACCATTTTTTCTGATTTGCCCCTATGATAAATAAAAGCGGTGTCAAAATAGCTAAAACCATTTTGTATGTAGGTATCCACCATTTGATTAATTTTTTCATAATCAAAGGTGGTCAAGTCTTTTGGATCTAATAATGGCATTCTCATCAAGCCAAAACCTAGCTTTTTCATGTGTGTTTTTTTACTCCTTAGTAGTATTTGTTGTGGTGGCAGTATTATTTGCAGCAGTAATTTGATTTAAAAGATTGTCTTTAATTTTATTAAATTCTTCTTCTGAGATTACTCCTTGGCCTACAAGGGCTTTAAATTTTAACAACTCATCTGCAATTGATTTAGTTTTTTGGCTTTGATTGCTGTCGGCATTGTTTATATTATTGACATTGCCCTCGCCTGTTTCACCATTATCAGAAAAACCTCTAAGCACCCCTAGTGCCGCATTGACAGCCTTGTATACACGCTTGCCTCTTTTCCTAAATTTACGCAAGCTAAAAGTCAGGTTGATGGTATTAAAAACAAGCGTAGATCTTATGATATCTTTATTGAAATTAATGCTTCTAACAGCGCTTAATTCAACAGATTTTGTGTCTGTCTTAAACGAAAAAAACTTCTTTTGTGCAAAGATTAATCTAGTACTAGTAAGCGCAAAAGCATATCTTGATCTAATCCGCCACACTCTCTTGTGGTCTAAACTGCCTGAAAATGCCACCAGCACCTCTTCGCCTGCATACAGCGTCTTTTCAATCAGTTTAAAAGACTTTTTTGTATGCCAGCGGTTGCCAAAGCCTTGCTGCTTGTTGTATTGCATCATTTCTTTTCTTGTTCTCATTTTTTAATCCTGCCTTGTTTTGTATTTTTTGTGTTTTTTATGTTTTTTGTATTTGTGTTTGTGTTTTTTATAAAAGAATCTTTGCCTGTTTGCACCCTTGGCACTCTTGGCAGCCGTGCTATTAAATCCTCTCTATTTGCTAGTCTCAATGCCTTTATAATTATTGCCCTATTTTCAGGCTTTCTATACTGCAATAATGCCCGTTGCATTTGTTTTTGCTCATGTGTTTTGGCTACAAACAATTTCTCTCCAGTCCTAGGATCAAATTCACAGTGATACATAGCAGTAGATAGTGTAGCCGGCGTAGGATAAAAGTCTTGAACTTGCAGCGGCATATATTTTATATCCATAAGGTATTCTGTTAAGAATGCGGCATCCTTTAAGTTGCACCCAGGATGAGAGGACACAAAATACGGAACAAGATATTGAGGTAATTTTGCCTTTTTTGTAGAGGCATCAAATTCACTAGCAAACCTTTTATAGGTTGTGCTGCTTGGCTTGTTCATTAGCCGCAAAACCTTGTCGCTGATATGCTCTGGGGCTATTTTTAATTGCCCTGACACATGGTGCGTTGCAATTTGGTCTAGCATAGTTTTGTCAGCATCGCCTAATAAATAATCAAATCTTAATCCGCTTCTTATAAATACTTTTTTAACACCTTTCATTGTCCTTGCTTTTTTTAGCAATGACAAATATGGCTTGTGGTTTATTTTTAATTGCTTGCAATCTATGCAGTTATCTTTTTTGCACGAATGCATGTTTTTGCACGGCTGGGCAGCATAATGATTGGCACTTGGCCCGCCTATATCATGTATAAAGCCTTTAAAGCCGTCTAGCTCACTAATTTTTTGCACCTCTTGCAGTATACTATCCTCTGAACGACTGCATACTAACTTTCCTTGATGAAACGCTAGGGCACAAAAAGAGCAGTTTCCAAAGCAGCCTCTGTGGGCGGTTATAGAAAACTGCACCTCTTCAATAGCAGGAATATTTTTGTATTTTGGATGCGGTGCACGCATAAATGGAAGAGCATATACAGAGTCTAAAAGAGCAGTTGTGGGAGGTTGTGCTGGTGGATTTATGATGACAATTTTATTGCCAGTCTGCTCTTGAATAAAGCCCTTATCTAGGTTTTTATAGCACGACATAAAAGCATTTGCATATTGTTTTTTATCATCTAAGATGGTTTTATAAGAGGGCAATCTAATAAAATTATGACTATCCTTAATTGAATTTTGCACATTGTCTATCGTGCATTCTGATAGATATCCTGTTCCTAAAATATCCTTTATTTTATTAAGCGGCACATTTTTGTGTGCATATTTGCATATGTCTAATAGCGGCATCTCTCCCATTCCATACACTACTAAGTCTACACAAGAGGTATATAAAATAGAATGCCGCACACTATCCGACCAATAATCATAATGAGATAATCTTCTTAAAGATGCCTCAACTCCACCTGCAATGATAGGAGTGTCAGGATACAACCTTTTTAAATTTTTAGAATAAACATCCACCGCTCTATCCGGTCTTTTGCCAGCCTTGCCGCCCTCACTATATACATCACTTGTCCTTTTTTTTAGTGCCGCCGTATAGTTGTTTACCATACTGTCTACTACACCGCCGCTAATCAAAAAAGCGTGCTTAGGCTGCCCTAGTGCCATATAATCCTTGTCGGTGACAGGCTGCGGCATCACACCTACGCTAAACCCTTGAGCCTCAACAAACCTAGCCACGACAGCATGTCCAAAGGACGGGTGGTCAACATAAGCATCTGCTGACACCACAATAAAATCAAGCTGGTCTATCTTGCGCTGCTCTAAATCATTTTTATTAACTGCTAAAAACATAATTTTTTTTTAAATGAATATTCCCATTGCTATCAGCCCCAAACACACTAGTGCAATCAATACAAACTGCACAATACTTATCATTCTGCCGTATTTAAACCCCGTATAGCTTTGAGAATCATAATAAACAAGTCTTTTTGAAATTAATCCCAGCCTCTTTTGCTTTATGCATTCAAAAATATATGTGCGGTCTATCACATGCATAAAATGCTCTGTTAAAAGCTGCTCAAAAAATCCTATCTTTTTATCACCGCTTTTTCTTCTTATAAAAAATGCTATTATTAGATTCTCTAACAAATAATATCCCAGCCCAACAAACAGCATCCATGGATTGAAAAAAATTAAGGAAGAAACGCCGCTTAAAACAAACATCAAAAAATACATCAAATTGCGGTTTAGCCCTCGTTGCATTTGAAGTTGAGGATTTTTAATTATCAAAGGAATCTCACTTTTTGCATATTCTTTTATCCTCTTTTTCATGTCCCTCACAGACAGCCATTTTTCTCTATTTTTATATACAATTGCCTCTGGTGCCGCCTTTATCTCAACACCTAAATTGTTTAAATTTATGCCCAAAATATCATCTTCTCCCACAGGCAAAATGCTCTCATTTAAAAAACCTGCCTCAATAAACGCTTTTTTTGTGATAGCAAAATTTGCAGTAGTAGCCCACGCTAATTTGTCTAAAAACAACGGGCGGCTATACCTTTTCATATATGGCAATGCCTCTACGCTCTTCCATAAAAATGTATCCTTTCCGCTAAAGACAACAGGACCTGCCACCGCCTTTTCCCCTTTTTGAAAAAACTCATCATAATAAGAAAACAAATCGGTGCGAACAGTGACATCAGCATCTAAAAAAATCATGGTGTTGTATGCAGCCATCTCTGCACCCTTGTTTTTTTTGTGCGGAAGACTGCCTTTATAATATTGGATTCTGCATCCAAATTTAATGGCGGCATCATGAACAAGACCCTTGTTTGAAAGGTCACTATCGTCAATTATGATTAGCTCTGTCTTTCCCTCATAGCGTGCCTTAGCGTCAGATAGACTCTCTAAAAGGGTTTTTAATAGATCAGGATAATTTTTTGTTGCAATAATGATGCTAAAATCTGTCATGATTTGCTTGTATTAAAACACTCCTATTGTTCTTAATAATATTAAAACTATGATAGTTAGAAAAACTAGATTGAATACGGCAGCCTTTAGTTTTTTTGCTTGCAGAGCAAATTTTGCTTTTGCGTGAGAGGCACAATATAAAATTACCTTTTCTTTTGTTTTGTCTTTGTTTTTTCTTCTAAATTTTTCTTTATATAAATATACTCTCAAATCCAAGAATTTGCCAAAAACATAATAAAAGAAGTTTTTGTTTTTTGATGCCTTTGTATCAATAAAATAAGCGATTAAAACAGATAATAAGCAAAAAGCTACGCTTAATATTATGGGGAAAAATGTGCGTGATGCCCCTGACAATGTGCCTCCGATTAGCAATATTATTAAGGATAGCAGCAGCAATGAGGGCATGGATTTTACAAGTGTTTTTGGGTGCTTGCTTCCAAATTCATAATCAGATTTTGCAGTTGATTTAATAAATGTATTTAGTCTGTTTTGTTTGTTAAATTCTTCCTTTTGCTTAGAAACCTTTATGTCAGACACGCACTTGATTTTATAGCCTTGCTCTATCAAGCTATACGATAAATCCCTATGCTCATGAAAAGTTTTAGGCAAATTAGTGTTTAATAGCCCCGCCTTTTTTATAAATCTTTTGTCATAAGAAACATTGTTGGGCGGACAAAAATTTGCATACTTTAAATAATTGTGCTGACTATAGCAATCCCTATATATCCTAGAATATTCTAATGCACGCCAGCTTAGTTTAGAACGCAAGCTTTTATAAGGCTTTAGACTTAAATTTTCTATTAGCTTGGTAGCTCCAAAAAAACCACACACCATCTCATCCTTTAGATTTTCATACATCCCTGCATATTTTCCTATCAATGACTTTCCGTTTAATTTAATCTCGCAAGAAAACTGCACATCCGAATCAATAAACAATATATAATCATGCTTTAAAGCATCAAAGCCAATAGTTTTGTTGATATATCTTGCCCCAGCCGCCTCGCATGCTTGCAAGCAGTCCTGCATAGTCACCCCTTGCTGCCCGTTTAAACTGCCTCGCTCCTCTTGATCAAGCACCACCACCTCACCATATGCCTCTAAAATATCCTCTTCCTCTTCAAATGTATCCAAAACAACCAGCTCATACTCCCCTTTAGAATACCCTGCCAATTCATTTTTAACACTCTCTAAAATTGCTTTTAGGTCGTGCCTATTGATTAATCTTATTATAATAGAAAAATCCATATTGCACCATAATACTACAAATTATCAAACCTTGTCAAATTATTTGAGTGCATAATAAATATTATTAAAATTTTAGGACATACTACTATTAATTTATAAAACAAAATTCTTGGAGGAATTTATGGAAAAAAAACATGCAGGCACAGGATTGTATGTGCTAACAGGACTTGTGGCGCTAGCTGCATTGGTTACAAAATTTTTTAGATATGTTGTAGTCAGAGGCGCAGCTTTTAGACGCACAGGTTTCAACATTTTTCAAAGCGGAAACGCATTAAACATTGTGCTTTTGGTGCTGTTGTTGATTGCTACTATAAGCGTAATCGTGCTTAGCTTTGGGCGTGCCGGCGGAGCGTTTAGGACAGAAACTGCTGGAAGAGCGCTTATGATATTGGGCGTAAGCATGGCTGTTTTGTCGTTTATTTTGTTTATGACAGCAACAAGAATCACATGGGCAGGCTTTAATCATGTATATCACAGGGGCGGCGGCTTGATTGGCAATTTGGTATTATCAATCATCACTGCAGTATTATCATTTGTGCCTCTATTGATTGACAGAACAGACAGTCGCTCTAGACATAGACACACTCACGCATGAGGCTAGAAAAATAATTTAGGGAAGTTTTCCCTTTTAAGAAAAAGAAAAAAAGCTGCAGATATTGATTGTTTGCAGCTTTTTTTGTGTTTGTTTATATCCATTGACACGACCATCACGCTAATAAAGCAAAGATTTCTCGCTACGCTCGAAATGACATTAATCAGAATGGGTTCATTCTAATAGTGAGAGCCAATTAACCCAATTTTGTCATTTCGAGCGTAGCGAGAAATCTTTGCTTTATTAATTAATGTCATTTCGGGGGCGAAGCCCATTGGCACGAACACTTCTTGGCACGACAGCCCCGCAGGCGAGAAATCTTTGCCTTATTTAATTTATGTCATTCCAAAAACAAAACAAAAAACCTCTACCGATAAAAAAAACTAATCACTAAAACCATTTAATGGTATTTGCTTTGTTTTGTATTGGTGTGCTATTTTGCTGTTTTCAAAAAAGTCATTTTGCTTTAAATAATTTGCCAGCTGCTCTGCTTGCCATTCATACATAGCAGGAGTTGGATGCCCGTGTCCATCTGCATCACACCACAATTTGCCCTTGTTTGTAGGAATAGCAAAATTTTTAAAGCTAAACTTATTAAACAATGCACCCGCCCTTGAAAGATGATCCTGCAAAATTATTATATCGCCGCTTTTTAATTCAAGCTGTGCAAGCACTCTAGCAATATCTACCCTGTGACCATATATCATATGCCCATAGTTTTGCACCCTATATTTTTTGTCTGTCTTGCATTTATTTAATATCTTTTGCAAAAACGATGGCAATGTATGTGCATCCTCACAATAGATTCCGTATGTCAAGCACCCACCAACCATATATATCGTATTGTCAAACTGCTTGGGCTGATCAGTTGTCACTCTGTGCCCATCCACAATGTTGACATATTTTGACTCTAAATCATAAAATTTTCTGTGCCCCTCTTCATCATTAAAATCCCTAGGCGATTCTATTAAAAGTGCATTCCAATCCTCTAAATCATATTGCTTGTGTTCAGCTATATAGCTTGACGCCTTGGTTAAATCCTCAAGCTTGATTGCTTTGACATTTGTGCTTAATGTATGCTTATTTGCAATCAAATCTTGAGCATAAACAGACGGATCGTTTTTAATGTGCGGCTTGTCAATAATAAGCAGTGCCACCTCGCCATTTTGCAAGTGATTTCTATCAAGTGTCCTTATAAGCGGTTCTTCAGAGCCCATATAAGAAAAAGCATTTAGCACCAATTCAGAAACAGTAAACAGTTTAGCACCAGCTTCTTCAATATTTTTTCTGGTAGTGCTGCCAGCATATGTAGACACAATCACATCCCCGTCACACAGCTTAGAAAAATCAATCTTTTCATATCTTTCTTTCTTAAAATAGCTAGAATACATATATTCTAGTGAAAAGGCAGAATACCCAAAAAAGGCTTTGACGGTGATTTGGTCGTGCATTTTGATGGGCAAAGCAATTTGTCTTAAGAGGTCTTTATGCTCAGGTGAGGATAAAATAGACACCTTTTTGTATCCGTTGTCTACTAGCCACTGTGCAATTGTGTATCCAAAACCTGCGTGCAGTTCTGATACCTTGCTGCATAGCTCTCGCATTTGTGTTTCTGTCATATGGATTACCTCCAGTTATTGATTAATTGTTATTGCAAAACTATTATAAATTAATGTCATCCTGTAAGGATCTCACATTATAAAAAATGTGTTTGCTTATGCTTCTTCCTTCGGGTAAGATGAGATCCTTACAGGATGACAAATTTAAGTTTTTGGTTTTTCCACATTAAAAATGTATTATCATTAATACTTCGCCTTTCAGTCATTAAGCATTAATGATTAATACTACTAAATATATGCTTGACTAAAAAAATTATTTCATTTTGACAAACAAACCCTTTTTTTGCCTAAATTCTTTTATACAATCAAACACAATATAACCATCCTCAATGACTATTGCATTTTTAATTGCGGGCGAAAAATTACCCTCAATAATTTGGTCTATATAATGCTTAAACCCTTCTGACAAAATATTTGTCACCGTGTGACCATACATTGCAGGCGTATTGTCTACACAATAATGAACCACTCCGTCTATCTCATAAACAGGATTGTCTATGCTTGTAGGCACGGTTGTTTCAATCTCTAGATTAGGGTCACAGCTTACATCAATAATAAGCGTGCCTTTTTTAAACTTTTTTAAATCCTCTTTATAAATCAGCCTATCTGTCCTAGAAGTATCCCACATCACACAATTAACCAGCACATCATAATCATACATCTTTTTAACAAACAATTTTTCTAATTTTCTAGGATAAATATCCAGCACCTTTGTACCCATCCCGTGCAGCACCCTAAGCGCCCCCTTAGCCGTGTGTCCGTTCCCTAAAATTGCCACGCTTGTATCATAAGGCATTTTTTTAGAATATCTAAACCCATGAATAATTGCCGCCTCGCCCGCAATCTCACGATTACGATAAAAAATATAGCGACCACCCTCAAAAATTTCTTCCCAGGCTAGCACCGTATGATCTCCGTTTAAGGCAGCACTTGCAAAATCTACTGCTTGAGTAGCGTGTGCCCACCCTACAAGCAGCTTCCCTTTGGCAACACTTTCCACCCAGTCAGCATCACCTAGCTTAACATCCACCAAAATCTCGCATTTTAATACATCTTCTCTAGAGGCAATATTTGCCCCAGCCTTGATATATTCAGCATCCTCAATACCAAAAACACTGCCATAGCCTGTTTCAAACACCAGCTGTTTTTTGTTTTTGATGGCAGCAATTGCACTAGGCAACAATGCTCGTCTTTCTTCACCGTTTTTTAAGCTTATTAAAAAGCCCATTTTTTTGCTTGTGTTTTTCATATTGTGAATTTTCCTTAAAATTTTTTAACGCATTAAAGCCTTTGGTAGTAGTTTTTTAAGCAGAAGAGATTCTTACAGAATGACATAAATTTTTAATTGATCATTTACAAAGTAAACACTATTCCACTTCAACATAATTTTTTGTCACCCTGTAAGGATCTCTTCTTTATTTTTTGTCATCCTGTAAGGATCTCTTCTTTATATTCTTCTTGCTCCGCAATGTGTATCCCTTTTATTAGACACAGTAGCGACACAAATCCAAAAGATCTCACCCAATTAATAGATGAATTTTATATCATCTCTTTTTGCCTCTATTTGCCTGTTTTCATATCCAAACACCACTTTATCCTTTTCTTTTCTTAATAATTCTACAGTTGTGCCAGCAGCAATCCCACTCACTATCCTTTTTAGCTGTGCATAAATCCTAAAATTCCACTTGTCATTTATCAAGCTGTTGTATAGATTGGTTGATGAAACAAAAAACTTGTCTGACTCTACCATTATGCTAGGCAACAAAGAAAAGTCCCTTGATGGCAACATTTCTAGTGGATCTATAGTGTTTTCTATAGTTAGCTCCCCTATAAACACCCTAAAATACAAGTTGGGAATCCTAGCCCCGCCGCTATATCCGCTTAAAGCAATTATTTTGCCTTGCTGCACCCTTTCATTTTTTTTGACCAGCACCTTTTGCAAATACATATATTGAGTAAAAACAGGTTTTCCGTTATAAGTCATGTCATGCTGAATAGTTATGCTTCTGCCAAACTCGTTGTCTTCATCAATTGCTATCACTTTGCCGCTTGCCACCGCCAGCACCTGCGTACCTGGTCTAGCAATAATATCAAAACCTCTGTGAGATTCTTGCTTTAAACTAGACACGCATTTTTTTCTAACCAGCTTGTTGTTGTGAGTCAAGCCTTCTATTTTGTTTTTGCCTAAATTGCAATAATAATAATCATGCACAGTCGCCTTAAAAGACGGCTCAATAGGCCAAATAAATTTAATATCTTGAATCTTTGACAGCTTTTCATGCAACCACCTAAAATATTGGCACTGAGCAATTTGCTCTTCTATGCCATAAATGTTGCCGCTAGGGTCTCGCAAATTTAATTCAAACATCCATAGTTTATAGCTTCCGTCACGCTCTTTTGCTATGCCTACATCCAGCCCCATATCATAAACAATAATATCATCATGAAAGGTTTTGTTATAATAAACAGGAAACTCTTTGCCCAGCTTGTCTAGCTGGGCTTTGATTTGAGCCGCCGCCTCTTCGCCATAGTTTTTGTATAAAAACACATCAATTTGCATTGTATAGCCGCCGCCCGACCAGTTTGAGATTACACCGTCAGGGCTGCCTATCCTAGCAAAGCATTTATGCATAAACTCACCATTTGCACCACGCCTAATAGACACTCTTACATCAAATGGCTCGCCTAGTTTTGTTTTAGACTCAATAAAGGGCTGCAAAATAAACCCTTTATTGTGGATATGATCATCATAGTATTTTTTAAATTCCTTTTCAGTTAAATCAAAGTGGTCTTGCATGTGGATTATGTGGAATTTTTTCTTGTCATATTCTATGGACATAACGGATTTTCCCTCCATGCCCATGACTTGCTTGATTATGACTCGCCTTTTTTCTGCCTCGTTTATTATGTCTTCAATGCTGTTTACTTCAATTGTAGGAATCAATATATGGTTGTAGGTGTTGTCTAGTGCAAGCTTTTCATTGACGGCTCTTTTGCCTACTTGCATTCTAGGCCGCACCATATAAGACCTTTTTCTAAGCTCGGCTGCTTGATCTTTTGGTACATAGTATGAATTTTCAATGATTTTTGGTAGCGGAAAAATACCTCTTTTTATCTCACCGTTTTCTAGATATCTTGCATCAACTTGATTTAGTTCATAATCAATATCTTTTGGTGAAAACAACAAAAGTTGGATATTGAAACTAGGTGCAATATAGAACAAAGACTCACGATATCGCTTGCCGCCATGCCCCAGCACTCCGTCAGGGTTTACCCTAACCATACCTATTTGAACAATGTCACTTTTCATACATGCTCTATTATTGCATAAATTTTGACAGCAGTCAAGCGATTTTTTAGAAAAAAAAAAAATAGCTAATATTTTTAAAAAAATTTGCAATTTAAACGCAAAAAATCAAACGCAAAAAAATACAAAAAAATGCATTAAATTGCGAAAAAATGCGAATTTACTTAAATTTCCACTAAAAAATGCTTGCAAAAGGTATTTTTTTATGTTAGAATCCTATTAATGCATTTGATGCATAATTCATTTTTTCTTTGCAAAAAAAGGAGGAAAAAATACATGGTTAAAAAAATGTTGAGCGGATTTAAAAAATGGATAATCGCTATTATGGTTATTCTTTTTGTTGTCCCTGTTGCGTTTATTATTTCTGCCTGCACTGATACTTGTCCCGACCAATGCAATTCTGATGCTACTGAATGTGTTTGCGATAATTGCGGTTGCCCAGATGGCGAGTGTGAATGTGAAGAAGAATAATTTACTCAATACATAAAACAATTGACCTAAAAACTCTCTTTAAACTATATTTTAAAGACGGGTTTTTTTCTTTTAAATTTTTATTAAATATCCACTCCCCTATATAAAACTCTTGACAGCAGCCATCAGTTTGGTTATACTAATAAAATGCTTATTGGAATCATTAGAAACAGGTTGCAAAGCGACCCATATAGACCCATTGAAGAAAACAGCAAGGTGTATTTATTGTCTATGCTGTGTCATTTTAACGGAGTAGAAAGCTTTTTCTTTTATGAAGATGAAGTTGATTTAGAGACCAAAACCATAAAGGGCTTGTTTTTTGACGATAAAAAACGAGAGTTTGTTGAAAGAGAAACCGTCTACCCTGACATAGTGGACAACGATTGCACAGTCAGGTGGAAAGATCCAGCGGTGTTTAAATCGCTTTTTTCTCAGTGCGCATTTGTTTATACAAGGCGTTTAGACAAAGAAAAAACAAACTCTATAATTCAAAAAAGTGCTTGTGCTAAACATGCATTAAAGACTTATTCATATAAACTAGAAGAGCTTGACAAGCACTTGCTAACACACAAGGCATTGATTATCAAGCCCATAGACGGCAGCAAAGGCTCTGGCATCTATAAATTGTCTTTAAACCTGCCTAAAAACACTAAGGTAGGGGCAAAATCTATTGCAAATATGCGTTCATTATTTGGCAAGAAGTTTTTGATTGAAACTGGATTCAATAAAGAAAAGATTTCTAACAAAAAGTTTTTAGCAGAGTATGCACCCAAGCTTGAGGGCAAGATGCACATAGCACAAGAGTATGTTAATTCTACTACGATAGATGGTGCGCCGTTTGATATTAGGGCAGAGCTTAGAAGAGGTGACGAGGGTGAGTGGGAGTTTATAAGGACATATGTTAAGGTGGGCAACAAAAGAGGGATTGTGTCTAATGTGGCAAAGGGCGGGTTTGTTACGCTAGGAACAAGGCAGTTTTTGATGATGGAGTTTGGGACCGAACGAGGGGTATCTTTGTATAAACAAATCAAAACCTTGGCTAAAAAGGTTGGGCCTATTGTGCAAAGTGCTGTGCTTAATTTTGTGCCGACAATTACTATTGATATTGGGATTAATAGGGATGATAAAAACGCATTAAAGATTTTTGAGATTAATACGGGGGCGGCTACTTCTAATGTGTTTTCACTTATGACAGAGACAAAAACTAGGGTGGATTGTTTTAAGTATATGTTTAAGAATAAGGCGAGATTGCTAGAGCATCAGGGGCGGTTTGAGATTGATGAGGGGGATGCGTGTTTGTTTGGGGTGGCTGGGGTTGAGTTTGATGAGAGTGAGGGTGAGAGTGCGTCTAGTATGAGAGAGATGAAATGGATGGGCGGCGGAGTGACAAAGGCGGTGTATGAGGGCATGGAGGATAGCACAAACGATAAGTTTATTAAGGCGTTTAAAAACAACAATCGTGCCTATGATGAGGATATTGATGATGAGGATGATTATGAAGCGCCTGATGAAAATGAGCAAGACCTAGCTCCCAACACAACAGCCGTTAATGCGGATTGAAAAGAAGTAAAAAATTGTCTTTTAACCTTTAAAAAACAAGCTGTATTCGTTTTGAATATAGCTTGTTTTTAATATAGTCAAACCTTTGGTAGTGTTTTTAAACGGCAGAGATCTCTCCCTACGGTCGAGATGACATAAATTAAATTTTTGCCATTACACCACGACAACCACAAAGCCAAAAGATTTCTGCCGTTTTAAAAAATTACTATAAAGATTTTTATTAACCAACATTCGTTATCTTATGCTTCTTCTTACGCCATATGCCCTAAAATCCTTAAAATCAAAAGCATAGTTGTGCATCCTGTCAAATGAAAACACCAAATCACAGCCTATTCCCCTATTCAATAACTGCACCTGTGCATACTCATTGAAAAATGCATGACTTTTTCGCACTATATCAAACCGATACATATTGGGCACACTATATACCCCAAACGGCAAAAATAACGCATTTAAATCCCTTACAAGCTCCATCTCAAACCCAAAAAAATCCTTGCCCTCATCACAAAAAACTCCCCTCACCCCGCCGCTCAAAAACTCACCATCCCCCACTACACTCTCTATTTCTATCCCCCTATGACTCAATAAATCCAAACCCGCCCCTCTATAATTGACAAACGGAAAATACACCCTAAAATCACTAAAAAACCTGTTTATCGTCAATAAATTTCTCGCCGTTCTATAATTCATCTCATTAACAAACACCGCATCCAATCGCCTAATATTCATTTCATTCAATGCCTCCCTAATACTAAAACCCCCAGAATTTATGTCTCCAATCAAAAAAACCTTGTCCTCAACGCTAACCACGCTCACGGTAGAAAAATCAAATTCTAGCGGAACAATACTGCTTCTACTCACATGCGTGGGCGATTGCACCAAAACCAGCATGACGCATAAAACTGCACTAAGCACCACTACAAGCCGTTTTTTGGGCAATATCAAATATTTTGACATGATTATATGCAAAAAATATAGGGCAAAAATGGCTGGCGTTGCATAGATGACTATTAGTGCAAAGGGCAGTCTTGAGACCGCAATGGAAACAAATTCTATAAAGCCTATGCCTAAACCCATAAAGATAACAGGAGCGCCCCATCCTGTAATCAGAGCAAGGATTAAAGACAAGACAAGCCCCATAAATAAAAATGCTACAAAGGGCATCATTATTAGGTTTACAAATCTAGAATAGATTGCTAGATCATGAAATGTCCAGATGGATATAGGAAATATGCCGATTTGCACAGACAATGTGAGTGCAAAGGCGTTTGCGATGCGGTGGTGTATTTTGATTTTTCTAAATACATTTGATAGTGGGCGGGTAAAAATGATGATACCCAGCACGGCGGACATGGTGTATAAAAAGCCTATTTCAAACAAAAAGAAGGGGGCAAAGGTCAAGACAATGGCGGCGGCAAAGGATAATGAGCTTAAAGAGTCTGCCCTGTTTCCAAACAAAAACACATATACCCCCACCAAACTCATTATGCTAGCCCTTGTTACAGACGGCGACATGCCTGCTAATAGTGCATAAAAAATAATAAATGCAGTAGTAATCCCTGCCGTGATGCCCCGCTTGAGCTTTAGTTTAACCAACACAAAAGCAAGCATAGCAGTTGCAAAATTTAAATGAAGCCCCGACACCGCCAAAATGTGTGCTAGGCCCGCAGCCCCAAAATGATCTCTTGTTGCACTCTCAATAAAGGCTGTATCCCCCGTCACCATTCCATACGCTATCCCCCCATACACATCCCCCATGTTTGACATAAACACCCTTGCAATCAGATGCCTTGCTCTTATAAAAAAGCCTGCCCTCCCCATATCCAAGCTGTGTGCATTGATCCCACGCACGCTTGCCCTAAACCTAACATTGTTTCTAAACGCCCACCCGTCTACATTAAAGCCGTCTATTAAGGGCACGCTTCTGATGTTTACTGCTTGATTAATGATTGTACCAGGCTCTAGCCTAAAATCATCTGTATGCACAAACAACAGCACCCTTCCGCTCACTGCTTCACCATTAATCATCACACTAGACAAAAATACTCGCCTAGTCCCGTCTCTTGTCGCATCCGAATCCACCATGCCCGACAAAAAAACATCGCCGCCCAAATCATTATTGGTCCAAGTGTGCCCTATGACTAAAAACACACAATATGACACAATGCACACGGCAATCACTATAATAAAACTAACAAATTTATGCCCTTGTCCTTTGTATTTGACAAGCAAAAACACTGCAAATCCTATTATTGCAGCAAAAAGGATGATTCCTAGAACCAAAATATTATAGCTAATCAAGGCAGCAAAAATCGTAACAATTAAAAACAAGGCGATTATGCTTAGCGCCCTAAAATTAAAAATTCTTTTGTTTTCTTTGTCTTTTTCTTTGGTGGCAGTTTTTTGCATAAGACTAGTCGTTTTCTAATCCTAAAAGATAATCAGTAGACACACCAAAAAAGCGGGCTAGCACTATTAGTTGCTCGCCTTTTATGTCTTGTTGATTGTTTTCTAGCCTAGATATTGTTGCATCAGAAATATCTATCGCTTGACTTAAAGCCATCATGGACAGCTCTTTTTCTATGCGTAATTCTCTAAGCCTTTCTGCGAGTATTTTCATACTAACATTTTATGCTAATTCTATATTAAAAAGCTTGTCACTACAGTAGTGAAGTGGAAGTGTGGCGAAATCTTTGCTTTATTAAATTATGTCATCTCGCTAGCCGAAGGCGAGCTGTCACGAACACTTCTTGGCACGACAGCCACCGAAGGTGAGAGATCTTTGCTTTATAAAATATTAAGAATAAAGCAAAGATTCCTCACATGCGTTCGGAATGACATGAATTTAATTCTTGTCATAAAGCTACTCCCCATATATCTTAAATCTCGCCAACCTCTTCATCATCTAAAAAGTCGGGCTTTTGTTCTTGTATTTCTCCATCCTCTTTAATCTCAAATTCATTATACAAACTTGCCGTCTTTTTGTCCTCTTCTGATAGATTCAATAGCTTAATGTTTTCTAATAGTGCCTCATAATCTGGCAATTGGTCAATGCTTTCTATCCTAAATCGCTTTAAAAATTCATCCGTTGTCCCAAACAATAGCGGCTTGCCAATTACATCTTTTCTGCCTACCACCTCTATCAAATTATGCCTTAACAAAACCTGCACAGCATAATCGCAGTTTACTCCCCTGATGTGCTCTATTTCCAATCTTGTAATAGGCTGCCTGTATGCAACAATTGCCACAGTCTCTAAGACAGCAGTGGACAAGTTTTTTTCTTTTATGGGGTTTAAAACAGATTCAACTGCCGCCACATAATCAGGGTTTGTGCCCAATTGAATAGTATCATTATACACAATCAAATGAATGCCGCTCTCACCTGAAAAGCGCTCTTTTAATTTTTTTATAGCAGCATTTATTTCAGTTTTTTGTAACGACAAATGCTCTTTTATGTCAGCAATCTTTAAACCATCTCCACTAACCAACAAAAGCGACTCAAGCACTCTGTCTAGTTTTTCAATATTCATCTACAAATCCCCCTTTTATTCATTTGCAAGAATTTTAACGATATTTCACATGTTATGTCACGCATAGCACCAAGTGTTGTTCAATATTTTGCATGTTATGTCACGCATACTACCCTATTTTTTGAAAAATGCACCTTAAACCTCATGAATTTTCATCAAATTAGTTTTTCCGATACCATGCGGAACTCCCGCAACAATTACTACCAAATCCCCTTTTTTGACCAGCCCGCTCCCCATCGCATATGCCGCCGCATGAGAGAAAAATTCATCCACTCCCTCACCATTTGCAAGCACAGGCAACACCCCCCAATTAAACGCCAACTGATAATAAGCCGCCTTATTGAATGTGCCGCAAATAATAGGCACTATGGGTTTAAAGCTAGACAACCTCTTTGCTGTAGTTCCGCTTTGCGACGATGCCACAATCGCCCTTGCATCAATATTATGTGCCGCAGCCACCGCACAATGCGCCACCGATCCACTTATCCCCACATCCCCTAGCGTAACCTCTCTAAACCGCTTTTTATGATCAATATTACACTCCGCCTTTTCAATGATTCTGCACATTGTCCCCACAACCTCAACAGCATATTTGCCCACAGCAGTCTCACCAGACAGCATGGTGCAGCTTGTCCCATCATACACCGCATTTGCAACATCGCTTACCTCTGCCCTAGTAGGCCTAGGATTTTCTATCATGCTTTCTAGCATTTGCGTAGCAGTAATAACAAACTTGCCAGCCGCCGTGCATTTTTTAATCATCTTTTTTTGAATGTCAGGCAGCTCTTCAAAGGGAATCTCCACCCCCATATCACCCCTTGCAATCATAATCCCATCACTAGCTTCAATAATCTCATCCATATTTAATACGCCTCGCCTATTTTCAATCTTAGAAATAAGCAGCATGTTGTCGCATTTTAGGCCTTTTAAAAATTTTCTAACCGCCTCAATATCCTCTTTGCACCTAACAAAGCTAAGCGCAATAGCATCACACCCTTGCTTAACAGAAAACTCAATATCTAGCTTGTCTGCAGCCGACAAAAACTCCATATCAATGTCAATTCCAGGAAAATTTAATGACTTTCTGTTAGATAGCTTTCCGCCATTTGTCACTTTTGTAACAATTTCTTTTTTCTTAACGGCTGTCACCATAAATCCAATATTTCCATCATCTGCCAAAATCAAATCGCCTATTTTTAAATAATCACTCAAGCCATCAAAGCCTATGCTCACTCCATGCTCATCCCCTTCTTTATCCTCAGAAAAAAATGAAAACGCTTGCCCTGCTTTTAGCAAAACCTTTTCATTAACAAAGTTTTTTACTCTAATTTCAGGGCCTTTTGTGTCTGCCATTAGTGCTACGGGCACACAAAGCTCTTCTCTAGCCGCCTTTAAATGCCCTATTTTGACCGCCTGACTCTCATGAGTGCCATGCGACATATTAATCCTTGCGATATTCATGCCCGCATCAATAAGCTCTTTAATCTTTGCCACACTATCAGTAGCTGTGCCCAAAGTACATACAATTTTAGTTTTTCTCATGCATTAATTTTAACAGATTTATAGCATAAAAGCAACAGTTATACTTGACATTTTTGTAAAAATTATGTAATATTGTGATAATTATAATATAAAGGGAGCAGAAAAAATAATGCGACATAAATATTTTGAATGGGATAGTCCGCTTGGGCGCATGACTATCGTTATGGATGATGAGGCAATTAATGGACTTTGGTTTAATGGACAAAAGCATTTTTGTTTAAAGCATGATTTAATGCTTATGGACAAGCTAGATTGCAAAAAAACAGGCGATATTTGTGATGTTGCCAAAAGAATTATCTCTTGGCTAGAGATTTATTTTAGTGGGAAAAGACCTGATTTTGATATTGCCACAAGGTTTATTGTGGGGACTGATTATCAAAGAGCGGTTTGGGGTGAGTTAAAAAAGATTGAGTATGGAAAGACGGTTAGCTATAAGGATATTGGGGATAGTATGGGAAATACTCATGCTAGAGCTGTAGGCGGTGCCGTAGGAAAAAACCCTATTAGCATAATTGTGCCGTGTCATAGGGTGGTGGGGGCGAGTGGGGCAATGACGGGTTTTGCGGGCGGTGTGGACAAAAAAATAGAGCTATTGAGACTAGAAAAAAGTTTTTAAGGTGCTGTTTAGATGAAATCATTGGGCAGGCTTAATTGGTAAATTTTTAAATTTTGTCGTCATTTTTTTAAAACTTTGTCATTTCGGGGGCTTTAGCCCATTGGTACGAATACTTCTTGGCACAACCATCACGCTAGTAGAGAAATCTTTGCTTTTTTAAATTCATGTCATTTCGAACGCAGTGAGAAATCTTTGCTTTATTCATATATTTTATACTTCGTCCTTCGGTAATGCAAAGATCTCTCCCTGCGGTCGAGATGACAATTTTTTATTTTTGTCATTTCGCTAGCCGAAGGCGAGCTGTCACGAATACTTCTTGGCACGACAGCTGCGTAGCGAGAAATCTTTGCCGTTTAAAAAAACTACTACCAAAGATTGACCTATTAAAGATTGATCTATAATGCAAGCATTATTTTGCACCATTTTATGTGATTTTCATATAATAAGGCTATATGTTTGATTGCTTTAAAATAGATTGGGATAAGCTAAGTGAGTGTGATTTGCTTGCACTAAACACTTTGATTGTGAGTGAAATCATGAAAAAGGTGAAAAATGATGTGGATACTTTGGGGATGCTAGGAGACTTGTTTTCATCAATAGGGGCTAATTTATGCATGGTGGCAAATCGGCGGAGCTTGCGGCTTGAGAGTTTAAAGGGCGATGATTTAGGCGATTAGTTTGACTTAATTAGCAAACCTTTTATTGCACCTTAAAAAGTATGCACCTCTTGTTCTTCTATCGCAAGATTTATTAATTCATGCAAATTTTCAATCCTATCAAGCTCTTTAGTCATTTTATAAATTGACGGCTTTGTGACAGGATGAGGCGGCAAAAAAACTGTGCAGCAATCCTCGTGCGGCAAGGTAGATATGGCAAATGTGTCAATTTTTTTTGCTATGTCAATTATTTCTTGCTTGTCTAAACCTATTAGCGGTCTAAAAACGGGCAACGCTATTCCATGCTCTGTCACCTGAATGCTCTCTAGTGTTTGTGACGCCACCTGCGCTAAAGACTCTCCATTGATTAAACATCCAGCACCTCGTTTTTTTGCCACCATCTCACTTATGCGCATCATAACCACCCTAAGCAGCGTGATCGCATAATCACTTTCACAATGCCTGTTTATCGCCTCTTGAATAGCTGTTAGCTTTATATTTACTACTGTCAGTTTGTTTGTATAAGCTGACAATTTTTTTGCTAGCTGATAAACCTTTTCTTGTGCTTTTTCATTTGTATAAGGATAAGAATGAAAATGTATTGCGTTTAAAGACAATCCACGCTTTGCCATAAGATAGCCAGCCACAGGAGAATCTATGCCACCGCTAAGCAGCAGCATCCCCTTGCCCGCAGTGCCAAGCGGCATTCCGCCAGCACCTTTTATCGTCTCATTAAACAAAAATGCGTGTCCATCCTCTCTAATATCAATATTGAGTGTCACCTTTGGATTATGTATATCCACCTTAAGTCCCAAATTATTTTCTAGCAAATATCCGCCAATCTCTTTGCTTATCTCAATAGAATTAAGCGGAAATTTTTTGTCTGCACGGTTGGTTTCTATCTTAAAACTACCTACTCTATCACACATAAGCTGCAAAGAAACAGCCTTTATCGCCTCTAAACTAGATACGCATTTATGTGCAACAGAAAATGATGCCACGCCAAAAACCTTGTGCATCGCTTGATATGCCTTGTCTGCATCCGCCTCATTTTCTGCCGTAATCATATACCTGCCACGCAAGCAAATCAGTTCACAAGACAAGTTTTTGATCTTTTGCTTAATATCATTTTTAAGCATTTTTTCAAAAAAACCACGGTTAGCACCCTTTAAAAATAGCTCGCCAAACCTTATTAATATCACCCTTTGCACAGCCATTTTGTCAGTAGTTTTGTCAATCATTTTATCAATTTTCCTTCTAATAGTTTTTGCTTTTGCACAATTTTTTGCACCGCAATTTCAGCCTCACCCATTGTATTTAAAGGGCTAAAACTAAGCCGAATACTCCCCTCAACCTGTGCCTTTGTTGCCCCCAATGCACTCAGCACCCTATTTTGCGACAATTTATTGGCACATGCCGACCCTAAACCTATCAAAACATCCTCTTCACTTAATAGTCTCATCAAAACCTCTGCCTTGATTTTGGGATTGGATAACGACAAAATATAACCAGTAGTATTTTCTGCCCCGTTATAAATCCATCCATTTTGAGTCAGCGACTGCCTTATAAAATCATGAATCTCCCTAATTATATGTCCACTGCCAGCAGCTTGCAAGGAAAAAAATTTATCCACTGCCTTATAAAATCCTATTATCCCCGCCGTATTTTCCGTACCGCTTCTCATGCCCCTCTCTTGTCCGCCGCCCACAATAAATGGCGCAATATTCCTATAGAT
>Ga0209755_10001881_pt1 | contig 30692 bp, 33 predicted proteins | sample TergutCo191P1_FD_187301 | JGI IMG/M metagenome (GOLD analysis project Ga0209755, IMG submission 187301) | Cornitermes sp. P1 segment gut microbial communities from Petit-Saut dam, French Guiana - Co191P1 (SPAdes) (version 2) | ecosystem: Host-associated > Arthropoda: Insects > Digestive system...
GCCAATTCTTTGGCAATCTGCCACAAAGTGTTATTGATGGTATGACTCGTACTTTCACTGTAAGGGTTGTTGATCTTTGGAATGCTTATTCTATTAATGATTTAGTTGCGTTTGATAATAGGTCGGGAAGAAACTATGGTCAGTACGAGTTCTTTACTAATATTGGTAATCAATGGGAAAGATGGCGTAACGATAATAACAACTACGACCACTCAATCGCTTTTAGCGATAGTAATGCAGTGGGAGTAGTCCTACAAGATGACATCAGTATTACTAACGAACAGTTGCCGCGTGATTTTTTCTTAAACATTGGCACTGTTACAGGTGTAATTCCTGGTAGTGTATTGTTTGCCAGAGAAGTAGCAATTGATGAAGAATTTACGATTTTAGGTAACTATTTTAGTGTTAATATAACAGATCCTAGTTTAATGACACGTTTTACAGCAGATGTAATAACAGTAGAGTTACCAGAATTTGATCCTGCTCGTGGCTATGTGATGACTGAACCAGGCTTTATTCTTAATTTAGCTCAGGCTATTCCAAGAACACCTGTTTTATTTGGTTGGGGTAATGGCCATGCCACTCATAGTTTTGTTGATTATAATTTTTCACCAAGAGATGAAGGGTTCTATGTGAATTTTGGACCAACAATTATTCAAGATTTAAGAATGTATGGTAATGCTTCAAGAGATGCAGGCGATATGCAACGTTTAGGTGGTTTTTCGGCGGTTTCATTAATGGGTCAGAATTCAACCTTAGACAACGTTATTATTAATAGTTTTGCTACATCAGCCTTATTTGAAATTAGAGAAACGGCTATCAATACACCATTTTATATGAAATCAGTTAGATCATATGATAGCTTTAATCAAATGTTTCAGTTAGGAAACGCAACAGTATATATTGTAAGTTCAGAATTCAGAGATTCAGGTGGACCCTTATTTATATCACTTGATGGTTTTGACCAAACAGCACAAGCAGCAATTAATAATGCTATTATAAGAAGAGATTCTAGTAACGTAATTATTGATGCTGATGCAAATGGTGATCTTTGGTTGCGAGGTGGACGTCATACTAGCATTCAAAACCTTATCACTGGTCACGAACCGTGGTTTAACGTAATAGGGGCTGCCCCATTAATTTGGATGTTACAAGTCTTACAACCACTACTGGCTGCTACTAATCCAGGAGTTCATATGACTGATCAATTAGGGAGAATGAGTGGAGTTAATATTATGATGCCTTATGCATTTGGTGATAATCATAATCAATTAGAAGGAGTGTTTTCAATTCATGGGCGTCATCATTTTGATTTAGCATTCTTTAATATGCCTAATCCACAATTAGGTGGAGCAAGTATATTCCCAATGCTAGCATATGAATTGGGTGCTGCCAATGTTCCACCATTGGTGATAATTAATAATCAAATCTGGGTTTATAATCCAGGCATTATTGGCCCACCAGGAGCAGGCGGAGGTTATGGTGCAAGCTTAGTATTACTTTCAGATATGGCAGCAGTAATGGGCTTACCACTACCACCACTTAATCTAGAAGCCGCTGGCTTTTACACCGATAACTTTATAACAGTTTTAATTCCTTCAATGGGATCAGATAGAAGAAGTTATATGGCCTTAACGATAGAAGCATTTAGAAGATAAATTTTTAAGAAAGCCTAAGATAATGAAAGTTAAATTTTCATTAAACCTTAGGTTTTCTTTTAATTTGTGCATCATAAATAAATCAACTATTAAAACAAATAATTTACTAAAAAAAGGCTTATTAACGCCATTTAATAAAACATTATCCACAACAATACGCCCCATAGCAATTAACATTAATAAACTTTATTACCCATAAATTGATACAAACAATATCATTTATGATATAATGATACGGCATAAGAAAGCACCACGCCTTGTCTTATCAAAGACCATTAGACCATAAGGAGGAAAAACGAATGAAAAAATACGAGGTAATGTATCTAGTTCGTCCAACATTAGAAGTAGAAGCGGTAAAGAAAATAGTATCAGATTTTAATACTTTATTTACTAACTTTGGCGCCAATATTGTTGAGTTAAAAGAACTTGGATTAAAAGATTTAGCCTATGAGATTGATCATCATAAAAAAGGATACTACGTTTGGTTATTAGTTGAATCTGGCAATGAAGCCATCAACGAATTTAACCGTGTAGTTAGAATTAATGAAGATATTATTCGCTTTATTGTAGTTAAAGAAGGAGAATAATAATGAATCTTAATCGTGTAGTCTTAATCGGCAGATTAACCAAAGATCCTGAATTGCGTCAAGTAAGCAATGGTAATGAAACAGTAAGTTTTACCTTAGCAGTTACTAGACAGTTTGCCCCACAAGGAGCAGAAAAACAAACGGATTTTATCGCTTGTGTTGCCTGGGGAAATCAAGCTAAGTTTTTAGGAAACTATATGAAAAAAGGCTCGCTAATTTCAGTAGAAGGGCGTATTCAAACGCGCAACTACGAAGTAGAAGGACGAGTAGTTTATGTCACAGAAGTAGTGACTGATAACATTCAATCATTAGAACCTAAACAAAACTTAGAAAATATCCCTAATCAACAAGTAAGCCAACCTCGATCAAACCCAGCCCCACAAGATCCTTTTGCCCCTTTTGATGATAGCGACGCCTATTATCAATCAAGCAAGGACCTAACGGTTGATGATGATCTACCATTTTAATAAAGGAGATAAATTATGCAAAATCAAAGAAGAAACAGCAACTTCAAAAGAAGAAAAAAAGTTTGTTATTTCACCACTAATAAAATTGAAACTATTGATTGGAAGGACGTTGAACTTCTAAAAAAATATGTTACTGATCGTGGTAAAATTTTACCAAGACGTATGACTGGTACTTCGGCGAAGTGGCAAAGACCACTGGCAATCGCGATTAAACGTGCTCGCCACATGGCTTTATTACCGTTCGTTAAAGAATAAATTAAGCATTTAAGGCACTTTTAGGAGTGTCTTTTCTTTTTTCCACAAATACTGTGGATAGAATAATAAAAAAACTGTTATTTTTTTGGTATAATGGAATGTAGAGAATAAGATATTTTTAATATTTATATTAAACATTATCAGGTAGGAGAAAAAACTTTTAAGAGTTTAGTATCAAAAATGAAGAAAATTATTTGGTTTATATTAGCCGTATTACTATTTTTATTATCATGTTTATTAGTGATTTATTATGTAATTATTGTTCCACTTGATCATCAAGTTTTATATTCGGTATTAGTGGCTTTATTAATTGGTTCGGCTATTCACTTATTTATTGTAGCATATCGATATATGTCAAGTGTTTCGCGTAATAAAATTTTAACTTTGAAAAATCGTTTATCACGTTGGTCTAAGTTATCACCAAGGGTTAATCAAATTGGTGATTTCGCTTTTAATAATTTACCAGTAGGTATTTTAGTTTTAGATGAAAATACTGATGTGGTGAAATGGATTAATCAATATGCAACTAAGATTTTAGGTAGTGATGTAATTGATAAGTCATTAAGTGAAATTAATGAACAATTAACCTTAGTTTTTGAACATAGTTTAACTAATCACACTATTCATATTAATGATGATTTTTATGATGTTTCTTATCAACAAGAAGGTGGTGTCCTTTACTTATTTACGGTAACGGTGCGTGAAACGATTAAAAAAGAGTTTCAAGATATTACACCAGCCATTGGTCTTTGTACCTTAGATAGTTTAGAAGAAAACTTAATGGATTTTGATATGTCACAACAATCAGCTATTAAGGGCCAGTATTTAGCCGCCTTAGCTGACTGGACTGATAAGTTTCATGGATTTTTTAGAATATTAGGCGAAAACCGTTTCCTTATTTTAAGTAATCAGCAACAATTAAAATTAATGTGTCAAGAAAAGTTTGAGATCTTAGAAATTATTCGTGAAATATCGGTTAAAAATAATATTCGTGTAACGTTATCATTGGGGTTTGCCTCATGGAATCGCCATCAATCAGAATTAGGTTCATTTGCGCAATCAGGTTTAGATTTATCTTTAAGACGTGGTGGCGATCAAGTCGTAGTTAATATTGAAAACGAACAAATTATGTATTTTGGGGCCAAAAGTGGAACGGCTCATAAAGAATCAAGAGTTAATGCTCGTTTTAATACATCAAGAATTAAAGATTTGGTGGCTAATAGTGATCAAGTATTTATTCAAGGACATTACGACACAGATTATGATGCCTTAGGAGCAATGATTGGTATTTGGCAATTAGCAGTTAATGAATGTAAGGATTCTTATATTATTGTTGATAAAGAAAAACTAGATGCTAATACTAAAATTGTTTATGAGTTATTAGAAAGTACTAATCACCCAATTATTCAAAGTGCTTTAACTACCAAAGAAGCCTTAGAATTATATGGTGAAGATACGCTTAATATTATTGTTGATACTCAAAATTATGACTTATTACATTCACCAGAACTAATTAAAAATGAAGAAAAAACAATTATTATTGACCATCATCGTCCAGGCGATAAAGTAGTAGTAGGTGAGTTAGCTTATATTGATTCAGCTGCTTCTTCAACGGTTGAGTTAGTCGTGGAATTAATCGCTTTTTCAGGTCATGAATATCAATCTGATACTTTATTAGCATCAATTATGTATGCCGGGGTTTTAGTGGATACTAATAACTTTACTTTCCGTACTAGTGCTAAAACTTTGGAGATTGCTTCACGTTTATTAGATTATGGGGCGGATGCTTTAATGGTTAAAAAGTGGTTACGTAATGACTTAGTATCAATTAAAGCCTTAAATCATATGATTGATAGTGCAGAGTTATTTTTAGGTAAGTTTATGATTGCTAAAAGCGAAGAAGTTACAAAAGATAAAACATTTTTATCTAAAATTTCTGATCATTTATTAGAAATTAAAGAAACCGAAGGGGCATTTACGATTATCGCCTTAGAAAATAATCATGTAGGGGTTTCTGCTCGTTCTTATCAAAATGTGAATGTGCAGTTAATTATGGAACAAATGGGTGGCGGTGGCCACTTAAACTCAGCAGCAGTGCAAATTGCTGATAAGAGTGTAGAAGAAGTATATATTCAATTAAAAGAAATCTTACAATTAGAGTATGATTCGAAAGGAGAAATTGTGAAAGTAATACTAATCCAAGATGTTAAAAATAAAGGTAAAAAAGATGATATTATTGAAGTGGCCATGGGCTATGCAGTTTATTTGAAAAATAATAAATTAGCTATTGATGCGACTGATGAAAATATTAAAAAGTTAAATGATGAAAAATTAAGTCGTCAAAAAGAAGAAAAGGCTCATTATGCTTTAATGAATAATATTGCCGCCTCAATTAATGGTAAATCAATTACCTTAGGTATTACTGTGGGTCAAGATGGTAAAGTTTTTGGTGCCATTACTACTAAGCAAGTAGCCGAAAAGTTTGAAGAAGACTTTATGATTGCCTTAGATAAGAAAAAATTAGAACTATCAAGCCCGATTAATGCTCCTGGTAAATATCAGGCAACCATCTCATTACACCCGAAAGTAAAAGCGACCTTTGAAATTAATGTGGTTGCTAACAGAGGTTAATTATGGCTCATAAAATGCCTTATCATTTAGAAACTGAAAAGTCAGTTTTAGCATGTATATTTGCCGATCCTAATTCAATTTTAATTGTTGCTGATATCTTAAATGTTGCTGACTTTTATGAAAAGTCACATCAAAACATTTATGAAGTAATGTTGGAATTAAATAGTGATAAAATGGCCATTGATACAGCAACCGTTGCCAGTCGCCTACAACAAAAAGATAAAATTCAAGAATCAGGTGGCATTGATTATTTAGCTGATATTCAAAATCATTTACCATCAGTTTCGCATATTGAAAGTTATGTAGAAATTATTAAAAATGATTCAATTGTACGTCAAATTATTATGACTAGTGATGAAATATCACAAACTGGTTTAACAGTTGATATTTCAGCCAAAGATTTATTAGAAAAATTAGAAGAAAAAACTTTAACTTTATCTAAATTAAGAAGAGTTGGCGAATTCACTAAAATTGATACTTTATTACCAGAGATTAGAAAAAATATTGAACTAGCTGCCACTACCGATCGTGAAGTAACTGGTTTATATACGGGCTTTACTAAACTTGATCAAGCCACTAGTGGTCTTCAACCACAAGAGTTAGTAATTATTGCTGCTCGTCCAGGGATGGGTAAATCAGCCTTAGTAATGAACTTAGCAACAAATGTAGCTTCCCTTAATAAAGAAAGACAAGCATCGGTGGCAATATTTTCATTAGAGATGAGTAATGAACAATTAATTCAAAGAATGTTAGCCTCATACTCAGGTATTAATAGTCACCGTATTAGAAATGGTAACTTAACGGCGAAGGATTGGTCAGAATTAAACTTTGCCGAAGATCGTTTATCACGACTTAACTTACACTTTGATGATTCTGCTACTTCTAATATTACTGATATTAGAGCTAAGTGTCGCTCACTTTCAATTAAAAATAAATTGGATTTGATTGTTATTGATTATTTACAATTAGTAACTGATGGGGGCGGAGCAAGACAAGAAGAAGTTTCAAGAATATCACGTAAGTTAAAACAAATGGCCAGAGAGTTTAATGTGCCAGTCATTGCCTTGTCACAACTTAATCGTCAAGTTGATACAAGGGATAAAGAAAGTAAAAAACCAGTCTTATCAGACTTGCGTGAATCAGGTTCAATTGAGCAAGACGCTGATATTGTTTTATTTATTTATCGTGATGATTATTATCAACGTGATGAAAGAAGTGAAGAAAGTATTGCAGAGTTAATGATTGCTAAAAACAGGCATGGATCAACTAATTCAATATATTTAACATTTAGACCAGCAGTTTCAACTTTTACTCAATATGATGGAAGTATTGAAACAACAGATATAGATTGATTATTTTAATTAAAGGAGTGTATAAAGCATTCCTTTTTGATAAAGGGATAAGGAAAAACTTACTTAAACATGATATTTGATTCAGTACACATATCAAGTCTTACCTACACTTTACCCTATGTCCCCCCCCTTATATTTATCTGTACATTTTTGAATAAATCAAATTATTTTGATAGAGTCGGATAAGGAAAAAACCGCTAAAAAGAGCCATTTATCAAATAAATTCAATTCATTTTTCACAACAAGTCTTTCCTACATTTTATCCTACACTTTATCCTACACTTTTTGATGATATGTGTAGTATAATAATAACCGTGGAGGTTATTATGATTAATAAAAAAATATTGAAGAAATACTGGAAAATCCAGTAGAAACTGAATGGATTGAACTTAAATCCAATCTAAAAAAGCCAAATGAAATAGGCGAGTATATTTCAGCGCTTTCGAACTCAGCGGGGTATAACGGAATTAATTTAGCCTATTTAATTTGGGGTGTAGATGATAAGACAAAAGAGGTTATAGGGACAACCTTTGACCCCAATGAAGATGTAAATAATGAGCCATTAAAGCATTACCTTGCAAGGCAGTTAGACCCAAGCATACCATTTGTTTTTTATGAAGCCAACTATGAAGGAAAAAGATTAGTTGTTTTAGAAATTCCCAGAGCCGAAAAAGTTCCAGTAGATTTTATGAAGGAAAAATATTTAAGGATAGGTTCAAGTAAAGTTAAGCTTTCAAAATATAAGGGATATGAGAGTAGACTTTGGCTTGCGTTGGCAAACGGTCCTTCAACAATTGTTAATGTTGAGTCATACTATCAAAAGTTCACCTTTGATAAACTGCTTATGTATTATTCTATTAAGGGAATCAACTTAAATAAAGTAACATTTGAAGAAAACTTGGACTTAAAAACTGAGTCGGGCAAATATAATGTTTTAGCGCGTATTCTTGCAGATGACAGTAGAATACCAGTTAGATTTTCAATTTTTTCTGGCAAATCTAAGGCCGATAAACTGTTTTCGGTTAAAGAATAGGGGAACACATGCTTATTTTACTCACTTGATGGAGTTTTACAATACTTAGAAGTCATTAATATCATTCAAGCTGATGAAAGAAATAGAGTTGTTGAAAGAAAAGATATTCCTTACTTCGACATTGAAGTCGCTCGTGAGGCTGTTATTAATGCATTTGTTCATAATAATTGGCTTGATGGTAATGCACCACAGTTTGATGTTTTTTCAGACAGACTTGAAATAACGTCACATGGAGGATTACCAAAAGGACAAACTCTTTATGATTTTTTTAGAGGGAATAGTGTGCCAGTTAATCCAGCATTAGCTAGAATGTTTATTCAGTTAAAGATTAGCGAAAGATCAGGTAGAGGCGTATTGAAAATTGTTGAAGCCTTGGGCAAAGAAGCATTTGAAATTACTTCAAACTCAATAACGGTTGTTATTCCATTTAACAAAATTAATACTGATGAACCTATTAAAGTTACTACAATATTAAATAATAAAGTAAGATTGAATGATACACATAAGGCAATAATTTTGGAAATGCGAAACAATCCTAATATAACTATTTCTCAAATTCAAAATAAATTGAACCAAAGTGAGTCTTCAATTAATCAAAATATTAGATTTTTAACTCAAAATGAAGTAATTAAGCGCATTGGTTCTAGAAAACAAGGTTATTGGGAAGTAATTGAATAGTTTTTAGAGATTTAACCTATAAAAACACAATAACTACAATACAAAAGGAATTATAAATTGAAATGAAGATAATAAATATCTCAATTCGTTATAGTTCTTTTTTTCTTTGCAAAGTTTCTAAGTCCAATTAGTCTATACAATATATTTTATTCATGTCAAACATAAGTTAGGGATATTTTAATAAGTAAATAACATAAACAATAAATGATGGGCGGAAACCGAAAACGGTATTGTTAGCAGCAATAACAGAACGATAGCCATTAGTCCAGACAATCGCGACGGGGCGAAAATCAGCGTCCCATTCAAAGCCGACACCTGCTGATCTTAACCAGTAAGGCCATGGCTCATTAGTCTCATCATCTAATGCTATTCGGCTAGTATTATCATAGTGATTATGATTAATTGAATTGATGGTAAAGCGGTTTAGTTCTAAACCAAATAAAAAGAACCTAATAACCTTTCTTGGCATAAGTTCTTTTTTGTTTAATAAATATTTATTTAAGGGCTAATATTACTTGGCTGCTGTTGCTGAAAACATCCATATATGCTTTTCTAAACTAGCAATAGTAGTAATGGCTAAATCAGCAGTGGGTTCATCATTATTTTTTTGAGAAACATCTAATAATTCTTTAAGTTCATCTACTAATAATTTAAGATCATTAATTAGTGCACTTAACATATCAGGGGTTTTACTTTCGGTTGCTTCTTTAAGTGAAGTTAATGAAAGATACGTTTTCATGTTAGAAGCAGGGTTACCATTAATTGATATTAATCTTTCAGCAAATGTGTCATAAAGTTCATTGACTTCCTCATAAAGTTCTTCAAATTTTTCATGTAATGAGAAAAACTCTGATCCTTTCACATACCAATGGTAGTGATGTAGTTTAATAAATAGTACGGCTAAGTTGGCAACTTGTTTGTTTAGATGTTGATGTAGTGTCATAATTAAAACCTCCCTTTGACAAGAATATTATAACATAAGTTTCAAATTATGGTGAAATATGTTAAAATAATAGTATGAAAATATATAAATATATTGGTTATAAGAAAGCATTTTACATTGGGGGGATATTAAAACTTGTAGAGGTCGGTTTAGAGATCTTTTTACCCGTGTTTATGGGTATTTTAATTGATTATGCTGTTAATAACTATAATCCACAAGTGCCTTTTTATATGTTAGCAGCCATTTTATTATTTACAATAGTTGGTTTTTTATCAACATATGTTTCACATGTGCTAGTAGCGAAAGTATCGCTTGATTTTGCTAGAAACGTTAAAAATGATATGTTTGAAAAAGTTTTAGACTTTGCTTACGGCACTAGAACTAAGTTTAGTTCAACCACCATCGTTAATCGGATGAATAATGATGTTTTAACTTTACAAAATGCTTTGGGTATGACAATGAGGATTGCTACAAGGGCACCGTTTTTATTAGTTGGTTCATTAATTATGATTATGATAATAAACTTTCAAATTGGTCTTATTTTATTATTAGGCTATTTAAGTTTGATGTTAATGATTGTAGTTATTTCTTTGGTGTTAGTTAAAATGTATCGTTACGTTCAACGTAACCGTGAGCGTAATGATCGTATTGTGCGTGAAAATATTAGAGGAATGCGGGTGGTTAGAAGTTACGGTAAACAAGCATATGAGCGACAGCGTTTTGATGAACAAACTAATAATTTAGTCAAATCCCAAAAACAAACAGCAGTTATTGTGGCTTTATCAACACCACTTTCTACTTTATTATTAAATATTGTTTTAGTAGTAATGTTATATTTTTCAGCCGATTTAATTAATATTGGCACTTTATCAACGGGACAAGTTTTAACAATGATTAATTATACGGCACAACTTTTAGTAGCAACCATCGCCTTACTTAATATTATTTTACTTTATGCTAGAAGTGTGATTGCTTATGAAAGAGTGAAAGAAGTTTTAGCCCAAGAAACAGTTATTGATGGTAATCAATCAATTACAGGCTATGATATTGAGTTTAACAATGTTGAGTTAGGCTTTAATAATCATTGTGTAAATGTCTTAAATAATCTTAACTTTAAGATTGAATATGGTCAAAAGATTGGGATCATTGGTTTAACTGGGGCAGGCAAAACTACACTTTTAAGAGCGATTAATAAATACATTACGCCTAATAGTGGTCTTATTACTATTGGTCAAACTAATATTTCAGATATTTCAATGTTATCACATAGTGAAAAAATAGGCTATGTCCCACAAAACCGTACACTATTTAGTGGAGATGTTAAGTTTAATTTAACTTTGGGTAAGCATTATGAAATTAATGAGTTAAAAGAAGTATTAAGTTTAGTTAATTTAGATAGTAGTGATCACTTTTTAGCCACTAAGATTAATGAAGGTGGAACTAACTTTTCAGGTGGTCAAAGGCAAAGATTAAATATTGCCAGAGCCCTAATTCAAAAACCAGCCATCTTATTATTAGATGATGTGTTTTCTTCAATTGATGCTAAAAACCAAAGTCAAATTAAAGAAAATCTTTTTAATTTAGATTATCAACCAACAATTATTTTAACCACCACTCGCATTAGTCACATTCAAGATTTTGATCGGATTATTGTTATGGCCAATAATGAGATAATCGCTTGTGATAGCCATTTTCAATTACTAAAAACTTGTTTATATTATAAAGAGTTGTTTGAACAACAAAAGTAGGTATATATGTTTTCATTTTTAAGATCCATCAAATATGGTAAATCAATTTCATATTTAATTGTTTTGAATATCATTTTTAGTGTATTGGCTAATGTCTTAATTTTAGCCGCACCTTTATTTGCTGGTTTTGCAGTTGATAATATGTTAGGGACTAATCAAGTATTATTCAGTGAAGTACTAATTAATCTTAAAATAGTGGCAGGTCTTTATTTAGTTGGCACATTCTTTAATTACTTTTCAATTTATATGGCTAATCTTTATGCCATCAAGTTATGTCAAATTATTAAAACAAAAGCCTTTTATGCTATTACTAATACCCCGTTAGAAATCCTTGAAAGTAGTGCTTCTGGTGATGTATTAGTAAGATTAACCTTAGATATTGTGCAATTACAAGATGCCATCACTTTCTTTTTTACGCACTTTTTTACAGGAATTACCACAATTATTTTTAGTTTGATTGTTTTATTTTGGTTAAATATAGTGTTTGCCTTAGTGGTGGTCCTTTCAGTGATTCCAATTTATATTTATACGAGATATATTGCTAAAAGCGGGGATGTGCGTTTCCGTAAAATTCAAAACTTAACGGCTAATTTAACTAATTATGCCCAAGAGATGTTTGATGAACAAGAAGTAGTTTTATCATTTAATTATCATCAAGAAGCTAAGAAAGAATTTAATAAACGTTCTAACGAACTTTATGAAGAAACTAAAAAAGCTTATTTTAGTGCTTCTATGAATAACCCCACTTTTAGGTTACTGCAAAATATCACTTATGCTGTTTTAGGTTTAGTATTTTTATTACTAATCTTAACGCAAAGCCCCCTTGTTGTAGCAACCGGTACTTTTATGAGTATTATTATGTATGCGGGGGTGTTTGCTAAACCAGTCAATGAAATGTCAGCAGTTACTCAGCAGTTTTTATTAGGCTCTGCTAGTTTAGGACGTATTGAACCTAATTTAGAAGATGAAAAGATTGTAGAACATCAAGTAAATATTAGTCTTAAAAATTATGATATTGTTTATCATAATGTCGGGTTTAATACAATTAATGATAATGAAATATTAAAGGAAGTAAATATTAGTATCCCTTATGGAACAAAAGTCGGAGTGGTTGGTCCAAGTGGGGCTGGTAAAACTAGTTTTACAGCACTACTTTTAAGATTTTTTAAGATTAGTGAAGGACATATTACGCTAGGTGGAGTTGATATTGAAAATTTTAGTCAAAAAGAATATAGTCAAATGGTAGCAGCCGTATTACAAGATCCTTGGGTATTTAGGGGAAGTTTTTTACAAAATCTAAGTTATGGTAATGATAATATTGATTTAGAAAAAGTAATTGAAGTTAGTAAAATGACAGGATGTCATGATTTTATTGTCAGTTTCAACGATGGTTATGAAACAATTGTTGATGAGACAATTAACTTATCGCTAGGACAAAGACAACTATTAACCTTAGCAAGAGTGATAATTGCGGATCCTTTAATTTATGTATTTGATGAACCAACTAGTAATTTAGATGTACAGGCTGAAAGTAAGATTCAAACAGTAATTCAAGATGTCACTAAAAATAAAACTAGTATTGTAGTAGCCCATAAACTTAAAACAATCATTGACTATGATTTGATTATTGTTTTTGATGGTGGTAAAATTGCTGAAAGTGGTAATCATCAAACGTTAATGAATAAGAAGGGCTTGTATTATACGCTTTATCGTAAGCAGTATGAAGATTAATCTTTAACTAAACCGCTTTACCATCAATTCAATTAATCCTAATCATCATACTAATGCTGGCAGGCAAGCATTTAGAGATGATGATACTAATGATCCAGGTCATCATTGGTTACGCTCTGTTGGCATGGGTTATGCATGGGACAGTCATTTCCGTACTGTCGCACATATCTGGACTACTGGCCTTCGTCTTGCAGCTATTGCTTCCTCTACTGGTATCGGTATCCGCCCATCATTAAAGTAGTAGAAGCAATATGCTTTATTGTAAGATAAAAGTTTAGTTGACTTTTATCTTATTACTAAACCGCTTTACCATCAATTCAATTAATCATAATCATGATAATGCTGGCCGACGAGCATTAAGAGATGATACTAATAACAATGCACCTTATTGGTTACGCTCAGCAGGTGTTGGCCTTGAATGGGATCATCATTTCCGTACCGTCGCGCTTGTCTGGACTGATGGCGATCGTGGTGCTGGTACTGCTAACGTTACCTCTTTCGGTTTCCGCCCATACATTATTAATTTCATAAAAATTAAATAACTATTATTATGGTATAATAATTAGAGATATAATAGGTGATTTTATGATTAAAGTAGAAGATTTACATTTTAGATATAGAAAAGATCAAGAAACGATTAATGGCGTATCTTTTAGTGTGGAAAAAGGATCATGGATTTCTATTGTTGGTCATAATGGTTCAGGTAAGTCTACATTGGCTAAATTGCTAGTTGGTTTAGTAGAAGCTAAATCAGGCACGATCTTAATTGATGGTCTAGCAATGAATGCTGACAACATTGATCAGATTAGAACAAAAGTCGGCATTGTTTTTCAAAATCCTGATAATCAATTTGTTGGTGCGACTGTGAGGCATGATATTGCTTTCGGGATGGAGAATTGTCAAATACCCCAACCAGAAATGGAAGAAAAAGTTACATATTATGCTGACTTAGTCGGGATGAAGGACTTTTTACACAAAGAACCACACCTTTTATCAGGTGGACAGAAACAAAGGGTTGCTATTGCAGGAGCATTAGCCGCTAATCAAGATCTTTTAATTTTTGATGAATCAACATCTATGTTAGATCCAGAAGGGGTCGTAGAAATATCTAATTTAATTCTAAAATTAAATAAAGAATTAAATAAAACAATTATTACAATCACCCATGATTTAGATTTTGCCTTAAAAAGTGACTATTGTTTAGTCTTAAAAGAAGGACAAATTATACTACAAGGCAATCCATTAGAAGTCTTTACTCAAAAAGAAGTATTAGAATCTTCTAATCTGAAAATACCTTTTGGTTTAGAATTATATAACCGTGCAGCAAAAGATCAAAAAATAAATAAAAGTAAGGAACTATTAAATAGTTTATGGGAATTCAATTTAAGAACGTAAATTTCATATATAAAGATATTGCTAACGAGCAAGGAGCACTTTTAGATATTAATTTAGATATTAATACCCAAGGTGAGTTTATTGCTATATTAGGTCATACAGGCTCTGGCAAAACCACTCTTGTTCAGCACATGAATGCTTTAATTCAACCATCAAGTGGTCAAGTATCTATTTTTGGTGTGGTTTTACCAAACAAAAAAAGACCTAAAATTAACTTTTTACGCCAAAAAGTTGGTTTAGTTTTTCAGTTCCCTGAATATCAATTATTTGAAAAAACTATTATTGAAGATATCGCTTTTGGGCCTCGTAATTTCAAATCTAGTAAAGAAGAAAGTTTACAAAAAGCTAAGAAGGCAGCTCAACTAGTGGGTATTGATGAAAGTTTATATAATCAATCGCCTTTTAGAATATCAGGGGGTCAAATGCGAAGAGTAGCCATTGCTGGTATTTTAGCGATGGAACCAGAAATCTTAGTTTTAGATGAGCCTACTCGCGGATTAGATCCACAAGGTAAAGAAGAAATTATGGAGTTGTTTAATGATATTCATCAAAAGGAAAATAAGAGTATTGTTTTAATTAGTCATGATATGGACGTTGTAGCAAGATACGCCAAAAGAGCAGTAGTTTTAGATAATGGTAAAATTGTGTATGATGGCCCAATTAAGCCATTATTTGAGCATCCTGATTTTGCTGGTTTTCATCTTGATTATCCAACACCATTAAAAATAATGAAGCATTTATCTAAACAATTAAATATACCATATAAACCATTATTTACCTTAGAAGAAATCTTAGAATATGTGAGGTCACAAGTATGAATAATATGACAGTGATTGGGCAGTATATTCCTGGTAATTCTTTAATTCATAAATTAGATCCTAGAATTAAAATATTTTCAATGTTATTATTAATTGTGGCGGTTTTTATTGTTCCACTTAATAGTTCTATTTATGCTTTAATTACGATGGGTGTAATGGTATTAATTCCGATTGTTTTAATCATAATGGCTAAAATCCCTTTGCTTAAAGTATTATCAGGAATGAGGCCGATGATTATTTTATTAATCTTTACCTTTATTATGCAAATCTTTATGATCAATACAGGACAACCTTTAACCCCAGAAATTACAATGTTTATTTCTTGGTCATCAATTTTAGCCATTATTGCTGCTATTGTCTTGTATTTTTTGGTTAAGCGTTTTATTCGTTTTAAGCTATTATTATTTTTAACCTTGATTGTTGTGGTCTTTTTACTACAATGGTTATTACCATACTGGCCACTATTTGATTATCAATTCACCATTTATGAAGATGGTTTAATTCGTTCAGGATTATTAGTTGCTAGAATTATTTCCGTGATGATGATTGCCTCAATTTTAACCTTTACTACTACCACCATTGAATTAAATGATGGTATTGAATCATTATTAAAACCTTTTAAGATTGTTGGACTTAATCCAGCAACATGGGCAATGACGATGGCTTTAACTTTCCGCTTTATCCCAACCTTACTGACCGAAACTCAAAAGATTATGAAGGCTCAAACTTCAAGAGGTGTGGATTTTAACGAATCACGCCTAACCCAAAAGATTGTGCAAATCATTGCCTTGTTAATTCCGATTTTTAATATTTCTTTTAAGCGAGCATTAGAGTTGGCCGATGCGATGGAAGTAAGAGGGTATGTCATTGGGGCTAAACGTACTAAAATTGATATTTATAAAATTAGGTTTAAGGATTTATTAGGCTTAATATTTTCCATGATTGTTTTAGCAGGAGTAATTTATGTGCGCATTGCGTTATAAAATGGTTTTAAGTTATGATGGCACTGATTATTGTGGTTTCCAGAAACAAACATCTAATAATACGATTGCTAACGAAGTAGAAAAAGCCTTAAAAATCTTTACTAAACAAGATATTAAAATCCATCCTGCTTCACGCACTGATCGTGGTGTACATGCGTTAGGACAAGTTGTTCATTTTGATACAGATATTAAAAAAATTAATGATCATTGGGTTAAAGGCTTAAATAAGATTTTACCCTTAGGTATCAAAATAATATCAATCACTTTGAAAGACTTTGATTTTCATGCTCGTTTTGATGTTAAGGAAAAAGAATATCATTACCACATATCATTTAGTGATGTTAGTGTTTTTCATAACCGTTATTGCTTAGATACCCCTGTTTTAGATGTTGAATCAATTAAAGAAGCTTTACCTTTTTTAATTGGAGAACATGATTTTGGGGTCTTTTCTAAGTTAAAACCACTACAAAACTCTTTAAGAGAAATCACTTCTATTAGAATAATAGAAAAGAATTGCGGTATTTGTTTTATAATAAGGGGTAGGGGATTTTTAAGATATATGATTAGAGGGATTGTGGGTAATTTAATTTTAGTGGGCTTAAACCAGAAAAAACCTGAATTTATTAAGCAATTAATTACCACACAAAATAAAAAATTAAGTGCTAAACCAGCATTAGCCAATGGTTTAGTCTTATATAAAATTGATTATTAAAAACGAGGAGTAAAGTATATGTTTATCACATTTGAAGGTGGCGAAGGGTCGGGTAAAACGACCGTTATTAAAAAGATTTTAGAAAAGTTATTACAAGAAGGCTATAACTGTATTCAAACGCGAGAGCCAGGTGGATCAGAAATTGCTGAAAGTATTCGTAAAATCTTACTTGATAATAAAAATACTAACTTAACCGCTCATACAGAAAGTTTGTTGTTTGCTGCCAGTCGTGCTCAACATATTGATGAAGTGATTATTCCTAATTTAGATAAAATTATTTTATGTGATCGTTATTTAGATTCATCAATCGCTTATCAAGCTTTTGGGCGTGACTTAGGTTTAGATTATGTCTTAAAGATTAATGATTATGCCTTAAAGTATTTACCAAAACTAACGTTTTTCTTAAAACTATGCCCAGAAGCAGGCAGCCAAAGAGTAGCGGCTAATCGGGCTCATAAACAAGATCGTCTTGATTTAGAAACCAAAGAGTTTCATCAAAAAGTGGCACAAGGCTATGAATATATTGCTAAAAGTGAGCCAAACCGCTTTGTGATTGTGGATGCTACTTTAAGTCCAGATAAGATCTTTGATCTTATTTATACCAAAATAAAAGAGGTTATATGAATAGTATTTTACAAAGATTTGCTCAATTAATTGAAAATGATAAACTTGCTCACTTATATTTATTTTGTGGCAATGGTAAAGAAACCAACGAAAACTTAGTTTTTGAATTGGCTTATCAAATTATTATGAGTAAAAGTCTTAAACCTAATCTAAAAGAACAAATGAAATTAGGAACGTATCCTAACTTTTATTATGTTGCCACTGAAAGTAATGAAATCACCAAAGAACAAGTCTTAAATCTGCAAAAAGAATTTACTAAAACTTCATTAGTTGATGGCTTTCGTGTTTTTATGATTAAGGATGCTCATAAGCTAAATAGTGCTTCGGCTAATAGTTTATTAAAGTTTTTAGAAGAACCAAGTGGTAGTCAAACAATTGGTTTATTGTTAACTAACAGTTTAGATCAAATTATGCCAACCATTAGATCAAGAAGTCAAGTGATTAGTTTAACTAATGATGAAGAGTTTAAGAATAATTTACTAGATAATGATTTTTCTTTACTACAAACAACCTTTTTACCATACTTAACTGATAATTTAGAAAACGCTAAAATATTAGTTAGTGATGAGCGTTTTATTAATCTTTGTGAAGTGGGTGATACATTTGTGAAAAAGTTAACCCAAGGTGAGATTTCTTTTATAGAAAATTATCATAAAAGAAGAATACTTTTTGACAATAAAGAATATTTTCATGTCTTTACTAATTTTTTATTAGATTTATTTTTAGATGTTAAAAAGGCGATTAATGGTTTAGAAATTACTAACCTATATTATCTAAACCAAGTTAATCAATTAAAGTTAAAACTTGATACTACCACTATTAATAACATAGTAAGTATCATTCAACAAACAAATGTTATGTTAAGAAGTTATGTCAATCTAAAAATGCAATATGAAAACTTATTAACCCAAATAGAAGGAGTGATTAGATGACGGTTGTTTTAATCCAGTTTAAGGAAGTATCCAAAAAATATTATTTTAATCCTAATGGTCTAACGCTAAACCCACAAGATAAAGTGATTGTGGAAACGCAAAAAGGACTAGAAATTGGGATTGTTGTTAGTATGAAAGAAGTTAATCAAGCAGATTTAGTTCACGCCTTAAAGGATGTTTTAAGGTTGGCAACTGACCAAGATTTAGCCCAAGCCCAAAGTAATAGTGAAAAGTTACCTGAGATTATTGAAAAAGCCAAAGGGATTATTGAATCACATGAATTAGGCATGAAAGTCATTAATGCCGAAATTACCTTAGACCAAAGAAAACTAATTATTTATTTTGAAGCCGAAGGTAGAATTGATTTTCGTGATTTAGTAAAAGATTTATCAGAACACTTCACTCAAAGAATTGAGTTAAGACAAATTGGGCCACGTGATACTGCCAAGATGGTAGGAGGTTTAGGGCCTTGTGGTTTGATGTTGTGTTGTTCAACCTTTATTGGTGAGTTTGATACTATTTCTATTAAAATGGCTAAAAACCAAAACTTATCACTTAATCCCCAAAAGATTTCAGGAGTATGTGGGAAGTTGTTGTGTTGTATTAAATATGAAGATGATGTATACACTGAATTAAAAGAAGGGTTACCTGACTTAAACCAAAGAGTGCTAACCCCAATTGGCAAGGCCCAAGTAGTAGCTGTTAATATTTTAGGTCGTAAAGTAAGAGTGCGCAGTGAAGAAGGTATTTATGAATGGTTTTCAATTGATGCCTTAAACCAAGCTGCTGAATTAGATAACCCAACACCCAAACAACAATGATTAAAAGAGATTTAATTGGTACTAATTTAATCATCAATCAAAATAAAACTAACGCCTTTAATTTAGATACAGTCTTATTAGCAGACTTCATTAAACTCAACAAAGATGTTAAAGCGATCATTGATTATGGCACTGGTAATGCAGGACTGTTATTATATTTATCTTGTTTAACGGATGCGAAAATGATTGGTTTAGAAGTGCAGCCAGAACTTTGTGAGTTAGCTCAACAAAACATTGTTGAAAATGGCTTAGATAAGCAAATAACGATTATTAATGTTGATATTAATGATTATGTTAAACCAGGCTTTGTTGATGTTGTTGTAGCTAACCCGCCATTTTTCAAAGTTAATGTTCAAAAACGGTTAAGTGAAAATCCATTAGCCAAAATTGCTCGGCATGAAGTTTTAATTGATCTTAAAACATTGATTGCTAAAATGAGCAAACAACTCAATAACAAAGGCGTATTTTATATGATTCATCGCCCAGAGCGTTTAGCAGAGATCACTTTATATTTAAGTGAAAATAAATTAGCAATTAAACGTTTAAGATTAGTTCACTCTTATCTTAATGCCCCTGCTAATCATTTATTAATTGAGGCAAAAAAGATGAGTAAAGATGGCATGATTGTAGAAAAGCCACTGATACTTTATGACAAGCCACACCATTTAAGTGAAGAACTTAAAAAAATATATGAAGGAGAAAAATATGTTACTACAAAATTTAGACCGTAAAGAAAAATTAAAGTTTTTAGACTTAGCATTATTGATGATTAATGTTGATGGTCCCATTAGTGAAGTGGAACAAAAATTACTTGACTTATTAATTGCTGAAATCGGAACCGAAATTACGGCTGAGTATAATTTTTCATTATCATCAGACTTACAAGTAACGTTAGACTTTTTCATTAAACAACCACTTAATGTCCGCAATATTGTTTATTTTAATTTACTACAACTAGCATTAATTGAAGATTTTTATAATACTTGCGAGCACTTTTTCTTAGAAGATGTGGCTAAACAGTTAAAAATTAATAAAACTAAAAAAACAGAGTTTATCCGTTTAATTCACGCGATGAATGATGTTTTAGAAAAAGTTAAAGAGACTGTTAATGATTAAGCAAGTTAGTTTTGAAACCAGCCAACCTATCCTTTATTTAGTTTCTACTCCCATTGGTAATCTAGCTGATATTACATACAGAGCAGTTGAAACCTTAAAGACAGTGGATTTAATATTAGTGGAAGATAGTCGTAATTCTAAGGTTTTATTAAATCATTATAATATTGATAAACCAATGATGGCTTATCATGATCATAATAAAGAAGAAAAACACGCCACAATCTTAAAATTATTAAATGAAGGTAAAAGTATCGCCTTAATTAGTGATGCTGGCACACCTTGTATTGCTGATCCTGGTTATGAGTTAGTAAAAGTTGTGGTAGAAAATTATTTTAATGTTGTTTCAATTCCTGGGGTTAGTGCCCTTTTAAGTGCCCTTAGTGTGGCAGGCTTAAATACTTCCCCTTTTACTTTTTTAGGGTTTTTACCAAAAAAAGAAAGCCAAATTAAGACATTAATTCAAAAATATCAACATGATATGGCAACCTTAGTTATTTATGAATCACCTAACCGTATTAAAAAAAGTATCGCTTTGATTGCTGAGATTTTATCTAATCGTAATGTATGTATTGCTCGTGAATTAACTAAAAAGTTTGAAACAATTATTCGCACTAAACTTCATGAAGTTAATTTAGAACAATTAGACCACCGCGGAGAATATGTCTTATTAATTGAAGGTCAATTAACACCAAGTGTTGTTTCAATAGAAGAACTACTAGATCAAGTAAAAGATTTAATTAGTAAAAACATGAGTCAAAGTGATGCGATTAAGCAAGTAGCATTGGACTACAATTATTCAAAAAATGAGATTTATAACGCATATTTACAAACAAAAGTAAAGGAATGAGAAACTATGAAAAAGAAATTTTATTTATCAACCGCGATTGCTTATGCTTCGGCTATTCCGCATATTGGTAATGTTTATGAGGCAATTTTAAGTGATGCGATTTGTCGTTTTAAGCGCTTAGAAGGTTATGAAGTTTATTTTCAAACCGGCACTGATGATCATGGTCAAAAAATAGAGGCTAATGCTCATCGTCAAAACTTAACCCCCCAAGGGTATGTGGATATGATTGCTAACGAGATTAAACGCATTTATGATTTAGTTGATGTTTCTTATGATCAGTTTATCCGTACCACTAATGATGATCATAAAACAGCAGTGGCTAACATTTTTGAAGAACTGCTTAAACAAGGGGATGTCTATTTAGGTAAATATCAAGGCTGGTATTCAGTGGCTGATGAAGCCTTTATTTCAGAAAGTGATATTGTTGATGGCAAAGGCCCAAGTGGTGATATTCCTGTTTGGACCCAAGAAGACTCATATTTCTTAAAACTTTCTAAATATCAAAAACGTCTAATGAAACATATTGAACAAAACCCTAATTTCATTTTACCTGAGTCACGTAAAAACGAAATCATGGCTAACTTTTTAAGTCAAGAACTACCTGATTTATCAATTTCTCGTACCTCTTTTAAGTGGGGTATTCCGATTAAGTCTAATCCAGAGCATGTTATTTATGTTTGGATAGACGCGTTAAGTAATTATATTACTGGGTTGGGATATGACCCCACTAAGCCAAAAACAAGCAAATTTAATGAGTTTTGGCCTGCTGATGTACAAGTAATTGGTAAAGATATTATTCGTTTCCATACAATTTACTGGCCAATAATATTAATGGCCCTTAACCTTGAATTACCTAAGACAATCTTTGCTCACCCATGGATCTTAGTTGATCGTTCTAAGATGAGTAAATCAGTGGGTAATACTTTATATACCGATGAATTAGTTAAGCATTACGGAGTAGATGTTGTCAGATATTATGTCTTACATGAAATACCTTATGCCCAAGACGGTAACATTACACACGAGTTAGTGATGGAAAGAAGTAATTCTGATTTAGCTAATACGATTGGTAATTTAGTTAATCGTACAATTGGCATGATTAATAAATACCAAGATGGTTTAGTTATCCAAAAACAGATCCCTGAACCATTTGAGTATGGTCTAAAAGATTTATGTGAGGCCGTTTTACCTAAAATTAGAACATTAATTGATCAGTATAAAGTGGGAGATGCCTTAGAAGAGATTATGATTTTAGCCAGAGCAGCTAATAAGTATGTGGATTTATCAGAACCATGGAACTTAAAGAAAAATAATGATTTAACTACTTTAAGTCACGTGATGTATTCATTAGTAGAAACCATTAGGTATATTGCGGTATTACTACAACCGTTTATTCCGCAAACAGCTAAACAAATATTTGAACAAATTAATACTGATATTAACACATTTGATTCATTAAAAAAATTCGGTCAATACCCGCGGCAGGCAATCGGGCAAGCAAAAGTGTTATTTGAACGATTTGATATAAACAAAAAAATTGAAGAGATAGTAAGTGAATAGCATGCAAAAAATTAGCAATTTTATTAAAAGTGAAAAATATAAAAAAAATATCGCCCCTGAAATTAAAAGAACAATTTTAGTCGTGATCTTTACCATGATTTATGGTTTAGGCTTAGTGTGGTTCTTAGAAGCATCCGCAGTCCCAATGTATGCTGGCGGAGTGCCGGGTATTGGTCAGTTAGTCAGAGACTTTATGTATTTTAGACTAAATATTGATATGGGAGATCATGCTGGTTTATTTTTAGCTCTCTTTACCATTATTGGTAATATCCCAATTATTTTATTAGGCTGGTTTGGTGTTTCTAAAAAATTTACCCTTTATTCAATATTATCAATTGTCCTTCAAGCGACGATCTTAGGCTTTATTCCCCACGTTAATTTGGGGTTAGAAGGGATGAATCATACTTTAATGAACGCAATTATGGGTGGAGCATTAATTGGAATTGGTGTTGGTGGCTGTTTAAGAATTGGAGCATCAACTGGTGGTCTTGATATTGTGGGTCAGTATTTCGCACTACGCAATGGTCGATCGGTTGGATTTATTTCAATGGTCTTAAACGTTTCTATCGCAATTATCGGAGCGATTATTGTTAATGGTGGGACAGTTGAAGGGGTTACTTTAATTGGGGGGATGATTGCTACTTACACGATTATTAGAATTGTGATCTCAATGATTTTAACTGATCGTATTCATACTGCGTATCAATACTTAGCCATTGAAATTATTACTTCAAAAACTTCTTCATTAGTAGAAGATATTATTAATCAAATGTATCGCGGGGTCACAATTACAACCGTTGAAGGAGCATATTCAAAAGAACCAAGACAAATGATTACTTGTATTATCTCTTCTTATGAACTATCTAAACTGCAAGAAATAATACATCAAAGTGATGAAAAAGCTTTTGTGGTTATTAAACCAGTGAAAAAAGTGATTGGTAACTTCAAAAGAAGAACCATTACATAAATAAATGTTTAAGTGAAAAGAGATGTATAAATAACTTTTTTCACTTTTTATTTTGGTCAAAAAATCTAATTATTGATGCTAGAAAATCTCAAATTCGTGAAAAATCGGCAAATAAAAATCTCAAATTCGTGAAAACGCTTGACTTTATTGGCCTTATAGACACAAATATTCCTAAGGACGTATATTGGGTGTAAAAAAACCTATCAAAGATAAATTAAAGGAGAATAATAGAGTGTTTTAATGATATATTTCCTTATAATATGCTTCATTTTGATAGACGTTTATTATGATATTTTATAAATGTAGGTCTTGTCATTGATAAACGCTTAATAGCCTCTTTAACGGTAATTAATCTATGCTTGTATAAATCTGAGACTTCACTGAAATTATCGGGAAGTTTTACACAAGGCCTTCCCATATGAACCCCACGTGCCTTAGCCAATCTAATACCCTCAGCTTGTCTTTGTCTTATGTTAGTTCTTTCATTTTCTGCAATATAAGATAAAATCTGTAAGACAATATCTCTAATAAACTGTCCTACTAAATCACTATCAGTATAACTAGTATCAAGTAAAGGTATATCTAATACCCTTATATTAGCTTTTAATACTTTGGTAATATGATACCACTCATCAACAATCATTTGATAATTACGACCTAAACGATCTATTGATTTAATAATCAATAAGTCGTTTTCTTTTAATTTTTTTCTTAATTTTTGATATTGTATTCTTTCAAAATCTACACCACTTTGTTTATCAGTAAATATATTTTTAGTGTTAATGCCTTCTTTAATTAGTTCATCTAATTGACGTTCTAAGTTTTGAGTACTAGTTGAGACTCTTGCGTATCCATAAGTCATAAAAAAACCTCCTAAGTTTATTTAATTAAACAACAGATAGGAGGTTTTTAGTATCTAAATGTAAGAAAGGTGTGCCTTATTTGCTTTAACTATTTTACCATTTTTCATCTATTTTTATTGCGAATATCTTTATTTAATTCATTTTATTGTGCTGTCATAAAGATACACCTTTTTTGTCAGAAAGGACAATTAATCATATGTCAAAAAAGAAAACAGCGTTGGGACAATTTTTTACAATAGGGCAAACTTGGTTGAGACAGCATGTTTTAGAATTTATTATTAATTCTGGGAAAACAATAATATATGACCCCTATGCTGGCGGTGGGGATTTGCTAAAAACAATGAAAGAAAAAGGATTTGAAAAAAGTAAAGGCCTTGATATTGATCAGTCTTTGCTTTGGGAAGTAAATGACAGCTTAGTTAATATTCCCCAGATAGAAGATGCGATTATAGTGACTAATCCACCGTATTTAGCAAAACAATCAGCATCTAGAAAGGGCATAAACCATAATGAATATTTTAGCAACTCTCATTATGATGATTTATATTTAATTGCCTTAGACAAAATGCTTGATGCACAAGATTATGTGGTTGCCATTATTCCTGAATCATTTGTTAATTCCACTTTCAAGAGAAAAGATCGCTTAGTTTCAATCACTATATTGGAAGAAAATCCTTTCTTAGACACAGAAAATCCAGTGTGTGTAGTGTGTTTTGACAATCACAGCAAACCTTACAGTGTAATTAAAATCTATAAAGAGGATGAGTTTATTTTTAACTACCAAAAATTAATAGATTTTAACCGCAAACCTTCTAAAACAATCAGTATTACTTTTAATACTTTATCAGGGTGGTTGGCACTGCGTGCTGTTGATAGTACATCAAATAAAAAATTAATAGAATTTGGTTATCCTGATGCGTTTGATTATGATTGGGAAAATAATATAAAGATATCATCAAGGCATATGACCATTATTCAAGTAAATGTTCCAAAATCGGATCGTGATGCGTTTATAGAACAATTAAATAACAATATAAAACAATTAAGAGAACTTTCAAAAGATGTTATTTTCACACCATTTATGGGAAATAGAAAAGATGGTATCAGACGAAGAAGGTTAGATTTTAAGATGGCTCGTAGAATCATTGAAGATGTTTTTGAAGAGTTATATAGTAATACTTTGTGGAGGGATTAATTAATGAAAGATAATTTTTATTATTTTAAGGAATCAATTAGAAATAAAGAAAAACTAGACCCGCGATACATGTTTTTATCATGGAGCGAAAATATTGATGCTCTGGTTGAAACAACAAAAGAAATTAAGGAATTAATAGTGACAATAAAACAAACTAATTTGTCAGGTGGTGATTCTAAGATTTTTTATGATAAATTATATGAACTGACGCTTAGTGAAAATGGTAAAAAAAATGAATTTAACTGCTTTGTTAATGCTTGCGATTCAACTTTGGGAACAGTTTCAAAATATCCTGAAACTTTCAAGATGATTGTGGATTTGTATATTGAAAATCGCGGTGTATCTGAGCATACTCCGAGAGAGTGGATACAAGCCTTGATTGATAAAGGCTCACAAAGGGGATTGGGAAATGTAGGTGAAGAAAAGTTGATTGAATTGGCTGTTGAAAAAGGATTTATAAAAGTCAATGATTTTGATAGTTTTTTAGCAAATGATTATGCAGTATCAAAGTATTCTAGTGAAATCAATACAGCAGCAATAAATAAGTTGTTGGGTTATAATATTAATTTTAGAAGTCAAGGAAAAAAATTAGATGTAGTTTTGAAAGCAAAGAATAAGTTTTTTTTGATAGAAGCTAAGCATATTAAAGATAGTGGTGGAGCACAAAATAAACAAATTGGTGAATTAATTGGGCTCATAGACACAAATGTTCCTAAGGATGTATATGTAGTTGCATTTATGGATGGAATATATAGCAATGAAATATTGGACTTAACCGATATTCAAGTGAATAATTCTTTTGAAATTGGAGAGCATGGCGAAAATAAACTTGTGTCACAAAAAATTGAGATTGTTGATGCACTACATAACAATGATAATGCTTTTTGGCTGAACACAGCAGGTTATCTCAAATTAATTGAAGATTTAATATGTTAATTTCGGTATAATTAATATGCTAACTGTTAAATATAAGTGTACTTATTTACAGCTTGGAGGTGTGTTATGTCAGAATTAAAAGTATTATTTGATAAAATCAGATTAAATGAAGAAAATAGAAATCAAACGTATAAACATAAGTTTTTATATGATTTAGTTATGGAAGATAAAATAATTACAGATTCGGAAGCCCCAGATGGTTATTACATTGATGGGCGTGATGTAATTATTTTTGAACATTTTGAAATTGATGATTCCAAAAAGGATAAAAAGGGTTCAAAGGGTAAAAAAAGAAGTCATCAAGACAATTTATGCTATAAGAAACAAACGGAACAAGAAAAAATTATTAAACCGTTTTATTTGAAATTTCACCCTATCGATAGGAATAATTATAATGTACAGCAAATGCATGATTCTTTTCATAAAAACTTCAATAATCACTATGAAAAAATCAAACAATATAAGCAAAATATTTCAAGTAAACTTGGTATCCCAATTGAAAAACTTAATTTCAAAGTTTGCTTTGTGGTTGAACAGAAAACATTTGCAGATGCAATTATAGATATGAATATATTTAATATTTCAGAAATATATAAAATGATTTGTGCAGCAGTTGAAGTTGATTATTGGATATTAATTTCAGAGCGAAAAAATTATATTAAAATGGATGATTATCACTGGTATGAAGAATTAATGAGCTGTGTTCTAAGTAATAATTTTGTCTCATCTGATGGAGTTTATGAAACCAGAGATATAGTTTTCAAACTGCCAAGTTCATTGTGTTTATTTACTAGCAGAAATGAACTTCTTTTGCCATATAATCTTTTCATAAAACCAGAGAATAAACTTTATGGTACTATAAGCAATTGGATAAAGCATATAGAAGGAAATATTGATAATTTTGCGTTTTTTAGGATAGTGATGAATAATTATGATATATCAAAATTAGAGGCAACCTCTTTTGAATTTTTGGGTTGGTATAGTTGCTCAAAAGAAGAGGTGTTTAGAATTAACGCCATCAGAATTATTAACGCAATCAATAGGTGTTATTCAAACTTTTGGCGTCAAAGCTCAGCATTGCAAAAAATTGAATCAATAATTATGAATTTAATTTCTGAAAGAAGAAAAGAAAATAATAGAGATTGGGATAGGAAAATAAAGGAAGCATCTGGCAACCGAACTTAAAAGTTTTAATAAATAAGATTGTGTTTTATCTGTATTTTTATATGCAAATACACTTTGTTAAGTAAAAATACTTGACAAACAATTTATTTATGATAAAATACTTTTGGTAAAAAAAGAAAGAGAGTGATAATATGGCAGTAAAATTACGATTACAAAGACTGGGAAACCACAAAAGACCATTCTATCGTGTAGTAGCAACCGACTCAAAATCACCAAGAGATGGAAAGTTTTTAGAAATATTAGGAACTTATGAACCAATCAAAGGTGATGTAACAATTGATGCTACGAAAGTGCAAGCATGGATTAATAATGGAGCCCAACCAACTGATACAGTGAAAAGTTTGCTTAAAAAATACGACCTTTTAACTAAATAAGGAGGGTCGGTGATGGCAATTAATTTTGAAAAATTAATCAAACAGATCATTATGCCATTAGTTGTAATCCCAGATGATGTTACAGTCCAAGTTTTAGCAGAAGATAATGTGAGTATTCATTTACAAGTAATGGTTAATGAATCAGACTTAGGACGTATTATCGGTAAAGGCGGTAAAATCGCCCAAGCAATTAGAACAATTGTTTACGCGGGAGCATCTAAGGAAGGCAAAAGAGTGAATCTTGAATTTGATGCTTATTGATTAAAATGTATTTAATTGGTAAAGTATTAAAAACTCACGGTGTTAGAGGTGAAGTTAAAGTTGATAATTACTCAGACTTTGACCGCTTTAAGGTAGGACACATAATAACGATTAACCACAAAGACTATAAAATTAAATCAGTAAGATCACAAAATGATATTTTATTAATTTCATTTGTTGGCTTTAACAACTTAGATGATGTATTACATTTAAGAGGTAATTTAATTTATACGAATGTTGGTTTTGATGAAGATGAATTAGAAGAAGATGAATACCACATTCCTAGTTTAATTGATAAACCAGTATTTAACGAAGAAAATCAATTACTAGGTAATGTAATAACTTTTTTAGAGGTTGCTAACGGATATTTAATGGAAATTATTAAACTAGATGGGAAAAAAGCATTAATCCCTTTTAGAAATGAATTCATTAAAGATATTAGTGATGAAAAAATTATTATCAAAGTTATTGAGGGCTTAATATGAAAGTAGATATAATTACGATATTTCCTCAATTTTTTGAACAATTTATCACAACTTCAATCATTAAAAGAGCAATCGAAAAAAATGCATTAACCATTAATGTTATTGATTTAAGACAATATGCTTTCAATAAACATAAAAGTATTGATGATACCCCCTACGGTGGTGGTGTTGGCATGCTAATGGCTTTTGCTCCATTTTATGAATGCTTAAAACAAATCAAAACCCCAGATAGTTTAGTAGTTTATTTATCCCCACAAGGAAAAGTATTAAATCAAGAACTAGCGGTTAAATTATCTTTAACTAATAAGCATTTAATTTTATTATGTGGTCATTATGAAGGTATTGATCAAAGAGTTTTAGATTATGTAGATTTAGAACTATCAATTGGTGATTATGTTTTAACTGGTGGTGAAATTCCAGCAATGGTATTAATTGATTCAATTACTAGATTATTACCAGATGTAATTACGAAAGAATCGCATATTGAAGATTCGTTTGCTAACGGGTTATTAAAATATCCCCAATACACCAAACCAGAAAATTATGAAGGTCATATAGTACCAGAAGTCTTAATCTCAGGTCATCACGAAAATATTCGTCAATGGCGTTTAACGCAAAGTTTGAAAAAAACTTATCAAAGACGACCTGATTTAATTGAAGTTAAAAAATTAACCAAAGAAGAACAAACTATATTAAAAAAAATTAAAGAATCTGATACGTAAGTATCAAATAGGTGGTCCGCTTCATTAGAAAGAACATCTTAAAATAAGGAGAAAAATTATGGCAAAACTAAAAGGACAAGCATTAATTGCTGATGTCACAAAAAAGTACATTAAAGAAGTTCCTGTATTCAGAGCAGGTGATAGCGTTAAAGTTTACGTTAAAATTAAAGAAGGTAACAAAGAAAGAATCCAGTTATTTGAAGGTTTAGTAATTAAACGTCAAGGTGGCGGGATCTCAGAAACTTTCACAGTAAGAAAAGTATCTTATAATATTGGTGTGGAAAGAACATTCCCATTACACGCTCCAACAATTGATCGTATTGAAGTATCAAGATATGGTGTAGTTAGAAGAGCAAAACTTAACTATATTCGTAACCTTTCTGCCAAAGCAGCAAGAATTAAAGAAAGAAGAGTATAAATACTTTTACCCTGAGTTTATAACTTGGGGTTTTTATTTGATATAAGTAATGGGCGGAAACCAACAATGGTATTATCAGCAGCATTAGCACCAGAAAGATTACCAGCTGTATAAACAGCAGCAACGGGAGCACCAGCTACACTAGCAGAACGTAACCAAAAAGCTGATATTGCATTATCATCATCTCTATATGCTTGTCGGCCAGTATCACTATGATGATTATCAATAATTGAATTGATGGTAAAGCGGTTTAGTTCTGATAAAAAAAGACTGGGCGTTGCCCCAGTCGCGTGTTCAGACCAAGATCCATAAGGACCAGTCCCTTAGCAATTACTTGCTACACATATATTATATACTAACTTGTTCACAAAAGCAATACAAAAAACAAAATATTA
>Ga0209755_10001883_pt1 | contig 30641 bp, 25 predicted proteins | sample TergutCo191P1_FD_187301 | JGI IMG/M metagenome (GOLD analysis project Ga0209755, IMG submission 187301) | Cornitermes sp. P1 segment gut microbial communities from Petit-Saut dam, French Guiana - Co191P1 (SPAdes) (version 2) | ecosystem: Host-associated > Arthropoda: Insects > Digestive system...
GAAAATATTGACAGGTCTTCGTCGTTCCAACTGTCGCCGTATTTGTTTGTATTGCTTGCCGAGTAATTCCAGATTGTAGAATGAAGAAGATTCGCGTCTACCGCGTCGTAATACATGGAAAGCGCCTTTTCGTGCAGTTTGTAATCGCCGCTTTTAAACCCGCTCCTGTTGTTCAAGTCAAACGCGAGACCGAACTCTCCCAAAAGGCACGGCATATTGTTCATCTTTTCTTTTGTAAGCTCAATTCCCTTTTTCAGGCACTTTGCAAAATATGCGGTTATTTGTTTTTTGCCTAAAAGCGGCTTTCTTGCGCTGACATTAACATTGAACCAGGAGCGGAAAGATTTTGTAAACAGCGAAAACCCGTCGTACCAATGGAACGCGTTGATCGCATTTTGCGGGTCGTCCTTGTTCCATACAGGGTGAGAATCGGCTTTTTCGCAATCGGGTAAACCCTCGATAAAAAAGAAATTGTTTTCGTCCGCTTCCTTCATTGCGTTTATGTATTTAATGCTGAACGGACGCAAAAAATCGTCTGCAAAGATTGCGGGTCTTGCGCCAAGCCTGCCAAAGTGATCGCTTTTGATTAATTTAGGTTCGCCGCCGTTTTGTTCCCATACGCCTGCCTGTTTCCACGGGCAGGTATAGCCTTCCTTAAAAAGCGATTTGCCCTCCGGGTTAAAAATTTCATAACGGGAAATATTAAAACCAAGATTACTGTAAACGGGTACCTTAACAGGAAAGCCCGAAGCCGCCATCATTGTTTCCCATGGACTGGGGCGAGGACCTTCCGGCAATAAAAAGCGTTCCGGTTCTGCAAGGTTTTGCAAACCTATAAAGCCGTCACTTGGCTCATTCATCACGCCCCAGCCCTTTATTGCCGCGCAATTTTTAAGCCTGCGCTGCGTGTGACGGAAAGCCGCGATGTATTTATTTTGCAGCCAGTCCTGAATATTCTCGCCGTCAATTTTTATGTCAGGGGCATAAACTGCGCCTGCAAAAAACAAGCTGAACATGGTGGCGGCTGCATAGCGGTTATAGTTGCTTGGCCAGAGCATTTTTGGATACGGTTTTCCGTCGTGGTGCAATTCATACCTTTGCCTTGTAACGGCGGCGCCAGTGCTGTCCATAAGCGCAAGATCCATTCCAAGTTTTTCCATTGTCCACGCAGGCGCGCCGTCGCCGCCTGTCCATCTGCTCCATACATCCTGGTGAGGATCGATAAAGACGCTTATCCCTTCTTTTTCCGCCGCCAAAAGAATTTTTCGCAAATACGCCAAATACGCTTCGTCGTAAATGCCCGGGCCTTCATGCTCGATTGCTTCCCATGTGACGATAAATCGAAGGAAAGTGAATCCTCCGTCTTTAAGGCGCTTGAAATGTTCGCCCGCTTCTTCAACGGGGAAAGGTCTTCCGGCAAACGAGACGTCGTTCTTTCTGTCCAGGAAATCAAGATTTGTTTCTTTGCCGGGAATACAATAGGGTATTTTGGAATCGCCGCCAAGGTTCACCCCGCGCAAAACAAGAGAGCGTCCTTCGTTGTCAAGAATTAAATTATTCTTTACCCGCATCTATTCCGTCAGTATTTCCAAAACATCTTCCGGTGTTTTTGCTTTCAGGATCTCATCGCGTTTTTCCGAGCTCTTAAAAAGAAGACTTACTTCGGCAAGGAATTGCAAATGCGGTCCCGTTTTTTCCACAGGAGAGAGAGTCATGATAAAAATTCTGCACGGCTGTTTGTCCAGAGAATCGAAATCTACCGGGTTTTCCGAAATGCCGATACAGGCAACCAAATCCTGGGTAGTCGCGGTCTTTCCGTGAGGGATGGCGATTCCGTGCTTCATGCCGGTGGACATTTTTTCTTCCCTGTCCATTACCGCCGTCAGGGCAGCTTCCCTGTCCTGAATCTTCCCGGTTTTATGCAAAATATCAAGCAGTTCGTTGATAATTTCTTTCTTAGTCGATCCTTTAAGGTGCAGATCAATGGTATCTGTGCTGATAACTGTTTTGAGGTTCATAGTACTATTTTAACGCTCCAAAAGCCAAAAGTCAATAAAAATTCAGCATTTTGGGTTTTTAATCATAGTTTTCCATTATTGTCCTTGTTTCGCTTTCGTATACAATGTTTTTTTGCTTGTTTATAATGTAATAAGTTCTGTCTCTGTTTATAACTATATCGATATTTTCTTTTATTCCCAAATCCCGCAAAGTTGTTTTGTCAAGCATTTCCACGCCATTCTCAATGTAATGTTCTTCTATTATGTCCGCTATTCTGTACATCTCATCATCCCATGCTGATGTTTTATCATTAAAAATAAAAGCGCATATTAATAACGAGACAATAATCGGCAGTAAATAAAAACAAAAAATATCCGCTTTCCCTTTTTTCAGGGAAAAGAACAAATAAAAAAGACTTATTATCAATCCGACAGGAATGCCCGTAATTATCCCGTAGGATAATATAAAAAAGATGAAATAATAATTTGATGAAAACAGCGATAAAACCGCCGTAATAAAAACAAACCCCGCCAATATGGCGGCAAGAATAACCCTGATAATCGACAATCGTTTTTGAGCCATGGATGAGCCGCTCCGGATTCGCCTTCCAAATACAGATGAGTTTTTTATTTTCCTTTCTGAGCCGCGCAGGATTCGAACCTCCGACCACCGCCTTAAAAGGGCGATGCTCTACCGACTGAGCTAGCGGCCCGCACCTCTAAAAAGAGGCTTTTTACTTTATATAGAAAAAATAAAGTTTGATCAAGAGGCAATCATCCGCATTAACCCCTGTTTTTAAGCTCGAATTCCTTCTTTTCTATCTGGTCTTTGATCGAGGCTATTTCGTCAAGCAGTACCTTTATGTTGGTGGAGTTCTTTTCGATTACGGACTCGCACTTGTCTACAAAGGTCATGTATGCTTCGCCGCCCAGTTTTAACAGGACTTTCTTTGCCTGATTTTCAAGCTGTTTTATGTCCCACATTAACATGCCGCGCTCGCCAAGGTCTTGAGCTTTTGCTCCGGCTTTTATGGCAAAATCTTTTGTGGCATCCCAGCCCTGTTCCAGCAAATCCTTCATTCTTTCGCTAAATGTCATAGTTTCCCCCTATTTGTCGATTTTTCTTTTTATTCCCAAGATGGTCAGGTCGTCGTACTGCTCATCTTCCATAACATGAGTATAATACATATACGCAGGATTATCATGGTGTTCTTGGGTATGTGCGCAGTATTTTCTGTATTGCAGGAAGTGACCCTTTAGGAATTCATCGACCTTTTTGTCCACAAGTACGCGCGAATCTTCGCCCGCTTTTTCCGGCTTGTAAATACGGAACATTTTTTCCACCGATACCATCGCCATGATTACGTCTTCCACTCTGCCTTCGCAGGTGGAAAAATCAAACTGCAATTCCGTGTCGCCTTCGGGGTTGTGGTATTTTTTCAATGTATAAACTGCGCCCGCCATAACCGCGTTGATGATTGCCTCTACGCGATCGGGACCCATTTCTTCGTCAGCCTGTCCGCTTGAATGGTTTTCGTGCGGCGTGTCTGTCGGACCTTCCGTACAAAGGATTTCCTTAAAGTTCAAATCGCGGAACCTTCTTTTTGCTTCTTCGATACCGTCAGTATAAAGGAAGAGAATGTCGCCCTTGTCGATTTGAACGGTTTGTACCGAGTAGCCGCCCGTCGTCTCGATCATAAAGTTGGGCAGAACGCCGGTTGCGGGAGTCTGCGGAAGGGTAATCGTTTTTATGGTTCCTTCGGATTGATCGTAGAATCTGACGACATTGTCACCGGCGTTGCAGAAGCGCACGATTCCTGTGGCGGAGTCAAAGAGGCAAAGCGTAAATGCGGCAAAGCGCCCCTTAAATCCCAGCGTCTCGATAAAGTCGTTGATCTGGTAAACCACTTCTTCAATGTGCATGCCTTTGGCATTTGGTTTCCATTGTTTAAAGTAGTTAAGGAACATCGTCGCTACCTGAATCATGATGAGAGCTGCCGGGATTCCCTTTCCTGCAACGTCGCACTTGATGATGGCGTAATATCTGCCGTCCAAATCCCTGTAGTCGAAGTAGTCGCCCGATACGCCCTTTGCGCCTTCGTAGTACCCGAAGAAATTGAGGTTCGGCGTTTTCTTAAAGCCGCTCGACTGCTTGTTTCCGTGGTTGTCAACATCCAATGGAATAAATTTCTTTTGTATTTCCTTACCGATGCTCAAGTCGGACGCGGCTTGTGCCGCTTTTACAAGACCGTGCGTCATGTCGTTGATTGTATTTCCAAGCATGGAGATTTCGTCTTTTGTTTTGATAAGGATTTCCACGCCTGCAAGTTTTGTCTTGTCGTCCGTGTCGCGGATCATCTCGATGTGTTTTACAAGTTTTCGTATGGGCCTGATCATTAATGCCGCGAAAACGAATGCGCCGATTGTGCCGATTAGCAAAACGATAAAACCGACGATTCCGATTGTTGTAAGAATTGTCAGCTGTTCATTGTAAAGTCTTTCCACTATTGAATCGAGCGAAACTTCCATCCTGACCATTCCGCGGTAGAAGTTGTTGTCGGCATTTAATCTGTACATAATCGGCTTATAGAAGATAAACGTTCTGTTTCCGTCGCTTGGCAGATGCGTTGTCGAAAATTCGGGGTATGATCCTATATCGCCCGCAATCTCGGAAAGTATGTTGTTTAATCTTACTTCCTGCGCCGTAATCGTAACCTGAATGTCGGCTCTCTTGCGTTCGCCTTCTGGTGATATATCCAAAGCTATAATCATACCTTCGCGGTACAAGTCTCTGATGTTCTGGGAAATATCCCCTCCTTCAAGCTGTGCCTTTGAATTGAAATCTTTCGTGATTTCATCGTACAGCGAACCAAGGTCGTCCGTGATGCGCGATACGCCCCGGCGCAATTCGCTTGTGTCGATTTTTTCTTCAAGCGCAGGATCGTTTGACGCCCATACGCTGTCTGTGTGGATTGAATCAATGCCGTAACCTGTGATCGTAATATAGTTTGCTTCCGGCAATGCGGAAGACTGCGCGGGCAGGTACATTAAATCCAATACGCCGCGATCGCCTTTTGACGAAATAGCGTCGGGTAATGCGGTTCTGGTTCCGGAAGCAATTCCTTCAAGAAGAACCCTGGAACGTTCCCATAGTCCTTCCAGTAATGTCTTTTGCTGGGTATTGGTCATGATAACGTACATGGGCGTAGAGATCATTATAACTACAAGAAGAACAAGTCCGATTGTAAAAGAAGCGAGTTTTCTGCGAAGACCGCTTCCCCTCCTTTGAATTTGCACAATTTTTTGTTTCTTTTCCATAGGCATAAAATCTCCTGTTAGAATTGCAAGCGCTTCCTGCTTAACAAGCGCGCCCTCTGTAATAATTCCGCCAATACCCCGGATTATTGCAATTGTTCCAAGCGCGCATAATATGATCAATAACGCTCCAAGCGCTATGACCGGATTAAATGTAAACCAACCCCGGTTTTGAATTGTCCAGGACGGTCTCCATTCGTTTGAAAAGTCTCCGAATTTTACGGTTCCTGTTCTTTTGACAGGAATGAAAGGTTCCGCCGTGTACGGTCCCCTTCCTGAATGGATGAGTTTTATTCTGTAATTGCCTTCATCCATATTTTCAAACAGGATACCCGTGATTTCCCTGTCCGACCTGATCGTATAATTGGTTGTTGTTTGATCGGGTTTGCCTGTTTGCTGCAAAACAATCGATGTTATGGTGCCGCCTGTTGTAAAGCCGCGCCCTGTAAGCGAAATTGAAAGTACGCCCTGCTCATCCTGCTGTGCGTTGACGTAACTTACAAATGTATACGGTATATACTTGTTTGTTCTGAATGTTATATGAGACGGGTTTCCGATATTTCCCGCCTGATCGATTGCGGAAATCGCAAATGCCCACAAACCGTTTTCCTGATTTTCAAAACGCGTTTGGGTGCTTGATCCCATTATATTGGAAGGGGGAGACGCAATATTCGCATTTTCATTTGCGCCCAAGTATTGAAGGTTCCATGTATAACCTGCGGTGTAAGGATCGACAGACGGCTCCCACATCATGTTGAACGTGTTGGAAGTAAGGAAGCCGTTGTTGTCAAGCTGCGGCTGAATGATTACAACAGGCGGAGGAGGCGTTCCTTTTCTGTTGTACATAATCTGCGAAGGCGCCGACCAGTTGCCCGCCAAATCCTGAGCGCGGACGCTGAAATACCACTCGCCGTCCCGCGATGCGTATAATTCTCTTGTTAAATTTTGGGTTGTGCCCCTGTTCGGTTCCATTATCTGTTCGGGCGGCACGGCGCTTTGTTCCTGGCTCCATGAATACGAAAATCCGCGAATGCCGGAGGTGTCATAGGGAATATTCCATGTAACGCGCGGTCTTTCCAGTCTTCCCGCCCTTGACGGCGCAAAATTAAGCGCGGTTATCGTCGGGCTTGGAGCCGATGAATCAGGCGCAAGCATAACAATGCGTCCTGTGTCGCGCACTGTTGTCTGCCAAAAAACATACGCGCCGTCGTGACAAACGATTGGACGCGCAAAAGACGCTTCGACGCCGGTGCCGGAAAGGGGAGTGTTCTGCCATTCGGAACCGCTTCGCTGCGCGATGATGATCCTGTTGCTTCCGCCGCGATTGTCAAACCAAACAACCGCCAGGGTATTGTTAAAAACAAAGCCGATAGGATTTTGACACGATGCGCTTGATGTTGCCGCGCTGTTAATGCGTTCCACATTGCCGACGATGTTTCCGTTTTGATTGATTGTTGCGCCGTAGATTTGCGGCGTTTGCTGCGAATATCGGCGTTCCCATACAAGAAAAAGATTGTCGCCGTTTCTTGTAAGATGCGGACGCTGGTTGTCAAAACTGTTTGCGGGAGATGTGGCGTTCATTACAGGGTCTGTAAATGATGTAAATCTTACTGCCTGCGACCATGTCCTGCCTCCGTCATCGCTTGTTTTGTAAATAAGCTGAAAGGTGGATAACGATTCTGTTCCCATTATTAGCGACTGAAAAAACACAAAATCTCTTCGTCCGATGCTTGCATGTGTGGGAAGGAAGTTAAGCGATAATGTATTTTCCGGCGTAAAGAATTCAAAAGGCGTCCATGTTGTGCCGTTGTCGGAACGCGAATAGTAAATCGACAGCGCCTGACCTCTTCCTCTTGTAACAAACAGGAGATAGCCGCCGTCGGCGCGGACGAACAAACGCGGCGCAACAGAATTGTCCGCGCCAAGAGCCAGCAACTGTTTGGAAAATGTTCGTCCCCTGTCCGAAGAAATCAATATTTCCGTTTGTGCGCCGCCTGCAGCCGCCGCAATTATTATTCTGCCGCGGTTGTCTATTACTAGGCTTAGGATTGACGGCTCTGTTCCCAAATAGGTATAGGGTCCTGCCACTATGCCTCTTTGCTGCCAGGGGCCGCCTCTTTCTTTTATGGCAAGATTGATATTGATTAAACCTGTTGCGGCAACGCTTGGATCGTTATTGGGAGAAACTTCCTGCCATGCAATGACGGAAAAATCCGCAGAATGCGCGCTTGTCGGAAATCTTCCGGGGCGCGCGGAAAATTGCGCGGCTTCTTCCCAGTACAGCGTTTGCGAAAAGACCTGCAGCGATGCAAGGACAGAGAATAATAAAAGCAAGCAAAAACGTAATCTGCCGTATCGCATTAAAACCTTATCCTTTGTTCAAGTTCAACAACTTTTTGCACATTGCGATTTCTCGGATTCTGCAAAAGTCTTGTAACAATTACATACGCGGCAAGATTGTTGCCCGCCTGCACTTCGCGTAATGCCAATTGGTATTGCGCCTCGTCCTGAGACGACAGAACCGTATTCCCGGGAAGCGGCGACTGATTCATTATCCTGTCCCTTATTCGCGGAGCTTCCATATTGTCCGGATTCAAACTGATAGCTTCCCTAAGCTGTTCCAATGCAATAGGGTATTGCGCGGTTTGTCTGCTTTCGAAAATTCTGTTGGCGGTTACTGTCAATTCCCTTGAACGCGCAAGGTCTGCAGGGTTGGGAGGCGGCGGACGAATGCCGATTATGATTTCGGCTTCTATAATAATCGCCCTCATGTTCGGATAATTGGGATTTATTTCCGAAAGATTGACAAGCTCCGCATAAGCATCCATAGAACGCGTATTCCTTATTCTGGTTTGCGCGTTTCTTAAACGCTGTTCAAAAGAAGCGTTAAACGCAACAGGATCCAAAAATTGTTCTATCCTAAGATCCAAAATGCCCGCTTCCTGATTGATCGGGAACATCAGTCTTACTTCTCTTGTCAGTTGACGCGCTTCGTCAAATTTTGAATTTCCCTGATTTCTTTGGCCTGTGTTTGTAAGTCTTACGCCTTCTTCATAATTCCTTTGAGCCTGGCTTAACAACTGGCTCATTTCGGGGAAAAGCGGAGCCGTCGGCGGAATAACCCTTCCGCTTGTCGCAGCCAATGCGGTGCGGACAAAGTTCAGCCATATTTGAATTTCTTCGTTCGGTTCGCTGTTTGTGTTTGCCCAGCGGCTTCTTGCTCTTGTAAGGGTTTCTTCCGCCTGAACAAAGTTGCCGTTATAATATTGGGTGCGCGCAGTGTTTACCATATTACGCACTTCTGCAATGACGGCTTCGTTTTCCGCCCTGTTTATTGTTTGATCCAAACTGATTAATTGGCTGTCGCGGAACTGCCTTAAAGACGCAGATTCCTGAATTGCAAGAGATTCGCTTAACCGCGAGTCTGCGCGCCTTATTCTGTCACGGGCGGTATCATAATCCCTTCTTGCAAAAGCTGCCTGCGCTTCCCTGAAAAGACGCTCGCCTTCGATGCGCAGCGCTTCTGCCTGATTCGATCTGTCACGCGCCGTATTTGCAAGCGTGTTCCCCTGATTGCGAATGCTTGTCAATTCGTTTACTGTGGCGTTCATTTCGGCAATCGCTTGCGCTTCCGACGGATCGTTTTCGTTTTGCCTAATGACAGTGTTAATATTCTGCAGTTCGGTTGTTAATCCCGCCAGCATGGAATTCAGTTCAACCAGCGCTTCTGCAGGATAATGGAATGTTTCTTCCATACCGTCTTCGTTGGTAACCTTTTCGCCTTCAAGCAAACTTGCGCCCCTTGCAAGCTGGTTTCTTCTTACAGCAAGAGTATTTGAAAGATTGGACTGCGCAATGGACAAATACCTTAATGCCGATTGCTGCTCTTCCGCCAAATAGAAAGCGTGTATGTTTCCAATTGCATTTGCCGCATTCTGAACATGCATTACTTCGTGGTATCTGTTAATGTCGGTATGAACCTGATTTGCCCTGGATACAATATCCGAGATTGATCGCTGGAGAGCGAGGATGTTGTTTCTTGTCTGTTGCTCCGCCGCCAATGCCTGAGCAGATGTTATGGTTCCTTCCTGAAAACGCGTAAGGGCTGTGCTGTCAATATTTTGGCGTGAAGCGACATTTGCGGCTTGAACAAGAAATGCGTTTGCTTCGCCTAACGCCCTGATGTTTATAAATTGATTTATGTCTTTGTTAAGGATTGTGCTTCCGAACAGAACTGACGATTGTCCGCCAGGGTTTTCAAACAACTGCCTGTGTTTGTCAAAATAATGAGGGGTTAGATTTCTGTAGTATTCCATATTGCCAAGCGAGGAAATTACAAGCGGAAAATGCCGCGAGTTTAATGAAGCGATGGCTGCCCTGTTTGCCCCTTCGACATATTGGGTTATTGAGTTTATGACAGAACCGATTGTATTTTCCCAATAGTTGTCAAAAGCGCCGAGCATTCCTTCGGCAATCGGTTCGCCCGAGCGGCCCCGGACAACCATCGATACAAACGAAAGATGATTGCGATCTCCGGTTTCGGGATTGTTCTCCCTGATTTGCCCCAGAAATCCTTCCAGTATGCCTACAGACGCGTATAATCTTGTTTTAAGCGTTATAAAATTGTCCATTGCGATTGTAAGCCGCGCCGTAATTTCCTGGATTCCCGTAGTGCTGCCTGAGTTTACCGCCCGAATCAGCTCGTTTGCAATTGCTCCCATTTGGGAGCTTGTCTGCTGAAAAGCGGCAAGAATCGAATTTATGTTTTCCGTTTCCCTGATTACGCCTGCATTGATTGATTCTCCAAAACCGGCAAGAAAAAATTCTTCGCGCATGAAGCCCATGCCTTCGTTGTAAGTTCGAATGGCTGCCAGACTTTCCCTTGCATCAAGCTGCAGTCTGCCTCTTTCCATGATTCGCCGCAAATGCGTTCTTGTGATGTTAAACTGCGCGATTTCCCGCGCGCTTGCGACAAAGTTTACAAGCAAAGGACTGCTTTCGTGTTCCAGGGAATATAGGTGAAGCGACAATTCGAGAATTCTTTCGTTGTTGTCGGGATCGTTTATAAGCGTATGTATCAGTTTGTCCGCCGTGCGGTTAAACTCGTCGCGCATTCTGTAAATGCGCCTTAGTCTTTGCTGGGCTTCTTCGAATCTTAACGGGTTGCGTCTTGCAAAATCCGCCAAAATCATGATTGCCTCTTCATGCTGGCGCTCTTTGATCAGTTCGTCCGCTCTGACAAGATCGGCATCGCGCGCTCCTGCCGCAAATGCGGGAATGGCGAGAAAAATCGAGAAAAAACATAAAATAGCCGCCCTTTGGGCAAATTTCACCATTATTGTTACTATACTATATTATCGTAATTTTCCTAATAATCCTTTGCAGGTATACTATTTTTTTTAAAAAAACCGATATATTATATAAGTAGAAATGTCTAAAAAACCGACGGTTTTTGCCGCCATTCTGGTATTGTCTTCTCTTGTGTCCTTATGGGCTGCCGAAGGAAGCGAATTTTTCGGCAATGCGTCGGATTATCTGAATAATCTCTACGGGATCGATGATAATGCCGGTTTAACGGTTTTTCCCGTACTCAATATTCCGATGGGCGGACGTTCCGAAGGCATGGCGGGAGCTTTTTCCGCGCTTGCAGACGACATTTCATTTCTTGAATTCAACCCGGCAGGTTCTTCCATGCTTGGAAAAACCGAGCTTGCGTTTTTTCATAACAATTGGATAGCCGACACAAAAATCGAGGGTGTGGCTTATGCCACCCGTTTTGGCGATTGGGGAATTGCGGCAGGTTTAAAATGGCTTTATTTGCCGTTTACCGAATACAATCTTTACGGCGAAAGGGTTTCAAGCGGCTATTATTCCGAAGGTGTCGCAATTTTAAACACTTCTTATAATTTTTTGCAAAGTTATTATTTTGGCGGCGTTTCTTTGGGCATCAGCATTAAAGGTGCTTTTCGCATGATGCCCGACTATACGGACAACTTTGACAATATCATCGACGGTTCGGGTCTTTCTCAGTCTGCGGCGATGATAATGGCGGATGCAGGCCTGCTTACGCGATTTGACTTTTTAAAAGGATATTCGGCAAGAGAAAGAAATACGTCGGCTGCAATTTTAATCAGAAACCTTGGTCCTTCGTCGATGGGCGAACCGCTTCCCACTGTCGCTACCGCCGCAATTTCATACAAGCCGATTCGTCCGCTGACCATTGCCGTCGATTTTAATCTTCCTCTCAATTTGACTGATATTTCCCTTTCCGAGATGCCTTACGGGTCTTTGGGAATTTCGGCAAACATTGCAAGCTTTTTGTCGATGCATGCCGGTTTTATGCTAAAACCGGGAAGCAGCCGTTTGACCATAGGAAGCGAAATCAATTTGAATGCGGTTTCCCTGAATATAAACTACACGCTGGATTTTCTTACGCAGATGCAGCCGCTTAACAGAATCAGCGTGGGCGTGAGTCTTGATCTTGGAGATCGGGGCAGGGCGGAAATTTCCGCAAGAGTTGACGAATTGTACCTTTTGGGTCTGGAAGCGTATTCGCGCGGCAATCTTGAAGACGCAAGATTGTGCTGGGAAGAGGCTTTGCGCCTTAACCCGAGATTCGATCCTGCAAGGGAAAGCATGGTCATGCTCGAAGACAGGGAAGGGCTCATTCAGCGCGTAGATGATCTTTACAGACTTGATTTTTAATGCGTAATTGACTAAAACGTCATTTTTGTTCACAATCATGTAAATATGGAAAATGGTAATACACCTGTTTCCCGCCAATGGCTGGAGAGTCTTAGTACGGACGAATTGATCAAACTTGCCGACAATTATGGCATTGATATACCTCCGGGGCTTGATCGTATTTTTATCATAGAAGAAGTGCTCGAGGTAAGCAGCATGGAAATGCAGGAAACTTCGGGAAATGAAATAGCGGAGAATCCTGTATCGGAAACCGCTTCCCTTCCAAAACAATACAATATTTCTTTTATCGATGTGATTATCAGGGATCCTCTTTGGGTTTTTGCCTTTTGGGAAGTAAAGGGACAGGACAGGGAAATTCACGAAAGCGCAGACGATTTTAAATGCTATTGTTTAAGGGTTATTCCGTTAAACGAAGACGGAACGGAACCCAAATCGATCGAAAATTCATTTACAATTCAAGTGAGCGCGCAAGACAGCGCAAGATATTTGGGTTTTGCGGAAGAAGGAGACGCCGATTGCGGCTGTTATGCGATTAAACTTTGCGCAGTGCGCGGAGACAATGAGGTGTCGATAGCGGCATCCGCGCCGTTTTTTCTGCCGCGTCATGTTATCAATTATCACAGTGAAAATGAAGCTGTTGCCGAAATGAACCGCAGCCCTCTGCTTCGGCTTTCCGGAATACAGAATTTATCAATTACAAAAAATACGGATCGCTGGTCCAGAAACAAGAAGGTATAAAATGGATTTCCGCTATGCAATCTCGTTTGTTTTGGAGGCTCATCTGCCGTATGTAAAGGAATTCCGCAAAGACGATGAAATAACGCAAGCGGGAGAAGAGGGACGCCTTTTTGAATACATATCGGAAACGCTGCTTCCGCTTTTGGAAGCTTTGCATCGTCTTGAAACAGATCATGTTTATTTCAGGCTTGGGCTTGCGGTTTCTCCGATTTTACAGCACATGTTAAACGACGAAAATCTTCAAAAAAAATATCTTGTATATGTTGACAAACAGATTGAGTTTGGCAGACAGGAAATTGAACGCACTTCAGGCGACAGCGAATTAAACAAACTTGCCCAAAATTATTATAATCAGATAGTAGACAGAAGAATTGCGTACACCGAAAAATACGAAAAAAACATTTTAAAGGCTTTTGATTTTTTCAGGCGCAAAGGCAAGCTTGAAATTCTTGCAAGCTGCGCGACTCATGCTTTTTTGCCGTTTATCAGCCATAATCCCGAATCGCTGCAGGCGCAAATGGAAACTCCTGTCTCTGCATACAGAAGAAACTTTGGAAGCCCTCAGGGGTTTTGGCTTCCCGATCTCGGCTGGACTTGCGCTCTTGAGCAGTATTTAAAGGATTATAATTACACTTATACAATCGTAGACAGCCACGGTCTTTTACTTGGAAAACCCACGCCCAAAAACGGCTGTTTTTATCCTGTAAAAACACCTAACGGAACTTTTGTGCTTGCAAGAGATTTTTATTGCGCGCGCGAAATGGAAAAAATTGCCTTTGACGAACTGTTTCGCAACAACAATCGCGATGTCGGTTATGAATTGCCGCCCGAAATCGTAAGTTCCTTTTTAAGCCCGGAAGGCGAAAGGCGCAGAACCGGTTACAAATACTGGTCAAGGGCCGAAAACGGACAGAACAAGCCGTATAATCCGCAGGCGGCTTGCGATAAAATCGCGGGACACACAAGAACATTTTTGGAAAATGCGATTTCACGGCTTGAAGAAGCGTCCAAACACATGAAAGAGGTTCCAATCAGTCTTTATTCGCAAACATGCGATTTCTTTGGACGTTTTTGGCACGAGGGCGCACAGTTTATCGAAGAGCTTTTCCGCATGGCATCCGCATACAGGGATATTAAATTTGTATGTCCCAGTGAATTTATTTACAAGCAGAATCTTTCGTCTTTTCAGGTTGTTGCGCCCGAATTTTCTTCCAACGGCGCGGGCGGCTATGCGGAAACGTGGCTGGATGTTTCCAATGACTGGATTTACCGCCACCTCTACCGCGCCATGGAACGCATGACCGAACTTGCGGAACGTTTCCCCGACGATTCAGGCTTAAAAGAAAGAGCGTTAAATCAGGCAGCGCGCGAAATACTTCTTGCGCAGTCTTCCGACTGGCCGAATCAATTATTCAGGCAGGACTCCACAGAATATGCGCGTAACCAAGCCGAAAGCGCCCTTCGCAATTTTACAACTATTTACGAATCGCTTGGTTCCAATTATATCAGCACAGAATGGCTCACAACGCTTGAGCGCAAACATAATATTTTCCCCGGTATAAATTACAGGGTGTTCAGACGTAAGAAGTAGAAAGGAGAAAATTATGGCCAGAAAGGCAATTACTTCAAAAAAAATGAGCGCAGTTGGTCCGTATTCGCATGGTATCGATTCAAACGGTTTGGTATTTTTGTCAGGGCAAATACCGCTAGATCCCAATACAGGGAAATTAGTGGAAGGCGATATAGCGGCGCAAACAAAACAATGTTTTGAAAATGCTATCGGCATATTGGAAGAGGCAGGGTTGGGGCTTGATGATGTGGAAAAATCAACTGTTTATTTAACAGACATGAATGACTTTTCGGCAATGAATGATGTTTATAAAAAGCAATTTTCCGAGCCGTATCCTGCAAGGACAACAATAGGAATCGTCTCTTTGCCTTTGGGCGCGAAAGTGGAAATTGAAATGATCGCGCGCAGAAAAAAATAATTCCCTATACATACGCGCCAAAGTACTCGGGCAAAGGCGCGGTCACATCAATATTAAACTCTTCCCTGATTATCAGCCGCGAGGCATGAAGAAGCATGCGCTTTAATCCCGTTTCTTTGCGAAGTTTTTTATTGAGCGAAAAATCACCGTATTTGTCGTCGCCAAGGATTGGAGCTGCGTTCATGGCAAGATGGCGGCGGATTTGATGCATTCTTCCCGTGCCAAGTTCAAGCTCAAGCACAGAGTATTTGGGAAGAATTACAGAATCGTTAGATTGCAAGATCGAAGTTTTAATCACTTTGTATTTGGTTTCGGATTTTTTAACGTCACCGCGGATTTTTAACTCGTCTTTGATAATGCCTTCGCTTTGAGCGGGGCAGCCTGCGCAGACTGCAATGTAGAGCTTAACGGCTTTGCGTTCTTTGTCACTGCGTCCCTTTTCACTATGTCCATCGAAGATTTTAGAAAAACGGTTTGCCGCCTCGCGTCCTTTTGCGGCAAGCAATACGCCGGAAGTGTCTTTGTCGAGCCTGTGAACAAGGAGCGGTGTTTCGCCCTTATCGCGAAAATGCTCCAAAAGCAGCTTGTCAAGCGATGTTTTTACGCCCTCACCGCCCTGAACCGCAAGCCCCGCAGGTTTATTGACTATAATACAATTGCAATCATCATACAGAATTTCTATGTTTTTCATTTTCTTCACTCCGATAATATAACATGAAGAAAATATTTTTATTACTGATAATTCTGCCGGTTTTTGCCTTTGCAGACTCGATGTACTCGCCGACATGGGGGTTTCATATCGACCTCCCCGAAGGTTATGAGTTTACGGACGGAGATGCAAGAGACCGCTTTTCATTCGCAGGTCCTCAAGGGCTTTTGTTTGACCTTTTGATTTATCAGAGCGGCCGCTATGGTTCTGTTTTGGAGTTAACAAATGATATCAACAGGAGACTTTCAAATAGGGGCGATGTCGATTTGTTCCGCTATCGTGACAAACAGGCTGCGGTTATCAAACTGACATTCGGCGAGTATGACGGCTGGGCGCTTGCAATCGAACTTGCCGGTGAAAATGCTCAGCAAGCCCAAAAACCGATTCTTCTGGCACTTGCCTATGCCCCCGCTAACAGGCGCGATCTTGAGATCTTTCATATCTCCGCGCTTGATTCGATAAGACCGACAACTTTGGATCTTCGCTATCCCGGCCCTCTGATTGAGTACAGTTATCCGAGGGGCGATGCGCGAAATACGCCGCTTGCGCTGAGGGGGTTAAATGCGATGATCTATCAAAATGACGCGGAGGCTTCGCAGGTTTTGGTCGAGCGTGAATTTAACATTTTGACAAATTATTTAAACACGCCGCTTTTGCAGGACGCGTGCATTCGATATTACCGCTTCATTTTCCGCGACTCTTACGACAGAATCGCAGGTGCGGCAACTGTCATTGCGAATCATTTGGGCGCAAGCCAGGCTGTCACCGCTGAGCAGAAAACCGCCTTTGCGCAGAGAGTGCTCACCTTTGTGCAGGGCTTCAATTATGAACGCGATTTAAGCGGAAGCGATTTTGTCAATTTAGTAAGCGCGATTACCGAAGGCAGAGGCGACTGCGACAGCCGCGCGATGCTTTTTGCTGTCATGCTTTCCAATGCAGATATAAGGGGAGCAATTATGCTTTCCCATCATTACAGTCACGCAATGGGTCTTGCCGATGTCCCGGGTCAGGGCGCGCGTTTTGACGCGCTTGGTACGCAGTGGCTTGTCGCCGAAACAACGGCAAATATCAACATTGGCTTGATCGACCAAACGCAAGCCGACCCCCAGCATTGGTTCGCCGTGGTTTTTGAATAAGCCGGTTGTAAAGAGGCTGTCTCTTTTGCTGGAATATATTGACATATAGTGACGTATCGTGGCATACTGTGCGCATGGCTGATGACGATATACTTACCCTTGAAGAAGTTGCAAAGTATCTTAGGGTTTCGGAACGTACTGTTTATGACTGCGCCCAAAAAGGGGAAATCCCGGCTGGTAAAATCAGAACCGCATGGCGTTTTAAAAAATCCGAAATCGACAAATGGGTAAACGATAAACTTGCCTCTACCGGTCTTAATCCGCAGATTACCCCGATAAACGCCGAATCGATTTTATCGCCGCATCGCATCGTTTTTTTAAATTATTCCAGCAAACGGGACGCGCTTTTGGCGCTTGCAGAAAATCTTGCAGCCGCGCCGCAGGTAAAAAACAGGCAGGAATTGTCAACGGAAATATTAAAGCGCGAAGAACTTATGAGCACTGCAATCGGCTGCGGAATTGCCATTCCCCATGTGCGGTTGTCGTCGGTGACAGACCTCGTCGTTTCTGTCGGAATCAGCCGCTGTGACATTGTCGATTTTCATCCATTGGACGACGAGCCTGTGCGCTTGGTTTTCATGATTGCCGCGGCGCACAATCAGCATGCGTATTATTTGCAGGCGCTATCGTGGTTCAGTACCCGCCTTAAAAACAAGGAACTGCGCGATTCTCTTTTAAAAACCGAAACCCCTCAGCAAGTCTACGATCTGCTGACCAAATAAGGTCCACGGATTTACACGAAATTGCCATTCGGTATTTCCTCTTTCCGTGAAAATTTGTGGATGATGTCTCTATTTCTTCAGTTCGTGCAGCGAATCGAAGGGGAGGAGTTCGCCGACCGTGCTGTCGATTTTTTTTGAGCCTGAACCTGCGAACCGGACCGGTACATTTGCCGCCATGAATTCGCCTATTACCTGACGGCATGCGCCGCACGGCCCGACAGGTTCGGTTGAATCCGGGGTGGAAATTGCAAGCGCTTTAAAGCGTTGATGCCCTTTTGCGACTGCGGCACAGATTGCGTTTCTTTCGGCGCAGATCGTAAGCCCGTAAGAACGGTTTTCCACGTTGACACCCGTGATGACAGTTCCGTCTTCGCAAAGAAGCGCCGCCCCAACGCGGAAATGCGAATACGGCGCATAAGCTTTGTCCGCCGCTTCTCTTGCCTGCCCGAACAATGCATCCATCTGCATATCAGCCATGCTTGCCTCCTTTTTTAATGTATTATATAATAAATTTACGTTACAAGCCACAGTCTGGCATTTGGGGGAATTTTGGCTCAGAAGAAAAAAGTTCTTAATTACTTTATCATCATTCTGATTTTTATTGTCTATTTTTTTATCGCCGCAAGACCGATTCCGCGCGAGACTGTTCTTACATTCAACTGGCTTACTTCCATGCCGGGCAATGCAATCAGGATGGACATTACGGACGAAGAGGGAAATGAACGTTTTGTTCCCGGCTCGTTACCTGATTTTATTCCCTTTATGCTCGGCAATCGTTTTGGCTATATCGATAACATTTCGGGATTGTTTGCCCTGCATCAGATTAAAACGAACGATATTTACCTGAGCCAAAATTACTGGACAGAGTACGGCGCAGAACCTGAAAGTTTGATTGTCAACAACATAAGGGAAAACACCGAAATTAAAATTGACAATCCCAGAGGCTATCCCGTTTTGCTTGACAACAGGGTTTTTGTTCTTGGAAGCGATCAAAATTCGATATCTGAAATTTCGGATAACGGAAACATTCGATGGACTTACGATTTTGGCGCTCCTCTTACCTGTATCGATGCGAAGGCGGGTCTTGTATTGACAGGTTCTCTTGACGGCACAGTTGAGGTTTTTAATACCGACGGCGAACGCATTTTTAATTTTCCCCCCAGCGGTTCGCGTTATTCGGTCATTCTTGGCTGCGCGATTTCGGGTAACGGTTCGAGAATCGCTGTCGTATGCGGCATCGACATGCAGCGTTTCCTTCTTTTTGAAAGGGTAGGAAGCTCGGGCGGCGAGTATAAGGTTATTTATCACGAATTTTTGGAAACGGGGTTCAGGCGGCCTGTGCGCGTTTCTTTTATTGACGAAGATCAGCGGATTGTTTTTGAGCGCGAAGGCGGAATCGGCGTTTACAATTCAAGATCAAGACAAACGATGTTTATTCCTCTTAACGGCGAAATTGCCGCAATAGACGAATCGGGCGACAACGGTTACCTTTTTTTGATTACTTCCAATTATTTCCAGCAAAAAAACCTGATCGGCATAAGGTTTCCGCCGCACAGACTTTTCGGCGCTCCAAACACAAAACCGGAAGATTCGATCTTTTTAAGAGCGCCGTTTAGAAGCGATGATGTTTTTATCAACAGGTCAAACGATACGCTGGTTGTAGGCGGCGGTGAATTGTTAATCTCCTTTAACTTGGAGGAAAAATAAAATGAAAAAACATTTTGTGTTTGTTTTGCTGGCGTTGTTTTTGATATTCGATTCATTGCTCGCGATGAACTGGCCTTCCGACAATAATGCGGTTTTAATCCGCAACTTCGGCGCAAACGACAGGGGGAAACCCGTTCTTGGGATGATCTTCGGCGGCGGAGAGCAGGTTTTGGCGGCGGAGAGCGGCGAAATAATTTTTTCGCGCGCAAAAAACGATCCCGCTTCGCGTCTTCCTTCTCCGCTTGGCGCATGGACTGCAATTGATCACGGCGACGGCTTAATCAGCATTTACAGCCGTTATGCGGATACGGATGCGGAGAACAGAAGCAGAAATGTTTTGGCTGTTCAATATATCGAGAAACAGCAGCCGATCGCTTTTTCCGGGGCCTCGGGATGGTCAACACGCAACGGTTTTTATTATATGCTTTTTGACAGACGCGAACGGCGCTGGATCAATCCCGCGATGATAATCACCCCTGCGTTGGAGACCCGTTCCCCTTCGATTGTTTCTGTTGATCTGCGCAATGCCGACGGCGTTTTGATGCAGTCGCGCAATTTAACGCAGGGGCGCTATACTGTTGTGGTAAATGCCGCAGGCGGAACGCCGTCCGCCTCTTCTCCTGCCGGATTGCAGCCGTTTGCGCCGCAGAGAATTGTCTGCTCGATAAACGGAGCGGAAGTGGGCTCCCTGAATTTCGAGGCGGTTTCCGCAAGAGACGGCATTTTGATGGTTTCGCGTAACGGCCTTGTCCCTGCAAAGCAGATATATGCCGCCTATCCCACTTTTGAAGCGGCTGAAGTCTTTTTGACAAGAGGGCAGATAAACCTGGAAGTGATTGTGCAGGACATTACAGGCGGCTCGCGCAGTTTTACCACGCGATTAATCGTGAATTAAGTGAAAACATGGTCTATGCCCGTGTCCGCCGTAAAAAGCGAGATAGCTCCGTGCGCCCTTTGCGGAAATAGCAAATTCAAAAAAAAATTAAATTGCGAAGGCTTTTATTTTGTCCGCTGCGTTAAATGCGGTCTTGTACAGCGCAATCCTCAGCCGGATAAAAATGAAATAATTGCGCGTTACAGCGACATGTTTGGAAAAGATTACCTTTCCTACGAAATTGCCAATGAAGGTTCTTTTTTGAATCTTCAATTGCTTGCCCTAAAAGACGCAAATTTTGAATTCGACGCGACGCAATACGGCGAACCGTCGGTTTTAGATATCGGTTGCGCAACAGGCGCGCTTCTTGAGCATCTTCGCGCAAAAGGGTGGCGCGTAACAGGCGTGGAAATATCTCCGGGCGGCGAATACGCAAGAAACGAAAAAGGTCTTGACGTTAGAAGCGCTGTGCTGGAAGAAAATAATTTTGACGAAAACAGTTTCGAAGTTGTTCTTGCGTCCCATTTGATAGAACACCTGAACGATCCGCGCTCGTTTTTAACGGAAGTTCGCCGCATAATAAAAAAAGACGGGTGTTTTTACATAACAACGCCCGATATAAGCGGTTTTCAGGCTCGTCTTTTCGGTGCAAAATGGAGATCCGCGATTTTTGATCATTTGTATTTGTTTTCTGCCCGCACATTGATCAAAATGTTAAAAGAAACAGGTTTTAGGGTAACTTTAAGGCGCACATGGGGAGGGCTTGCGGCAGGCATGGCTCCCGGCTGGCTTAAAAAAATGGCGGATCGCGCCGTAAAGATTTTCGGATGCGGCGATGTAATGATTTTAAAAGCGCAACCTAATTAATTAATTAATTAATCCTTATAAACAATGCGGGTATTTCAAAACGAGTATTCTCGTATTGAAGAATTCTTGCAGGAAGCCTGAACTGACCCGCCGCAAGCGGTATAAGCGTATATTTTGCAACAATGCCGCTTTCTCTCTCTTGGGGTGAAAGCGGCGCAACGGAAAGAATTACGCCCTGCGGCACAGGCGGCATAAAAAACGAAGGAAGCGGCAACTGCGCGTTCCAGTCGTTTGAGCGTAAGGTAAGCGTCGTGCGCTCTCCCGGCACGGCCGTTTGGGGAGTTCCTTCCCAAAAAAGACGCGGAATAAAATAATTCGATTCTGCGCTGTAAATGTTAAAAACATACGGATTTGTTTCGATAATGCCGGCAGGCGTTACGATTGTAAAGAAATCCAGGGCGATTCTGCCGGGAGAGCTTGCGGTAAACCTGAATTCGATTACCGTTACGTTTTCCGAATTCACTATCCGCGAAAAAACAATGTAGCGATCGACAGTGAGAGTCTGCGGCATTGGCGGAGTGATAACGCGAACGTATTCCGCAGAAGGGTAGTTAACGGTAATGGTCAGCGTAAATTGTTCGCCGGCTGTCAGAACCCTGGGATTGATTCTGGAAATGGCGCTTAATTCTTCTTCCTGCGAAAATACGGGAGAAACAATTATTGCAAAAAGCGTTAAAATAAAAATAAAATTTTTCATGTTAATAATCCGGTCCTGTATATTCTTCTTCCGCAGTCCATTCGCGGCTCCTCCAAAGGCGCTGCTCTTCGTCTTTTAAATATTCAAAAAGAATACTGCGCTGCTCCTGCTGGGTTTCTGTCCTGTTTTCCTGTTTTGCTTCCATGGATATCGATACCAACGCAAGCTCCAGGTTTCTTTTTGCATCGAGTCTTCTTGGGTCTGTCCTTAATGCGTCCCTGAAAGAATCGGCTGCCGACTCGTATTTTCCGTCTTCAAAAAGAATGATGCCCGTATTGTAATGATTGCGAAACCTGAGTTCGCGATGTTCGCTGTCGGGAAAATTCTCAAGTTTTTTCTGCGAATCGTTGTAACGCGAAAGCGCCGCTTTTTCCTGATCCATCAAATAAAATGCAAGTCCAATGCCGTATTCCGCGTAAGGAGCCGCGTCCTCATGCTCCAATGCCTTTAAATACGGAACAAGCGCTTCATCGAATCTGCCGCGCGAGTTAAGATAATTTGCCTCTATAAGAAGAAGTTTGCCCTGAGAACATGAGGTAAAAACAAAAAGAATAGCAAGTAACGATGCTGTAGCCGAAAGTGGCAATTTGCCTGTTTTGCGCGTGACAAATTTTGACGCGCAGTATGCAATAAGAGCAAGGACTGCAAACAGGGGGCGGCGCGAAACAGGTTCTGTTTTGGCTTTTTCTCCCGGAAGGGAATTGTTTTCCAAATCCTGCGCGGCGGACAACAACCCGGAAGAAATTGAAATTGCGGCATCGTCGCGGTTCCCGTCGATATACATGCCGCCCGTTCTTTCTGCGGTTGTGCGCATAACAGCGGCTTCCCTGCGACTGATTACAACCTGCGAATCGGGAACGTCATCCTGTTCAAAAATTCTTGCGCCTTCGTCGCTTCCCACCGCGACTGCAAAAATATAAATGCCTTCTCTTGCGCAAAGGTTTATTGCGTTTCTGATGTTTCCGGAATGGGATTCGCCGTCCGAAATCAGGACAATTATTTTTCGCGCGGGGGATGTGCCGATAAACGCGCTTGCGGCGGCTTCTATAAGGGCTTCAAGATTTGTGCTTCGTCCCGTCATTGAGGAAGCGCCTATCGTGCTTAAAAAGCCAAGCGCAGATTCGTTGTCGTATGTAAGAGGCACCGCCAGATAACCGCGTCCGCGTCCGATGGCTGCCGCATAACGCGCTCCCGGAACGGACGCAATTGTGTTTATTGCAATCTTTACGCCGCGTTCCAAACGGGATTCAGTTCCCGATTGCAGATCGCGAATGTCCATGCTACGCGAAACATCCATCGCAAACACAATGTCCAAACCGCGGCGGTATTCGGAAGGCGCGTATCCCATTCCCCATTTGGGTCCTATAAGCGCGACAATTGCAAGCGCAAGAAACAATATGAAAAATATCCGCGAAAGAAAAAGTTTTCTTTTTAACAGGTTGTCCATCATCATAGAATTGCTCCCAGTATTTTTCGTCTGACAAATTTCACGGTAACAAGCAAGATAACCGAAATCAGCAGAAACTCAAACGAAAGCGAATGCCTTCTGTTTATTATTCGCGTTCTTTGAATTGTAATTTCGCCGTCATCCAACTGCGAAAATGCGGAAGAAAATGTTTCGATGTTGGGCGCGTAGATAAACGTGCCGTTTCCCGAGAGGGCAAGACGGCGCAAGCTGTCAACGTCGTAACGCGAATCAAAAATGCCTGTCAGGCGAATTTTTGTGTTTGGATCCGTGTAATCGATGGGAACTTCTCCTGCGGAACCTGCCGCAATTACCCAAAACGAAACTCCGATTTCGTGGATAAGACCTGCGGCAGTTTCAGGATGAATCGCGCCCGCATTGTTTTCGCCGTCTGTTATAAGAACCGCGACTTTGCGCTTTGCGTTTGATTTGTCAAGATGAAAAGCCGCGACGGAGATTCCCATGCCAAGAGCTGTGCCGTCTCCAAGTTCGCCCGGTTGTAATTGTTCAAGCCTGTGTTCCAGAGCGTTTCTGTCTGCGGTTGGCGGCACCAAAAGGGCGGCATCTTCGCCGACCGCAACAAGACCGATGCTGTCCGAAGGACGATTGTTTGCAAAGCTGCGGATTAAATCCCTTCCGACAGTGAAGCGGCTTTTTCCGTCCATATCAAGCGCGGCCATGCTGGGGCTTACGTCAAAAATAAAAATAATATCCGCGCCCCGGTTAAGGAAAACCATTTCCGAAATTTTTATCGCAGGCCCTGCCGCGCTAAAACACAATAAAAAAATTCCTGTTACTTCCAAAAATTTTAGAAGCCTTACAAGCCCCGAGACTTGCGATGTTTTGAAAGGAACGCCGCCCGGCGCACCCAACGGAATTGCCGCAACAAACGGATTCTTTAAACGGTGATAAACAAGCGCTCCTACGGGAACCAAAATAAGGGTGAAGAAGGCAATAAAAGGATCGTCAAAACTGAAACTCACGATTGCGATGCCTCCCCGTTTCCCTGCTGTTTTTCTTTTGGCATTTGTGCCAAGTCTATAAAATTTCCAAAATCCTCCAAAAGGCGCGATATTTCGTGCGCGTCGATATCCATGCCGGAAAAGCGCAATTCGTCGCATTTTTGAAAGAAATTCCCCAAAAAAACCGCAGTTTCGCGCTGTTCGGAGTCACGAATGACGGACGGATTCAAATTTTCAAACGACATGCCGCCGAAAAATTCGCTTGCCGTCATCGATCTGCAATTATTGCCTGTCAATATGGAAAGGAAATCCCTGAACTCTTCGGAAAGCCTGTCCAAAATTTTCCGCCTGTCTATTCCCTTGGAAAGCGCGCGCGCAAGGCGTTTTTCTATTGTGCGCATATTTGCAAAGAGACGCTTGCGTTTCCATTTTTCGCGTAACAATTTGAATACGGTGCGTCCTTTAAACAAAAACCAAACCGCCGCCAAAATAAATACAACCAGCGCAGCCATGGAACCGTAAAGCATTCCCGCAGTTCCCGGCATCGCAAGAGCGGCGGCGGCGGCGGACAATACGTTAGGCGATTTTCCGTCAATAAGCGAGTTGACCGAAAACGAAAGGTTTTCGAAACGTTCCTCGCCTATTTCTATAGGCGGAAGATTTATATGACCTGTCGCAAAAGGCGTAAAGTCTATCATCAATCTGCTTCCGGTTGTCCGCCGCTCCAGAACAATCAAATGAAAATCGATATTCGGATCCTGCGGAAAGTATTCTGCGTCACTGATAACTATATTTTCGTTTCGCGCGGAAGCGGGAAGACGCAGAACAAGCGTGGCGGGGTCGCCTATGAATATTTGGCTTGGTATCAAATACGCGCCCGAATTCTGCGCATGTGCGCATGGAGTGACAATTACTAGGAAAAATAAAAACGCGAAGCACGCGGACAAAAAAAACCTGTATTTTGATTTTAACGCTTTCATATTTTTTTTCTTTGCCTGTATTGTCCCAACGTGCGGCTGCCGAAGAATTTAATCAGGGAAGAAGGCGCGTCCGTTTCTGTTGACAATTCCAAAAATGCCGCGCCGCTTCTTTTGCATTGCGCTTCCCAGCTTGACGAGCGTTCGCTTTGCCAATCGTTCCAGCTTTCCTTAAAAGTTTTTAATCCTGCGGGCGCTTCCATGCGCACTCCCGTTTCGGGGTCTTCCAATGTTATCAATCCCCTGAACGGAAGCTCCTGCGGGCTTGAAATCCTGATTGCGATGCAGTCGTGTTTTCTGCACAGATGTCCCATTTCCTGTTCCCAGCCTGTGCTGTAAAAATCCGAAATGACGACAACGAGCGATCTTTTTTTTAACATGCGCTGTGCGCCCGTTAATGCCGCCGCAATATCGCTGCCGTGTTTTTCGCGGCGCGGCAAAACATTGTTTTGATACTGAAGAGCCGCCATAACAAGAGTCATTAACGATTTGCGTCCCTTGCGCGGCGGAAAAACTTTCTCTATGTCCCTGTCAAAAAAAAGGGAACCAACCTGCTGCCCCGTATGCTCCGCAGAAAACGCGATAAGAGACGCGCAGAGCATCGCCTGTTCGTAAGGGCTTAAACCCTGACGCGCAATATTGCCGCGATGCATGGACGGCGATATGTCAAGTAAAACCAAAATTGTCAATTCACGCTCTTCGCGGTACATTTTTACAAACGGATTTCCGAAGCGCGCGCTTGCATTCCAGTCTATCGATCTTATGTCGTCGCCGGGTTCATAGTGACGCGCCTCGTCAAACTCCATTCCCGAACCTTTAAAGATTGAGCGGAAATTTCCGGCGAGCATTTCTTCTGCAAGGCTGGAAGAAAAAATAGGAAGGTTGATTATACTTCGTAATAATTCGCCGGTTTCCATTATGGTACCGGAACGTGGCTTAGAATTCTTCCGATAACCGCGTCTGCGTCCATGCCTTCGGCTTCGGCTTCGTAACTTAACACGACCCTGTGACGCAAAACGGGAAGCGCCGCAGTTTTAACGTCTTCCGGGCTAACGAAATTGCGCCCTTCGAACATTGCAAGAATTTTACTGCAGCGGAAAAGCGCAATTGACGCTCTTGGAGACGCGCCGAATGACACATAACGGTAAACGCCTTCCCTTGTCGATTTGCCCGGCGCAGGACGCGTTGCGGTTACTATCGATACAATGTATTTGCTGATTTCCTCGTCGACATGAATCGCGTCTGCGATGTATCTAAGGAAGGTGAGTTTTTCCATATCCAAAACCGCAGAGAGCGGAGGTCTTTTGTTTGACGAACCCGATGACAAGGACGGACTGTTTTTTACGATGTCGAGTTCTTCTACGGGCGCGGGATAGACGATTAAAAGTTTCATTAAAAATCGATCCAGCTCGGCTTCCGGCAGACTGTATGTTCCTTCGTGTTCGATTGGATTTTCGGTCGCAAGAACAAAGAAAGGGTCGGGCAGGGGGAAAGTTGTTTCGCCGATTGTTACCTGCTTTTCTTCCATTGCTTCCAGAAGCGCAGACTGTACTTTTGCAGGTGCGCGGTTAATTTCGTCCGCAAGAATCACGTTTGCAAAAATGGGACCTTTGCGAACCGAAAAATTGCTGTTCGCCTGTTCCCAAATCATTGTACCGGTTAAGTCCGCAGGCAAAAGGTCGGGCGTAAACTGAATGCGTTTAAAATCGAGGCCCGTTATTTCTGCAAGACTTTTTACTGCGAGTGTTTTTGCAAGACCGGGAACGCCTTCCAAAAGGATGTGTCCGCCCGCGACAAGAGAAGCCAAAAGCCCGTCGATCATCTCTTTTTGACCGACAACCCTTTGCGCCATTTCCTTTCTGCATGCCGCGATTAACGCCGCACATTTATCAAGATCGTCTTTTTGTACCATACAATTTAATACTCGTCTTTTTCTGCGTTGTTGGTATTCGTATCCGTTATGGCTTCTTCGTAAACGTCGGGAATTACAATAGTGTCAAGCGCGGACGGAGTGACAAGCCCCGAAAGGAAAGCCTGATCAAAAAGCGCCGCAATGCTTGCGGCTTGCGCTCTTGTCAGAAACATCGGAATTGTAGGGCTTACCCTGTAATTGTCCTGCGAGCCCGGATCGATAAATTCCGCTTCGCGCTGATTTATCATAAAATAGGGAGCCCTGTCCTTAAAACCGTATCCCAATTCCAGATTCATGTTGGCTCTTGCCCTTACAGTAAAACTCAGTTGCTGCCAGATTAAAAAACCCTGAACCCTGCCGTAGACCTGCGTAGTTCTTCCGCTTCTTCTTAGGTTTTGCGCGTTGTAGTCGTCGTTGTATTGCTGAAGCGCGTTAACAAACATCTGACGGCCCGTCCTGCTCCAAAACTGGTTGTATGTAAAAAAATCGATTCTGTATTGAAGGCACACCGCGTCTTCTCTTGGGTAATAAAAAACGCCCACATTTTGTTTTCTTAATCCGCCTATCGACAGGAAGGTGTCGAATTGAACTTCAACTTCTCCGATTCTTACCTGCGGAGACGTGTGACTGACTGTAAACGGTTCCGCGCGGCTGCGCGTAGTGTTGCATGACACAATTGCCGCGCCGAATGCCAATAATAGCAGGACAATTGCCGATTTGCATTTGAATTTCATATTTACATACTGTCGCAAATTAAAATGTTAGTCAAGACAGAAAAAAGGCTGCCCTTTCGGACAGCCTCTTAAAACATTAACCGTCAGGTTAAATTAGAAAGCAACCAACATCGACATCGGGAGTCTCCATGTTACAACAGAATTGTCAACAGTATTGCCTTCAACAATGAGACCAATGCGGAAGTCGCCGCCGCCCATTGCGAATCTGAAATAAGGATTGATATGGAAATTGATTTTTTCGTCTGCACGTGTTTCAACTCTGAAGTTGCAGAAAATTGTTCCAAAATCAAATGTATAGAAGGGCATTAAGTCCATCTTCAAGTAGAGCCAGTCGTTGCCGCCTGTTACTTCTCTTGGGTTCATAAATGCACGGAATCTGATGCCGAATGCATCCATTCCAAAATGAACGCCTACGCCGATGCGAAGGGGGTTTAACGCATTGTCTGTCAGGTTATAGTTACCGCCAACTTCAAACTGAAGTCCGTCAACCAAGCTGTTGGCGAAATATGTCAAACCGAGTCTGTTTCCGGGATCCCTGTTATATTCGCCTCTGTAGGTAAGATAGAAAGTGCCTACGCCGTCAAGACCATAAGAAACTTGAGCTTGCAAGCTCTTAAACCAGTCTGAATGTTCTACTGTAGCAGGGTTGCCAGGGAAGTTTCCTTCGTTGACACCGGGGATAATTGTAGCAAGATTAATTGCAAGACCGTCAATCGGCTTGATGATTAAAGCCATGCCGAAATTGTCCCAGTTACCGATAAGATAGTTGCCTGCATCCCATTGTTCTACTGATGTATTGCGTTCCATTCTGTGGTGTCCCCAGCGTGAAAGGTTGGCTGTGTTGAACATTCCGTCGCCGTCCTGTCCAAGGAAGAATCTGACCTGTTCGATTGGCTGCCACCATGCATAGGCATGATCCCATTTGTGAGCAGTAATTTGTGTACTGTAATTTGGACCGCTGCTTCCTTCAAATACAAAAGTAAGTCTTCCGCCGAAAGTACCATCGTCGTTGGCACCGGTTAATCCGATAGCACCTGCATGAATTGAACCGCCAGTTGTTACAGGAGCGCCATCTGCCGAGCTGCCTTGCGCTATTACCCAGCGTGTTTCAACAGAACCGCTAACGGTTGTTTCAGCAAACGCAACGGTGGCTACCATTGCGAATACTACTAAAATCGCAATCAATTTTTTCATTTTTTCCTCCGAAATTTTGCGTCAAGGAAGCAGCCAACGACTGCTTTTTCTCCTCTTTTACGCACCGGTTTAGTACCTTAAAAAAAACGAACGTTTTTTTATAGCAAAACCTTCACTCAATGAAAGAGGCAGTCAACGACCGCCCTGGACCTTTCACTATATTTACATATATAACATAAATTCGGCTATTATGTCAAGTATTTTATAAAAAATTTTATCGATATCCTCACAAAAATTTAATAATCATTTAATCGTAAAAACAGGCTAATATTCATATATTTTGTGTAATATTTACATTTTTATTGTTCGATATTAATATTATTTGTCATATATTAATTTTACCAAAAAAAGAAACATTTTTTTATCTTGAAAATGCAAAAAAAATAACGAAATTTCTCCAAAAAAATGAGTTTTCCATAAAAAACGCCGCCTCTCGGCAGCGTCTCGACCTCACAATTTGATTATTTCCTTCAATGGAAGCCCCGTTATCTTTTGAACAAACTCGGGTGTGGAACCCTCTGCGAGCAGATTGCGTGCAATAGAGAGTTTATCCTTATATGCTTGTTCGCGTCCTTGTTCAAGTCCTTGAGCAATGCCAATCTCCTTGCCCTCAGCCATGCCGTCTTCTTTCCATTGCAAGTGCAGGCAAATTTCGTCTTCTCTTGCGAGGTTTCTATGAAATTGATAGTCCCTTATTGATTCCAACAAACCCATTCTTTTTGTGCATTTTATCGGTTTCTTTAACTGCGGGTATTTCTTTGCAAGCATTTCATATTCCTCCTTCTTTGTGCATTTCAAGAATCTCAGCCAAGGCCAAATCGCGCTGTCTTCTTCTTCAGGCAACTTTGGCAGTTCAATGATAACCACTTTCAGCAAGTCTGTAAAGCTTCTGTTTTTATCATTCCTCAGCTCGTACACGTTCAGATAATCGTTTTCTTCCGCCAATAAAACATGGTCGCAAATTACAATACTGATGACATGATGCAGTTTTCTGTATTTGTCTCCCCATTTTATTTGGTCTCCCACAAGACGTGCGCCGTAATACAATACCCTGTTTTTCATATACGATCTTTTTTGAACCTGCAGCTCGATGTGGAAAATCTTGCCCGATTTCGTTTCAAGTTTGATGTCCACAACTCCCGATTTGTCCTTCCTGAACATCCTGTTTAAGACAGGGTTTTTTACGGAAAGTCCTGCAAACTCCTCTCCGGGGATATTCAGGACAGTTCTTAAGAAAGCCCTTGTGTTGTCGATGTTCCTGCGTTCGCCGAAAACCTGTTTAAAGGCAAAGTCTTCGAGCGGGGAAACAAAAGTGTCATTTTTCATAGATGTATCCTTAGTTCTAAGTTTTCCCGGGGCGTCAAAAGATGCCCGGCAGAGAACCTTCAAAACCATGAAAATTCTCCACCCTTATATGGCATGACCCTGCATGGCGCTTTAGCGAAAACGTAAGAATTTTGAAAAAAACGAGAATTTTTTCTTTATCCACGGATTTCCACAGATTTTCACGAACCCAGTCCGTAGGTTTTTTCTTTAACCAAAAAAAAGCCTGGTTATAGAAAAGTAATATGTCTTAGTTAAAGCTAAGATACCGAACAAGAACTTAGTGCCAATCAGTGTAAATCCGTGGACCTTCTTCCTCTTCCTCCGTGTTCTCTGTGTCCTCCGTGGTAAAATTTTTCTCTTCTTCTTTCCTAATCCGTGTTAATCCGTGGATCCTCTCTTCCTCTTTTTTCTCTTAATTTTCACCTGTTGTCACAAGCACTGTATAGTAAATTTTTTCCCTATTTTTCATCCCTATTTTTACGCAGAAAAAAACGTTCCTTTTTTTATAGCACCAAAACCGATGCGTAAAAGAGGAGAAAAAGCGGTCGTTGGCCGCTTCCTTGACGCAAAATTTTGGAGGGAAAAATGAAAAAATTGATTGCGATTTTAGTAGTAT
>Ga0209755_10001884_pt1 | contig 30616 bp, 44 predicted proteins | sample TergutCo191P1_FD_187301 | JGI IMG/M metagenome (GOLD analysis project Ga0209755, IMG submission 187301) | Cornitermes sp. P1 segment gut microbial communities from Petit-Saut dam, French Guiana - Co191P1 (SPAdes) (version 2) | ecosystem: Host-associated > Arthropoda: Insects > Digestive system...
CCGCTCCTTAATATAAAATAAGGATCAGGAGCGATTATAAGGTACTGGTAGCACCGTCCTCCTATTCGAAGTCTGCCGTCTGGCTGCTATTAAGCAGTCAGACGGTAGCAACACTTAGCTCTACGGCCGCCTGCTGAGATTAATCTGTCACTCGAGGATCACTTAAACAAACCAAAGTTTACACTTATTTCGCGCGTCCTCACGGCACCGTTCAACCTGCTGCCGGCTCTCTGATCCCGTCAGATCAGGATACCAGTATTTCCCTATAATTTTAATCATAGCTATCTGTCACCATAAAACCCGCCAAAAGGTGAACGCGCAAACAAAAAAAAACGTGTTTACAAGAGAATATAATTAATAAGTTTATTACACATAATGAAAAAGACTTGCAAAACAATGATTTTTTTATTTTGATTTATGTAAAATTTTACTTTTTAGAAAATATTAAAATAAGGAATTATATAGGTATATCTAATTTAGGAGGATATACCTATGATATATGGCTATATACGCGTCAGCACAGACAAGCAAACAGTAGAAAATCAGCGGTTTGAAATAACTCAGTTTTGTAAGAAAATGAAAATCAAAATTGGAAAATGGATTGAAGAAACAATCAGCGGTACAAAGGCAGTTGAAAAAAGGCAGCTTGGAAGCTTGTTAAAAATTGTTCAATCAGGCGATTTAATTATTTGTTCCGAGTTATCGCGTCTGGGCAGATCGTTTTTTATGATAATGAATATTTTATCCAATTGCCTTGAACGGGATGTAAAAATATGGACTATAAAAGATGGATACCGTTTAGGTGATGATATTCAAAGCAAGGTACTTGCATTTGCTTTTGGATTATCCGCGGAAATCGAACGTAATTTAATTTCTCAAAGAACAAAAGAAGCACTGGCAAGGGTTAAGGCGGAAGGGAAAAAGTTAGGTAATAAACAGATAATATATAAAAATGTTAAATTGACAGGTAAAGAAATAATAATAAGAAAAATGATTCGCGAAGGAAAAAACAACACCGAAATAGCAAAATTACTTGGCGTTCACCGAGAGACAGTTAGAATATTTAGAAGGGATCGGCTTACAAAATGGAAACTTAAAAAATTATTTGCAAGTGCCGGAATTTAACGACCTTTTGGAGAGGGTGTTGCTGGGGATGTTCTAAGACCAATGACAGGAAGTCTCTCATGGTCTGATAATAATGGTGAATTGGGAGTTTTATCAAGACCTACGGGTGTATTTAATGGACTTACTGCTGCAGGTGGAAGACCAGCAAGGGGTACAATCACCGGAGCTAATTCAAATATCTATGACCGAATTAGTTTTAATTTAGATAATGTCATTAAAACTGGTTTTGAAAATTCTCCACGCACCAGTTCAATTTTATGTTGGAGGCGTATCGCTTAATTCAATCGACCTTTTGGAGAGGGTACTGCTGGGGAAGATTTTCATACTTTAACAGTTGATGAAATGCCCGAGCATGATCATCGGTTTTCTTCATGGGCACAAAATGGAAGATTTACAGCGAATGCAAGTGGCAATTATGTTCCATACACAGAATATCCGAATACTACCAACAAAACAGGCGGCAATCAGCCACACAACAATATTCCACCAACGTTATCTGTACTTTACTGGCGGCGTGTTGCTTAAGCAACATACCGCCAGTATAAAATTGATATTGTCCGCGGGGAATTTTCGTTGCCTGTAAGCATTGTTCTTGATGTGTCCAAAGAGACAATAGAAGCAAAACCTGCACTAGTAACACCTGCTTGTCTTGCAGGTGTACCTAAATTTCTCTCTCCATCAAATACACCATCCATATCATATCTGGGAAAAACACCTAACCCGCCGTTATTATCACTGTAACCGAATTTACCTTTTATTGGTCTAGCAAAGTCTGGCGCAGTACCCTCTCCAAAAGGTGGTCTGTTTCCGCCTGCCGGAGCAAAATATTTTCCGCCTGGGACTATTATTTCTGATACATAATAGCCAGAATAATTTCCATTTATTATCTGTGTTCCAATTGAGAAATCATTATCTAGCCATTCCTGCAAGTGCCTGCGTTCAACAAATATTTCCTGTGTTAATTTATCCCACTTAACAGGATCCAATTGTTGTGGCGCGTTTGTAATTGCCTGGTTTGCTTTGAAAATTGCGTAATCATCACCTGGCAGATGATATAAAACATTACTTCCGACGCTGTAATTAGTTCCTGTTGTATATGTTGAATAATTCGGTAATGCTTCCGATCTTAATCCATACAAATCCGCCCGCGCATTCCAAATTTCCCATGTGCCTCGTAAACCGCGTTCAAGAGGCGAAGGATCATTCACATGCTGTATATAAGAACTTCCGACAGGAAAAAGATAGTTTTGAATTGCTTTGATAAGTTGATCAGGGTCTGTATTGTTTGGTTCATATCCAAGTCCGCTGATCAAGCTACCTAAATTGTCAAGAATGAGATTAAATGTTTTTGCCGGAATATACGATGGCTTTGTTAATGGATCAGAAAAATCTCCATCTGTAAATTTATGAGTTACAGGATCAAGTCCGGGATAATTAACATCGGTGCCAAACATATTTATTACTTCATCTGTCGGGTACAAGCCAGCCATAATTTATCTCCCCTCTAATTGATTTAATTCAATACGCAAGTTTTCAATCTCTGCGCTGTATTTATTAAAATATTCATCATCTGCGTCTGTAGCTTTGCCGCTTATTTTTGCAATCAAAGAACGTTGTATTCTCTGTTCCGCTGCCTGTATAGCGCTCTTCTTTTCAAAAGCACTCTTAGCTTTTTCGCATTCTTCTTTTTTTTCCATATCAATTATGAATTTATTTTTTTTACTGTCCCATTTTTGATATGGCTCATCTTTTAAAGGTTCTTCCTTTGTCCATTCTTTGCCGGGAGCGTCATCGCCGAGATTGTATACCTGTATACTCTCTCCGATATTCTCTTTATGAAACCAGCGTCCGCGGTTATCAATTACATCACCTTTTTCAATTAGTTTTGAATTTGGTATGCGGCGTCCGCTGTCGTCAAACCAGGATAAATCATCGTTATGATTCCCTTTCCAGTCATTGGGAACTTTTCGCCACTGTGGGCCTGGTGATTTATCTCCAGGATTTTGCATAATACGATCTACCCTGCCGTCTTTCTCTGTGATCCATGTTGTATATAAAATCATTTTATACCTCCAATTTATATTGAAAAAAAACAATGTTTCCGGAAAGCAATCTGCCGTTTACAGTTTCTTCAAAATCTTCAAGAGCTTTAATACCTGAAAAAAATCTGCCTTCATAACAGCCTGGAAAACTTTGTTTAATGAAAGAAGTTTCTGATAAATCGTTTATGCGTTCTTTAGCGGTATTTTTAAGATCGTCATTCAGGAATTCCGCAATAATAAAAAACACAGAAAAAAATACAGGGCGTGAAAACATAGAAAGGCCAAATTTAGAAAAACCAAAGAATGAAGCCTTATAAGGAAATACAATATCAATAATTCTAAATCCATAGCTTTTGGCTGTATCAATAATAATTAAACGGTTTATTGATGAATCTTTTTGTACTCTTAGTTTTTCTCTGCGCTCAAATAAAGACAATTGTAAATTCATATGTCCTATTAAAACACGTTCCCAGTCACCAATCGTTTCAGTTGAAGTATTACTGTTACTTTCCGCAAGCAGATCGTTCATTCGTTTTCTTAAATGAATTATCTCCGCAGCTTTAGCTTTACAATATAGATTAATATCGCTTTCAGGATCCGAAAACTGTTTATCCCAGTATTCACCTTTTGGAAACAGCTCGCGAACAGCATTACTATATTCTTTTTCTGACGCTATGTTTATACCCATGTTATTTTTCCCAACACAGGATATTCTAAAATTGTTGTCTTTAAACTACCGGTTATATCTCCAGAAATTTTTACAGTAGCATTGGTTATTTTTACGCCGTCAATAATTGATTCACGTAATGCACCGGATGTAACATGTACGCCAGGTTCGGCAGTATACTGAAGATATGTCTTTAAACGAATTTCGGCCATATCCCTGTTTTCCTGGCTATCTTCCTGCGGTAATAGTTTTATTTCAGGATTTATGGAAATAAGCGCAGGCGTGCGTACATCAAATATAATTGGCGGAGAAACTGTACTGATATAATCACGAACAGCAGACAGATTGTACACCTGAAAAACGCCGCTTTGCTGGCTGCCATTAATTACCTGAATAAGCAGAGCGCCAAACACGCCAAAGTTTTTAAACTCCCATGCGCTGGAAACTTCCGGTGTAGAATCAAGCGCCCATGATGCGTAATCTCCCCTCTGTCCATACCGTATAGGATTGAGAAGGTGAACTAATACGCGGCTTAGATATTCCGCATCGCTTTCAGCATCTGTTCCGCCATATATACCGGCTGCGTCAACATTAGACGTTTCATTTATATCTGATGATATTGCCGAGACTATGGAAAGAGAACTGCCCGCGGTAAGGTTTGAATCAAGACCAGCTTCTTCAGCTCTTACATCGACAGGAACCTTGCCATTATCGCCAATGCGAAATGCTTTTTCAGAAAAATATTTTTTTCCCGAATTGCTTTTAAAAATGGTTCCGGCAGGCACAGGCTTTCCGGCTATACCGCTCACTTCCGCTTTGCCAATTGCCGCTGTCGCATATAACGGCGGAACAAATACTGACCAATGCGCACGTAAATATTCGCCTTCTGCGGTATCAGGAAACAATTGTTTTGACAAAAAAACCAAATCGCCCTGCAGCATGTGGAAAAGCCCGGCGTCCACATTCGCCATAATAGAAATTAAATTATGGCGAGGCGTTCTGTCTAACGGCTTGAATAAACTCAAGTAATTGGCAAGAGTTCTGTCTTTTAAAACTTGTAAACTATCCCTTGAAAACCCCATTCCATATATCCTTAATAAAAATATTACCGTCATTTGGCTTAACTATTTCCACATTGTAGGAAATCTCATTTTTTCCAGTTCGTTCAACAATACAATTTATTTTTTTTATAAGACCATCTTCAATTAGCCATGCAAGACATTCCTGCAGCATTCTCTTAAAAGTTCCGGCTGTTTTCGCATCAACCTTCCCGCTCTCTTTTAATAAATATATTTCGCTGCCAAAATTAAGATCAGCCCACCATGAACCTTTATCAGTGCCTATACTCATCCGGGCGAGTTCGCGGATATCGTTACAATTTTCAATGCGAGCTGTATTAACTGTCTGTTCCATGTAAAACCTTTTCGCTTTCCAAATGAGAAAAATTTTCTTTATCAGTTAATGCAGCTAACGCCGCGACAATTTGCGCTCTATATGTCGCGCCTCCGTCCTGGACGGCGGTAACCGAATTCTTTAAAGCGTTTATAATACCGTCTACACGCGCTGATAATTTATTAAGCTGACTTTCAAGTTCTTTCGCCTTGACAATACCGCCCGCGTCTTTTCCGAAAAGTTCCACAGTTCCGTTTTCTCTTGCAGCTATCCAGCCGCCGTTCCCGGTATATAAAGACGCATCACCATCTTTTAACTCCGGCAGCTTTATATTTTCATCAGCAATTAAGGGCATGATATCAAAGCTGTTAAAATCACCGCCTTGACATAAAACAAAAGCCTTGCCGTTTTTCGCTTTGGCAGTAAAACCGTATGGGAACGCTTCTTTCATTTTTAGTATTCTGCCGGAAACGGTTTTTATCTGAATTTTTCCGTCATTATGACGTTTATCAAAAGAGGCAACTGAAAAAACATTGCGAACATTTGAACTCAATACTCTTAAAAAATCGCTCACAAATACATCTCCCTGTTTACCAGCGTTATATCACAGCTTGCGGTTTCAGCGTTTGCCAAATATTCGACTTCTGATATTAAAAGATTAGCGTTAAGACCTAATGCCGGCACTTTAACCGGGATTAATGAATTGGGAACCCAATATATTTCCTGTCCTTTTGTATTTCCAAGGCTTTTTATTTGTTCATCAGTAAGCCCCCATCCAGAAACCGTAACAACAGTTCTTACTTCTCTTCTGCGTCTCATTTCAGTTTCCGCACGGCGTTCAAGTTCCGTTAATGCAACATAAGGATCCGTTATATCAATTGAAAGAATTCTATTACCGGGACATGTGTTATCAATAATACAAACAGGATCCCATGCGCCGCCCTTAACCAAATATTTATTAAATTGTTCAGAGCCGTTCTCTGTCCATTTAATATTTTTTATATTTACACCTTCGGTTATGTGAAACGGCCATCTAACTACGCCATGAACTTTCCAAAGATATAAATTACCGTCTTCATTACTTGTTAATATGTAACCCTGTTGATCCGCTTCATCTATAAGTTTTGTCCAGGGACTTTCGTTTTCAAACGCGAAGTAATTTACAGATTCTGTAGGATCATCAGGCTGATCTGCCGGAAAAGTATAGCAATTTATATCAAATTTACCGCCTATGTGCCTAATAAGCGCTCGAAGCGTTGGTTCTGAATAATCAAACCTTTCTTCATCGTCTTCATAATCATAATCAGACCATTTTGAATCAATGATATCCCGCGCAGGTGATCTGCCTATTACCATTATGCTGTGTTTATCCGCGCTCGCTGTTGATGTAATTTCGTCAATCAATACTGTGGATACAAGTCTTTCGCCGTTTGAGTCATTAACCAGATTATTCTTACAACGTATTTCGAGCCTGTGATGCCTTCTTACTTTCTGACGTTCAGACGGCGGTATTTCAAGTTCTAAACTATGGCAAATTTCATCCAGTGATTTTTTTAATTTTATGGATCGCCATAAGAGCTCTTTACCTGTGGTTACATTCCTGATTAATGGTTTAAACATAAGATGTCTCACCGGATACCAAAAGTGAATCTTCAATTAAATTCATTGCCCGGAGTTTTTCATCATTGCATCCCAGGTAATGCGCCAGTAAAAGAAGCGGAACGGGCTTTACGATATTCTTTTTTTGCTCATTATTCATAACTTTTTGCTTAAGCGTTTGGGAAAGCGCGGATCGCATTTCAATAATTGCTTTGTACAAACCAGGGTCTTCAAGATTTATTTTATTTTCAAGGTTTAAATATAAAACATAATATCCGTTCATCTCATTTAATGTTACGTCATCCATCTGTATCAAAAGTTCAGCGCAAGCACATAAGCTTACAGTGCGATATAAATTTTCTACCGATGTCCTTGTTTTCATTTGACTGACAGTAACCGCTTCAACAGGAATCTTAAAACTTTCCGATGATAAAAACATCATCACAAGGTTTTTTTTATTATCAGAACTAAAAAAATATTTTATTACGGATTCTGCAGATTCTTTAATAGAAGCAACTGCTCCTACAATAGAAAAAAAAGCGTTAACCATTGTCTGTGCCAATACCATAGGAGACTTTACGCCTTGCGTAATGAGATTTGATATACCTGTGATTTCATTTGTTACAGAATTTAATATTGTTATAGGCGCTTGGATTCTCCCAACCATTTTTAATAACTGTATTTTTAACTGGCTAAATGACTGCAGAAATGTTACTGTATTTATTTCTATATGCACGGATTCATTAACATCTTTCACTGCTACTTGAGAGAATTCTTCAATTGCGATTTGAGCTACCTCTTTGGGTTTAATTAATTTTTCAGGCATTAAATCCGCAGTTCTTCTGTCAAGAGAAATTCCGGCGCGTTTTAATGTAAGAGAAATTTCGCATTGACCGCTTTCATTTACAGATTCCTGAATGAAATAATTATCGACAATTACTTTAAATCTGCCCCATAACGGGTGATCAAAATATCCCGGTGAATCATCCGAAGTTGGAACAATAAGCGCTTCAATTAAAGCAGACCTCTGTTTTAAATAATATTCGCCGCGTAAAAAACCATGAACAGTAATAATCTGCGGTTTTTGGTTTAACGTTTCGTTTGACCATAAACCGAAAAATGGATATTCTGCGGTGTCGATCGACTGACCGCCTGTAAAATCAAGGTTCTTATATATAAAAGTGACAGGCTCACCATCCGGTGCCTGATAACTGGATAAACGCGGCACGTCTTCTTTATCCGCGCGGTATGCTTCGCGCCAATTTTCTTTATAAAGGTCTGGAAGGGAAGTATCAAAACGCGGACTGCTCATGACATCAAACTCCGCAGTTCTGTTCTTGAACCTGTGTTAAAGCGTGCCGGCATTGTGTTATTTTGAATAACAGCTGTAACAGCAGGACGATCTCCTGTAAGATTAACATTTAAATTTATATCAGCATGACCGAGTTCAACTTCCTGTTGAGATATATTAGTTACAGTTTGTGTAAGCTGTTCCGGCAGCTCATGGGCAGAAAAGGAATATTCACTATTAATTTGATCATCCTTTGCTGCAGCTTCGCCTATTCCTTCTCCAGCTTTACGTCCTAATTTACCGCCAAAATAAAAACCCGCCGCACCAACAGCGCCGCCGATTAAAAGACCAGCTATATTTCCAAGCCCGGGAATCGCAGTACCTATTGCGGTTCCTGAAAGTGCGCCTGCTGCTATCGCTCCTAAAAGTGTGCCAGCAACAGCTCCACCCGCCGCGCCGATGGTACTACCAGCTGCATCTCCAATCGCTCCGCCTTTTGCTTTACCGCGTTCTTTTGAAGTTAAATCTTCATTCTGTTTTATTTGATCAAGTTCATTTACCATTTGAGGAATTTTTATAAAAGCAGCGCCAATGCCTGCAATAGCTCCGCCTGCAGCATATTGCGCTGGTTTTAAATTACTTACAGCAGCACGTGCATTAGTTAGCGGTGTGCCTTTTCCTAATTGTGTTTGCGGAAGCGGCGCGCCTGTTCCGCTGCCGCCCATTCCTCCTGCCGGAATCCCGCTGCTGCCCCAATTGGTAACATACACAGGCATTGCGGAAGCCATGCTCAACGACCCAAGATCAATTTTTCCGCCTTGCAACTGCGATAAACTTCCTATAAATCTTGTTATTCCGGCTATTCCTTTAACAGCGGCTATGGCTCCAATCCCGTAAGCGATCCCGGAAAAAATATTTTTTAAGCGTTCCGGATCTTCAGATAATTTATTTAACAACCCTGTTAAATATTCTAATGGCTTAGTTAAGTTACTGTTTGCAAAACTATTAAAAGCTGTCTGAAGGTTTTTAATATTTGATTGAAGTGTGTCTGCCATTTCCGCGGATTGTCTTTGCAATAATCCTGTAGTATCGCCAAGGTCTGTAAGGTTTTCGTACATCCGCTCGCCATGCGCTGTATAAGAACGTATCGCCTGCAAAGTAGAGTTAGAAAAAATACTGTTAAGATAATTCATGTCACGCGCGTTTTCTGACTTTGCCGCGATATCAAGCATGATATCGTTAAAATCCCTGAATTCTTTTGTATCTTTATCAAGGACATCAATACCCATGCGTTTTAATTTTTTTTGTGTTTCAATGTCCGCTAACTCGTTCATCGCTGCATAAAGAGAGCTTGCCGCTTTTTCAGGGCTTTTCATGCCTGCGTTTAGAATCTGCAATGCTGCGTTTACTTTTTTGATGTTTTCCGGCGCGGTTCCGATCTTTCTGCCTTCTAATGAAGAAAATATCGCCGGAGCCTGCTTCGCAAAATCAGCTAACGAGAAAGAACCTTCATTCGCCTGCGCGGCAAGATCATCCATAAGCGATATGATCTGTTCTGTTGAATATCCAAATTTTTGAAATTCAGAAAAAATATTACCAATCGATTCACCGGATTCGCCTGTCGCCTGAATCGCGTAAGCAATATTTTGTATATTATCTTCCGCGTATTTAAGGTCATTTGTCTTATTTACAACTGTATCAATGGCGTCTAACAAATTATTAGCGTCAATTTTTATATCAGGAGCCTGCGCTGTATCAAAAATTAATTGTTTTAATTTTGAAACTTTATCAGCTGATGCGCCTGCTGAAATACCAAGCCGAGTCATTCGATGATCAAGTTCGATAACGCCTTTGGCAGCCGCTCCTAGAGATAATGTAAGGCCGAGAGCTGCAAGTTTCGCTCCTGTGCCTGATACAGCCTTGTCAATTTTATCAATAGCGCCGAGTGTTTTATCTGCAAAGCCGCCCGCAGCGCCCGCGGCTTTGCTCATAGCCTGCGAGAATATATCTTTTAGTGATAATAATACATTGGCTTTAAGTTCCGCCATTATTTTACCCCGCGTAACGCTTTTGTAACTTTTACTGCTTTTTCATGCCAGAATGAAAGCTGTTCCCAGTGCATATCCATAAGCGTTGAAAAATCCATTCCGGGAAGCAGCGCAAGAATTTCCGCGGCCATTTCCGCGACACGATCGCGAATTTCTTCTAAGCTGTATCTTTCTCCGTTATCATGTTCTGCGGAGTTTCCTCCGCGATGGTAGGGTTTTCGATATACGGTTTTGAAGAAAAATATGAGTCCCAAATACGTGTAACGTAATACCTTAAAACAGATAAATCATCTATATCGATTTGCGTGATAACGCTTTCGGGAAATCCTGAAAGAGAAGATAAAAGAGCTGTATCCGCGGCGACGCTGCCGAGCGGAATAGTACCGACTGCGATAAAATCTTTTGTTTTCGGGCGCTGGATTATGATTTTTTTTACATCAAGCTCACCGACTTTAAAAGGCTGTTTTAATTCGTATTCTATTGCCATGATATTTCCTTATGCCAATCTCGGGCTTGTGCCGGAATTGTAGGTGATATCCATTTCAGCGTCGCCAAGTTCGCCGGGTTCTGTTACCCATGCCTTCGGCATCATGTACTGTTTGCCGCCTGTTGTAAAAATGGTAAGCGTGTCTTCGCCGACATTTGATAATTCTTCAACGCCAAGAGAGCCTGTTGCGTTAAGTTTTAATTTTAATTCAGCGAATGTCTGACTTTCCGTATAACCCGTGTTTTCAGGAACTTCACCAGGCTTTGTTTCGCGTTTAACGCCTGCGGGCTTGAACGTGGCCCCTTTTTCCTGTATAGGAAGTTCACCTAACGCCTGCGAGATAACTCTTTGTACTCTTTCAAGTTTCATATACTTACTCCTATTTGAATTGCGTCAACCCTGCTGCGATGTAAAACTGACCAATCAGATTCGGCTCATGCGAATATTCAAGCCTTGTTTTACTGCCGGATTTGATTTCAACAAAAATTGATTTTTTATAATTTTCAAAATCCTGACACCACTGTTTTTCTTTGATAAAAACTTCCTGATAAAGTTCGGCAAGGAATGAACGGAAAACACCAGGCGACATCACGCGCGCTCCGGCTCCGAAATTTTCGCTTGTGCTTGCAAGCTTCCATGCTTTAAAACGCTTTTTCGCTTCAACGTTGATATATGTGCGCACAGCGTCCACAGTTTCCGTAACCTGAACATCAAGGTAGCTTGTGTCCCTGCCGCCGTCTGTGTTTTCGGTGTAACTGGTTACAAGCCGTTCGATTAATACATTACCGGTTGTGTCCAGGCGGTATGTGGCGACACCTGCTTCAAGTAACTTTTGCCGATCGTCAAAGTTATACGAAACGCTTGCATACAAATTAGTTATTTTAGCGTCGTAAGTATTTGCGGCTGGATCATCTGCCAGAATCCTGCAGGCGGACGCACACCATGCCGCGGCCCATACGCAAGGCAATTCCGGATTATTTCCGTGTGGAATAAGAACGATGTGCGGAGAATTTACTTCGCCTGCTTTTGAAAGGAGAGTGCCGTCTTCTGTTTTGCTTCCAATTTCGCCTGTCAGCGCGATGTACATTCTGCCGCCAATTTGCCGCATAGGGCCGTAACGCGATTCAAGTTCATCAGAACTTGTACGAATGTTTTTGACATCGTTAAAATCGCTTGCGATAAAGTTGTAACGCGTTTCGCCAAGCCCTTCAAGATAAGGTTTTATATCCGTTACGCCAACGCCGGCAGCCGTTTCTGTTTCTGTAATTGAAACACCGCCGATAAAAGAAATAATGATTACGCTGTTATTGTTTCCCGTCTCGCCTTTTATGTTAGCTGAAATGGTTACAACAGCGTTATCAGCGTCGGCGATTACCGGCAGTGTAAGTTCGGCGTTGATCTTTGCCGTGATAGCCGCAGCAACTGCCTGGGCATCAGCGCCCTTGGAAACAAACACGTTACAATTAAAGCCATTTACAATAACGTGCAACATTCCTGCGGATGAAGCGGAGCCGCTGACTGTAAACTTTTTATTCCATGCTGTCCCTGCATCCGGTTCCGGAATCGGAAGCACGTACAATTCTTCCGTTTTGTTAAGCGAAAGAAATGTTTCCGCCATAATAGCGGCAGAGCTTCCATGACCGAAAAGCTGATGAGCCTTGGCCGCGGAAATTACATTTACAGGCTTTCCGCTTTCAGCTTCTGATGTGGAAAGTTTATGTCCTATCATCAGAGCCTTTTTAATATCGCTCTGCGCACCCGCGAGCGAATTGTCGATTTCCTGATACTGTCCGGGAACCAAAAGATTCGCCGGAATTTGTCTAATCGGTACAGGCATGTAAAACCTCCAAATTTACATTATCTTGAGCGATCGCATTTTCTATTTTATGCGCCGCGTTATAACCTTCAAAATAATCAAGATCGGAAAGCTGCGCGCTTTCCAATTCTTGGACTTTCCATTTCCATTTAACGCCCCAAAGCGTTATGTTAATTTGATCAAGCGTTCCTGTATAAAGACATTCGGCTTCTATACGCTCGCCGCCGCCTAAACTCCATTCAGCATCCAAATTTTTAATAACCGGAACCAACGCCGATACTATTTTTAACGCGCCGTCATATAAACGATCTTTACTGTCGGCGCGGTATAATACCCAGCTTACAAAATCAATTGTGTGATCCTCGTCTGTATAACGTAAAAGAGACGTCAGTACTGCCGGAGTCTGATTTGCAAGCCGTTTAATTTCCGTTTCGTTAAACTGTCCCGGATGCGCCGTTATGTGCAGTTTTTTGTTTTCTTCAAAAGCCTTTTTTATCTGTGAGACAGCTTCATCTCGAATGTCAACTAACGTCATGCTACTTGCTCCTTCATAAAAATATCTATAGCGTCCTGCAGTTCGATAATATTATCAGTGTTGATTCCAAGAAATTCCCTGCGGCGTTTTTCGCTTTTTGCGTTCTGGTGATAATCCGCATATTCCATCGGAGAACCGATAAGAATAGAATCGTTACCTGCTAATTGAAATGTAATGGAATCTGCCATGAGTCCACCCCTTGTCAGAATTCCTCCGCTTGAATCTAAAATTTTTCTGGCTTTATACTTTTTAGTTAACTCCCGCCAGGGATCGCCATGCGGATCCTCCAACGTATCAAATCGCTCCTGGGTCTGTCCTACAACAACTTCTCCAAGGCTGTTTAACAGCCTGTCGGTATCTCCGCCTGATAACATAAAAGATGTTAATTTTTGCGCGAGCTTTTTTATTTCGCTTAAATTGACTTCAACGGCGGCACCCATCAGTACATCCTTCCTTTTTTAAAGAATCTGCCGTCTTCAATGCCTTCGTCATTATTTGGCGTAACGACTTCAGAAGACTGTAAACCCGGACCTTCAAGACCGCCTTGATATTCACGGTTGATTTTGTTCAATAGGCTCATATTGTCGCGATATTTTTCCCTCGCGTCCTCGCTGCCGGAAACAGCGTCAGTCAGACGGTACAGCGCGATGTCAGTGCAGATGCTGTTAAGCGCATCCGCGAATTGCGGATTCACAGGCAAGGCAATCTCCCCGGTTTCTTTATCCAAAAGCCAGGGGAGATTAGCTGTAATGATTCCTGTCGCATCCTGCAAAGCAATTTCAATCCGAGCGCTGTCAGGCTCGCCGTCATTATCAACCGGCATAATCGCCGACTGCGGTATTCGTGAAAGAAATTGCTGTGCGGAAACTAATGGAATCATTCGCTTGCGCCTTCCTTTTCATTTTTGCAGATAACAACCCACGGATCTTTTTCAAGTGCCGCAAGTTGTTCTTCCGTAACATTGTAGGTTTGGGCTTTCTGCGTCAAAACCAACCCTGCGCGGCGGTATTGCGAATATTCCGTTTTATGCCGCAATAAAACAGATTGTTTTTTTGTATTGTCCTGCTGATCATTATTTTGACCTTTCTGCTGACCATTCTGCGAAGTGACCGGCGGATTATTCTGTTGATCAGTCGATTGAATTTCTTTTGGATTGTATCCGGCATCAATAAGCAGCTTCCAAACTTCTTTTTCTTTTAAGCCGTTTTCTTTCGCCATTTCAATGACAATGGCGTTACGCTCTTTTTTCTCCGCTTTGCATAGGCGCTCAATCAAAAGGTTTATTTTCTCCTTATCCATTGAGAACCTCCAACGAAGATTCGCCAATATAATCCACGACGATCAGCTCCGCTGTGTGGTAATTCGCATTTGACTCGCCGCTGTTGATGAATTGCTTTTCCAGAATTGCGCGTGCCGCAGCTTCATTGGTAGGATCGACAACAAGGTGCGTCGGGATAATTCCCATCGGCGAGCCGCCGTCACGCTTGAAGGTTCTCATTTTTAAACGCGCTGCTTCATAATTGGCGGCGGTAAGTTTTGTTTTTGAAGCGACCGCCTGCTGCCACAAACCATATCCGAAACTGCCGCGATACCTGATACCGTAAAGATATTGATCTTTCATGAAGACAGAATCGTTTTTGGTGTCAGTGATTTCTTCAAATTCAGGAGCTGAACGCTGCTGTAAAATCAGCGGCTTCAGACTTCCGCGAAGAGAAAGAAGGAACCACGGCATTTCGCTTCCTGTACCGACGATGTTGGAAACCATTGACGCGGTTCCCGTTCCGTCAACTTTGGCATATACCGGATGTTCGGTATCAAAGAAATTCTGACCGTCAAAGCAAAGATTGGAGAAACCTTTTGTTAAAAGGTCTGCAATGTTTTGATTAAAGAAGCGTTCGACTTCATCAGCCATTTCCCGCGCAAGGACGGAATACTGGCCGAAGTTATCGTCTTCAATCGAAGCGCGATCAACGCCGAGCGTTGCCTCATACTTTTTGTTGACGATCTGATACGCCGCTTCGGAAATGTCTTTGATAACACGATCGCCGAGCCATTCGCGTAATTGCGGAAACTGGCCGAGCCAGCCGTATGTATTGCTGATTGTATTGCTTGTGATGATAGTCGCGACCAGTTTGTAAATTGACTGCGCTCCAAGTTCCGCAAAACGATTTTTAAATTCAGCGCGGAGCAATGTCCGCAAATTTTGCAATGTTTGATTTGTTATGATCATTTTCCTGCCTCCCGTAATTTTGCCCATTCTTCGGGCGTTTTTCCCGCGGCTTTCGCAAAAGCCGCTTCTTCGCTGTTAAGTGAAACTTGCGTGCCCGGCGCTGCGCCTGCCGGAGCCGCCGGAGCGGCGCTGATAATTGCAGGGCCATCCGCTACAATTTTTCTGACTGTTTCAAGTCCTTCTTTTGTTGAACACAACGCAAGGTATTCAGCTTTGCTTGCGGGCGCGATCTTGCATTTTGCGATTCCTTCATCGACAACAGCTTCCGCGTCCTTCTTAATCCGCTCCGCGTTAAGATCGGCAAGCTGCTTTTCAGCGGCGACAGCCCTTGTTTCCATCGCGTTTAAATCCGCGCGCGGCGCGTATGCGGCAAGATCAACCTTTGGTTTTTCCGCTTGCAGCGCGGTTGTTTCTTTTGCCGCATTCAGCGTTTTTACTGCGGCGATCACATCTGCTTCCGTTGCTGTTTCGGTTAAACCCAAAAGAGCTAAAAGTTCCTTTGACATAGGAACCTCCTTTTTATTAATTTCTAACTGCTCTGAATTAAGAGCAGGTAATTCAAGGTTTGGCGTATTGGTAAGAGCGGCGCGCAGGATGCAATTTATTTCTCCTTTTTCGTTATGCGCAAATACAGGAGATATAAAACGGTATTCTTTTTTGGAAACAGCTTCGCGCCCGCGTTCTGTCCATTCGACATCAGCCCAAATAGCGCCCGATTCATCAGCGCATAAATTTTTCATCCAGCCGAATGCCGGAGACGCGCCGCCTTTAGGCGCGCTTAAATCCGTGGAATGATTTTCATCAATGGGCAGCATTGGAAGCCTAACGTTTGAATTTAACGCGGCTTGTTTCGGGTTATTGTTTTTCCATTCGCGGCTGTCACGGCCTTTAACGATCCTGTCCGAAGGAACAAGCATGATCCTGCTTGGGATTTCTTCCTGAAAGTTAAGTGATAAAAAAAGACTGCCCGTTTTCATACAGGCAGTCTACAAATAAAAATCGGCGTTTTTACATTAATTATAATTAATGATTGAATTCTAAAAACGGCAGATATGGAAGCGTCTTTTCATATTTCTCACGTTGGCCTTCTCTCCAGAGAGTATACGCTAAATTAAAACTGATGTTATATTCCCGCGCAAGATCATTTATCGTTTCGTTTTTAGAATAATTTCGTTCGTATATTTCCAGAGCGATAATTTTTCTGAATGCACAGCGTTCAAGAGGAATATAAATCTGTAAGCCGCCAAAGCGAAACATGATCTTTTCCAGTATTTTTTTCGCGGGCATGTCACCGACTGCATCGGCAAGTATTCCGCGGATATTTCCCGCGCTTGTTCCGGTTTCTTTAACCAATGGAATATATACCATTTGTCCGCCAAAATGACGGAACAATGCGCGGATGCCTTTCTGCGCGATATCTCCTCCGACGGTATCAGCGCAAAACAATACCATATCTACAGCGAGGGTATTATCATTGTAAACGTCATTTTTTCCCATGAACCGCCTCCGATGTATCAGGATCAAAACCAGCCTTTATCATCATTTCGCGTAACGCAAGGATTACTTTCTGCGCCAGCTCTACATCAAGAAAGCGAAGAGCGTCTACGCGGGTTATTCGTTTAACGAACGCAGAAAGCGCCGCTTCGCTTTTATTGCGGGCGCATACAGCCCACATCCCTTTAATATATTCAAGTTGATCAAGGGTAGCCGCGCCTTTTTCAAGCGGCTGAACACGGCTTGGATTTTGATTAAATCCATTCTTCCGCATCGCTTTTAGCGCATCTTCAAGCTGGCATATTGTCATTTTTTTAGTTGAATCCCTGCCGCAATGGCCGGATAAAAAAGCGCGGTACGCTTCATCATCCATACCCAATTTGCCCTTGCCGATATGGATTAGCTGGATAAGCTTCTTGCGCTTGTTTTCGGTGGTCGTAGACCTCATTTAAACACCCCCCTCGGGGTACGCAGGAAGCCTCTACATTCAACGCAAAAGATTAATACCATACTTTGCCTCTACTCGCCGTTTTTGAGCTTCAGAAAGAGAGTTCTGCTTCATAAATCGCTCCATGGAAATAACAGCGAAAGCTGCTACATTTCCAAATTTTCGTACTTCGGCATAACCCTGGAGTTCCCGATAATTGTCAACAGGTACTTGAATGATCTGTTCATCTTCTGTAATTTCAGCCTGTTTATTTTCTTTAAGGCTGCGGATTAGAAGATAACGCGCTAAAGATGACGGGCGTTCAAATCCTTCATCCTTAGCTTTTTTTCGCAAGGTTTCCATTGTTTCATCATTAAATGTCAATGTCATTTTTACTGTCATAAATCCCTCCCTTAAATTTTTACAAAGCGTTTACCACTTCCGCGTCAACGCACTTCGCACCGAGTTCGCAAGCCGAGTTCATCGCCTTCATGCACCATGCGTTTATCAAAAGAGGCCAGGCGACCGAGTAAACAAGGCCAGCCCGCGTCTGCCTTTTGAGTTTCGCCGCAAGAGCGGAGCATCCCGCGTCGTTTATAATGTCCGCGCGATTTTTACCAAGCCGTTTGAATTTGATGTCAAGATAACCAGCGATTTCATCACCGCTCGCTAATGGTTCAAGTTCAAGGACTTCCATTCGCCTTATTACTTCGCGGGCTTCCCAGTTTTTAGATTCGTCAAGCTTCGCTTTCATTTCGATCTGACCGATTAATACGATTGACAGTAATTTTTTATAACCGTCTTCGAGCTCCCAGAATCTCTTAAGATATTTGAGCGTGTTGATGTTAAGATCGTGCGCTTCCTCGATCATAAGGACATGGCTCCAGCCTGCGCGGCTTGAATTGGTAAGTATCCTTTCAATCTGGCGGGCTTTGGCTTCCATTGTCCGCCGCGGCGTTTCCGCCGAGCAGTCCGCTATTATCGCGTCGCAGATGCTTCCGGTTGATAGACGCGTTTTATCGATACAGCGCGGCGCGATTACGCGGACTTTCTGGCCTTCGGCAGCCATGCGATCTATCGCGTAACGGCGTATGGTTGTTTTCCCGCTGCCGCTTTCGCCTACCATTGCGACCATGCCGCCAGCTTTCGCCGACTGCAGAATGTATTCGGCGATAAATTTGGTATCTTCTGTCAGATACACGTCATCGGCTTTTACCACATCGCCGTAAAACGGATCGGCTTTAAGTCCGAATTTCCTAAAAGTTTTTAACGTTAACATAAAATCTCCTTATGCGAATTTGAGAATGTTGACAAAGGGCTCTTCTTTGGGCTCTTTGTATTCGTCTACTAAATCATCAAGCAGGTTTGACGGCACTCCTTCGGGATACGCCGTTTTAAGCCTCTCGATGAAACCGTCAGGCACATAGCCAAGTTCCGGCTTTATGCGCTTCGCCATTTCTGTCGCGCTGATTAATATTTCGTGAATACGGATTGTTTCCGATTTTTGAGTTACGCCGATGTCAGGTAACGGAATAGACGAAGTAGATACAGCGATTTTTTTTCCAGTTGTTGGCTTGATAAATGGACTTGTTGCGCTGATGTAACTGTGTGCTTTCAAATTATTCTTACCGACAAATTCCAGCGGAATCGTCCCGTCTGTTTTCGCCGCTAGTTCTTTGGCATTTTTTTCGCGTAATGTGTCAGGCAGCCGCTTATATTCCTTACCGAATACAGGAGCGTCTACATCAAAACCGGCATTGTCAAACGCGATGGGTTTACATTCATAACTAACCGATTCGCCGTTTAATTTATAATTCACTAAAATTAAAGGTTCAGCGTCTACAAGAATTGGCTGGACAAACACTTTCTGCTCCACCATGATTTCCGGCAAATCGGAAAGATCGTAACGTAAAGACCGCTTTATTTTTGGATGTATAAAACTGATTGATAGATCGCCTGATACTTTTCTTTCCTGAATACCATTAGTAAAAATCTGTCTGCATATTTCACGATCAGGAAGTTCTTTTAATTGTTCAGGTTGAATCTTCTGCCATAACATCAAACGGCTGTTTGAGATTCCATTGCGGGAAAGCCTGGTATCCTGCTTGGGTATCATATTCGCGTTATACGCCGCGCACCAGCGCTCCGCGGCATTGTTAAGCTCGTCAAGGCTGTGAACAGGTTCAAAACGCAGGCGGCTTTCAAACTGCGTTTCAACAATGTTCTGCGCGTTCTCTACCTGTCCTTTAGCGCGTGGATTCCCAGGCAAATGAGGGATTGCTTTTACACGTAGTGCGGATAACGCTTTAACAGTCGAGCGAGCGATGTTTCCGCTTCCGCAATCCCAGACTAACGTTTCCGGCAGCCCGTGAAAAACATAAAGAGGATCTTCCTTCATACCCCATGCGTAAAGCAGGAACTCATACATATTCAGGGCTGTTTCCCCGGCGGCTTCATAGTAACGGACACAAATGGTTGATGAATAATGATCGGTTAGCACATAACGAAGGCATTTCAATTTTTCGCCTTCATAGAAGTTTTTATTTTTATACAATTCATCATCATCAATTATTTTTTGTTTGCCTCCCGGGGAAAAATACAACAGGCAGTTTGAAGGGTCTGTCAGGTGAACCTGATTCGGGTGTTCGCTTCGCATCCGCTGATACGGCGTAGGTATTTTTATATCTTTTGCTGAAAGCCGTTTTTCCTGAAGAAGGCTTCGTATCCGGCTATCGCCGACATTCACATCTATGCCTTGCGCCTCAAGGATTGACCGCGCCACAGTTACAGGCATAACCACCTTACCGTTTTTTCGTTTGCTTATTTTTTGCATATTGGCAATCAGCTTCAATTCTTCATCGCTTATACTGCTTGTCCCCGCGTCTTTACGTTTTTTCCTTTTGGATGTCCACCCGTTTTCATTCAGGATTTTATAAGCCTTCGCCGTTGAGAATGCGAATCTCTGGCACATATCATCTACAACGGCTTTACGGGCAGAGGCGGTTTTAGCCGCATCCATCCGTTCAATGAAAGACTGATAAATCATGCTTCGCCTTTGTCGATGTGAATGTCATTGATGGTGTCCTGAAGTTCCTGAAAAGTTAATGTTATAGCTTCAATGTCAGACGATTGTTTTAAAATCCAATCGTTGAGCTGGACAAAACTGATGTTATCAATGCGCTGAATTTCTGTAATCATGTCGATACATTTGCCCATTGCAAAAATAGCATCTTGTAATTGAACGTTGAAAGGCTTCATATGTCCATCCAGCTCGACTCCTGCAAGCTGTTCCTTGGTCGGCGGTTGGCGGTTAGCGTTTTCCATTTCCAGTTTTGTTATTTGATCGTTCTTCTGCTGTAGTTTTTTCTCGAAAACACCGGATGCTCTTTCTGATTTTTTACGCTCTTCGCGGATTGCTTCCCTTAGTTCCCTTGTGGTCATTGCTTCGACATCGTCATGCGGGATGCTTCCCAAGGAGCCGCCGTTGACATATTCACTTATGTCTTTTTCTTCAAAAACCGTAAGCATACGCAGCTTTGATGCTCCCAAATCTTCCAAATCCCCACGCGCGTGGGGATTTGAACCGAATTTTTTTACCACAGCCATTGCGTATTCAGCGGTTGTTGGTGGCACTCCAATTCGTTCTAATGCCGCATAGTAATCGCCATGTTTTTCATGCGCTTTAATTCGCAAAAATCGTTTTCCTGCTTCAAAAAGGCTTTGAGCGGTTTGCGCCAAATAAAATTTAGTTTCGTTTTCAATACGGTCAAGCTCATATGGCATCCCGTCACCGTAAAGCCTTTCGATCATTTCGATGTCAGCTTGCATCTTATTTGTAGCGACCGCCTCGGTGCTAGTTCCGTTTCTGCTAGTTATTTCTTTTTCAATAGCTTTTATCCTGCCTTTATGACCTGGTTCTGATTCGTTAAGTTCATAAAGTTTTTCAAGCATCTTGCCTAATTGCAAATCTGTTAAACCTTGGATGCCGCTGATAAAATTTTGATCGCTTGCAGGTATGTAAATTAATCCGTCATATTTTGCCATACAATCCCCCCCTTACTGCATTTCCGAAGCGTAACGCGCTTCTTCTTCTGTTAAGCGCAATTTTGCTTCCTGATACGAACGCATGATGCGTCCGGCTATTCCTCCGAAGGCTGGCGACAGCCGCCACCTTGATCCGCTGCCTTGAATAACCCAGTCATAACTTTTGAACATAGCCATGTCACGGCAGATATTCGCTTCGCCTGTTTTAAGACGGAGCGCGAGTTCTTTGTTGGTAAGACCTGAAACATGGCTGTCGCATAACAGTTTAATGATTTCAAAAATCCGTCCCTGGCTGTTAATTTTTTCCATGATTTAAAACCTTTTCTTTTACCTTCAAGCCGAGCCTGATAAGCCAATCGCAATTCCACTGTTCGCCTTTGTCTTTGAGACAAACGCCGAGCCTGAATATGAACCCTCCCATGACAGCCTCCTACAACGCCGCTACATCAAGAGGAATGTTCTGATATTCCCCGTTAGCATCACGCTCGTAAACGCGAAGGTACTGTTTGGTTCCTGTTATCTGGACGCTCTCCGTGATTGCCGTCATCGCCTTCTGCCAGTCGGGATCAGTGATATCAAGACGGCGCAGGCCGAGAACACGGGCGGTTGAAATTTTTCCCTGCTTGTCTACCTGAAAAGCGTCATTTACAAGAACGCGTATTTCCTGACGCGCGCCTGTGCTCCATTTTTTTAAACACTTGCCGATTAATTCGCGTGCAACCTGCAGACGTTCGTCAAACGTGATATTGTCATTCATCGCGACAATCAGTTTGTATTGGCCGTCATAAGTTGTCAGCGTGATGTTCCCTTTTTTGCCACCCCACTTAACGCCGTACTGCGCTGCGGATAAATCGGCGAACGCCATAATGTCAGCGCGGATTTTATTTTTAAATTCGATAAGAACATCTTTCATCTTCAACGCTTCGGCGGCGACCTTACGCACTGTCGCGTCACGTTTTTTGTCAATGTCTTTTACCATGTTCACAGGAACTTCCCGACCCTGCGAATCGGTCATGAATTCTTGTGCCGTTCTGTTTGGCTGATTTGCTTTGCCAATAGGTTTTTTATTTTCTTTTTTGCTCATACTTGAACTCCTTCTGCAACATCTTTAACTGCCATTGCTGGTCTATCTCCTTCAATTGACACCCTTTTTTTAAAACAGCCATTTTGGATAATTTCAACGACTTTATTTTTGTGTTGTATATTCTCTGAAATAAATTCAACCTGCCCCACAAGATCAATATCTAGTCCCGCTGCCTTGAAGGATTGCTCCAATAAAACAAGCGGCTTATAGAAATTTTCATCAGGAGCACAATATGCATCGAACGCTTCGTTGGATGAAAGATGCAAACCTTTTTTACCTCCCATAAGGTCGTATAATTTAAGCTCTGACCACTCATTACAACTTCGTCTTTTAGCATCTTCAGTCACAATGCGTTCAGCCTTACGCCAGGCTTCTATGAACAGCTCTGCATGATATACAGATAAAAATTTCCCTAAGCATTTTCTGACCGCATACCAGCCGTCATTTGCTTCTGTATTCCACACCTCCCACAATCCTTCATGTTGATAGGTATATAGATCGAATTTTTTCATACCGCCACCTTTCCGCGGCTGGCGGCGATCAGTTTTTCAAAAGAATCATACCCAAGTACATCAGCTAAAGCCATTTTGACTTTTTCCGAATTCTTGCGGCATTTCAAAAACTGTGATACCATTTCATGTGTGACGTTCGCTTTTTGAGCGACCGGGTAAAGGGTTAAATTGCGGAGTTTCAATTGAAAATGAATCCAGCAACCCGTCTGCGGAGTCATGGTTATACCCATAGACTTCCTAACTGCGCGGCTTAATTTCCGTGCCATAATAAGCTCCTTCCCCCGTAATGGGGATGGTTGGATTTGGGATTGAGGGAAGGGGATTAATCTGCCCTCAATCTTTTTTTTGGCAGTGATGTTATATTTGGAACTGCCAATTATTTATTATTAGCATAATTCCGCTAATTGTCAAGCGGTAATATGCTAAATTGTCAAGTATTATGAATATTGCCAAAGAACTAAAAAAAACAAGAGAAAACGCAGGACTTAGTCAGCAAAAAATGGCTGATATGGTAGGAATTCCTCAAAGAACATGGTCAAGTTATGAAAGTGGGCAGTCCAGTCCGAAAATGGAGTTAATCCTGACTTTGGCTGAAAAGGGTTTTAAAATAAAAGGAATAACAACAAGTTCAATAGAAGATTGGCCAGAAGATAAAATACAAGAAGCGCAAAGAAGACAGAATATAATAAATACCGGTGTTTTCCCGCCTGAAATGCCAATAGATAATGCTGTAAGGATAATCGAAGCGGTAGACGCTCATCCTTCACCAGTAAAATTAATGAATAAAGTTATTCCAATTTATTCTCCGAACGATATTGAAATTAATGAAAAATCTTTTGTGATCCCATTACTTGATCAAAAACTGTCTGCCGGTAAAGGTCAGGAACTGCCTGATTCCGATGATGTTTCTGTTTTAATACCTGTTCCGTCCAGGCTCGCAAAGTACGGAAAAAATCTTGCTGCCTTAACAGTGGAAGGCGACAGTATGTATCCAACTCTTGACCGCGGTGACATGGTTGTCTGCGATTCGTGCGGCTGGTCGGGCGAAGGTGTTTACGCTCTGCGGATGAGCGGCGAAGGTTTTGTAAAAAGACTTTCAAAAGCTCCGGGGAAAATTGTCATTATTTCCGACAATCCCAAGTACCCGGTTCGGGAAGAGCCTGAAGGAAGCCAGGACTTTGAAATTATCGGGCGCGTTCATTGCGCGATAAAAAGTATGGTGTGAAGTATTTCACTTTAAAATTTTTTAATTTAGGAGAGAAAAAAAATGTTAGAAGCATTACAAGAAGAAAAAGTTATTGAAAAGTTAAGAGAGAAAGGGTATGAGCCAGTCATTTATGTATATGGTATGTCAGAACCGCCTGTTTCAATTGCTTCTGCGGCTTTATTCGGTATATTTGCAATGAATAAACCTAAACCATTTATTTTAAATTTTTCAGATAAAGGAATTGCATTTCTTGAACTGGTTCCAGGGTGTAAAAGTTATACAGGCTTTCATAATTTTATTTCATCTGAAAATATTAAAATATTATCATTAAAAAAAGGTATGTTGATTAATACGCTTACCATACTGACAAAAGATGATAATAAACAAAAAATCAAAATATCCAATTCTACATTAGGTACAAATTGGCAGAAAAATAATGTAATGAAGATGATAGAATTTGTTCAGTCATATAAATAACAGTGAGGCAGTTATGGTAAGGTTTGTAGAAAATGAACGCAATGAATTTACAAAAGAAATAATTGAAATAGCCTGGGAAAAAGCAAATGAACGATGCCAAAATTGTGGTAATGATCTAATTTGGAAAAATCAAGGAAGAGAAGGAAAAGGTTGCTGGGAAGCACATCATAAAGACGGCAATCCTAAAAATGATAAACAAGAGAATTGTCAGATTCTCTGTTGGCCCTGCCATAAGAAAACGCTTGGTGAAGATACTGAAAGTGGAAAGAAAAAAATCCGGCTAGGAATCAAGGTAAGAAGGGGTAAACTATGAGTGATGATGAAAAAGAAAAGAAAGATGAAAATAAAGAAGAAAATCCACAGACACGTTCTTCTCAAGAGAAATCACTTAACTCTGAAGAAAACAGCTTAAAACAAGAAAACAAAAAGAGGTAAATTATGAAAAAAGCAATTAGTAACACACCAGGAAAAAAACCAGAAAAGAACGATCAACCTCCTTCTCGTCCGCCTCAGAATAAGGTTCATAACAGAAAAACAACGGCGATGAAGGGAACATCAGCTGCAAAAAAACCAGCAGTAAAAAAATCTACAGCTAAAAAGACAACTGCAAAAAAGTAAATTTTTAAGAATTAATATAATTTAGTACAGAAAATAATCATCACATATATAAAAACTAAAAAGAAGGGAAAAAATGCAAATATTATAACAGCTATCTTAAAATTTTTAGCTCGGCTATCTTGAACCAGAAGATCTTCTTTTATATATTTATGTAATTCCTTAATATTTCCTTTGAGTATGGTTTCCATGCTGTTTAAATAATATTTTTTTGAAAGATATGTCGAAGGTTCTCCCTGTGCTGTATTTAGTCCTTCCGGTACTATAACAAATAATAGTAAAATAAAAATAATAAAAAGGAAAACACCTGATAAAAATGATATGATCTGAAGGGGAACGGTAAGAGTTTCCCATTGTAATAAAAAATATCCAATTAACGCTGTTAAAATTGGCACTGAAAAAGAGAGCATAGTAAGAGCTTTTCTTGTTATTGCTTCGTTGTTTTTATGAATTGAGTCAAGACGGGCGATTGCTTCATTATAAAAAAATTCTGCTTTTTCCTTGTCTATTTTACTCCATTCTATTTTTGTGAAATCAATTTCATTCTGTTCTTGCATATTACACCTCTTATTTATTATAAAGAAAACAACTCCATCTGCAAAGCTGTTTCATCATGTGAAAACCGGCGTGAACAAGATATTGGTTTCGGTATTACTTTCTTGATTTGATCTAAAATAGATTCAACAAATATTTTTTCATAAAGGCTGTTATTCTGATCGACTACCTTAAAAGCAGAACGGCGATGGCGCCGCGCCATACGCAGTATTGTGTCAGGGTACATATTAACCGCGTCAGGATAAATTTTTACAACATCTTCTTTTAATTCATTTCCAAAAAACTGATGCCCGGCAGGGTAAGCGTCGATCACATAACGTACAGCCGCGCTCATAGAGGTGATTCTGTCTTTAGAAAACTCATTCAAGTTTTCTTACCCTCCATTTATGATTTGATCTATTTTATCCATTAACATTTTTGGATTTCCATTAACCGACCATGACATATGAGCCAGGCCGACTCCGGCAAGAAATTTTTTTTGTTTAGCAGACAAACACAAAAATAATTGCGCTAAATCTTCATCATTTAATTTCTCTTTTTGAATAAGAACACGCATATTTTCTTTGTTTTTGGAATTATTAATACGGCGCTGTTTAGCGGCGATTTTATTTATACTTAAGCAGTTTCCTTTACCGTCAACAGTCGCGCGTGAAAGACATTTCTTCGAACAGAATAAAAGCGGATGATTCGGAAAGTTTTGAAATTTATAAAGAATCCAGCCTTTTTTAATTTTTGGCGTTTTACTTTTACACCAGAAACATTCTTCTTTTTTTGCTTTTTCGATTTCCATCTGTATATAAAAAATTATTAAATAAAAGAAGGAACGGATCGTCCGTTCCTTCTTTCCAAATTCATCTAAGCCGGAGCAGTTAATTTCGCATTTACCCGGCTTATATTCCAATTAGTCTGTGAACCGCCATAACCAGTACCGGACGGATTAATAAAGACATCAATCTTTCCGAACATGATTTCCTGATAAACAGAACATAGATTAGAATGGTATAAAACCGCTGCTGACGGATACGCCTGTACTCCAAAAAGTTCTGCGTTATCAAGAGGCTGTTCCAAAGATACCTGGAATAAAACAGGCTCAAACCCGGCGCCTTCATTTGCTGAAACTCCTATGAGAGCCAATACGCAAATAAGGGCAAGAAGAAAAACTCGTTTCATTTTTACCTCCAAAATAATTTTGGCGATCAAAAGTCCGATCGCCTGGACATCCATTTTCTTTGAAGGAGAATTTAGTTCAGTATACTCGTGCGTTAATCTAATTTTTATTAATCGATATTAATGTAAATCGAACACCGCGAATTGTTATGTTTTAAGAAATATCTTATGGAGGTTTTTATGTTTAATATTTTTCCGGTGTTCGTCATTATCGCTATTATTTTAGTTGTTATTTTGACTGAACTGATTAAAAAGCTTGATAAAAAAAACAAGCTGAAGGGATACCGTGTATGGATACCTGCGGTATTGTCAGCCGGAGCTTCCGCGCTTCTTCTGCTTGGGAATTTTTTTAATCCGCCTGGGCAGATTTGGTTTTGGTGGGCGGTAATTTTTTCTGTTTCAATATTTGCATTTGAAGCAATTCTGAAAAAAATAAAAACGTCCCTAGGCATTTTATGAAGATTCATGAAAACCTGCTTACGCTGGGTAAAATGAACCGCCCTGGTATAAAACTTATTGAAATGCTGGCGGTTACTCTTCATTGGCCTGAAGCTCCAAATCAAAAGCCGGAAGATACAAGAGCGTGGTTTGAATCAGGAAAAACATATGGTTCAACACATTATATAATAGGAACTGACGGGAAAAAATTACAAACATTACCGGAAGATGAAGTCGGTTATCATATAGGATCAAGCCAAATAGATCCTGTCTCAAAAAAAATATATACAGACAAAGCGCGCGCCTTAATGCCAAAAGACGCCTTTAGCGGGAAAATAAATTCTCAAGGGTATTACATCACGCCAAATTATTATTCCATTGGTATAGAAATGGGCCATCTGAATATGTTTCCCGGCGATTTCTCAGAAGCGACGCTTAATTCCACAGCAGAACTTTGCGCTGATATTCTAAAGCGTTATAGAAAAACAATTGATATTTTGGTAACGCATAATGAGATTGTCGGCTGGAAAGACTGCCCAAGGTTATGGGTAAATAATCCTGCTTTGTTTTTTGAATTTAAAAACAGGGTAAAAAATCTTATGTAGAGATCAAAATTTAAAAGGGAGAAAGAATGTGGCTGTTAACAGGAAAAAAGTTATTTTTCACTTTATTGCTATTTTACTTGTTTTTACAGCAGGTTTTTTCACAGGATATTTTTTTGACAGACAGCGAATTCCTGGAATTAATGAGCATTATAAAAGCATCCAAAGCGAATTCAATAGAGCAGATGAATCTCATAACAAGCTTGAAGAATACATTGGAAGCGCAGGAAGCGCAGTTACATCAAGCATTGAACGCTCTGGAATTATCCGAAGCGGAATTATTTCAAGCATTGAACATTCTGGAATTATCGCAGACGGAATTAATGGAATTGAGAAGTTCGCTGTCGAGAATACAGGCTTACTCGAACGAGCTGAACGAATACTGCTTGAAGCTGGAACAAGAGAACAAGAGTCTCAAGAATGAAAACAAAGGCTTAAAAATCGGGATTGGCGCATCCTCCGGCATCGCCGGAATATTATTAATTGTGCTTTTAATTTTATTTTTATAAATACATTAATTTCCGTTATCTGAAATATGGAAACGGTTTATATAAATGTAACCTTAAAAGGAGTGGATTGTGGAAATTGCAAAATTTGTTTTAACAGCTGTCGGTACATTTTTATCGGTATTTGGGTTGTCATTTACAGTTTTTCAATACTGGAAAAAGAAACAAGATGAAAAGTTTATCGGTTTTAAAACCAGCATTGAAAATTTAGTGCAAAAAGAATATCAGGCCCGCTGTGATTCCCTGTCGCGCTTTGATAAACGCATTGAGTTTCTTGAACACAGTGTTTTACAAGCGCTCGAAAAACGTCTTAGCGTTATTGAAGGAGAACTAAAGGGGATTAAGCCTACTTTACAGAATATTCTAAACTGGTTTATCAGTAACGCGCCTACAGGTAAAAAATAATGGGACACATTTTTTTACCGCTTAGGCGGATTATAATTTTACAAGGTATTGAAAAATCTCCCGGGCGTATACTCTCCAATGAGATGTTACAGCGTCTTTTAAAAGATCAATGTCATTATTGTTCCATTGCCGAAGTCAACGAACAAATAAACTGGCTTGAAAATCGCGGTTATGTCGAAGCAAACCGACTGGGTGATTCCGGTTTTATCAATGTTCATATTACCCGTCCCGGGCTTGATGTCGCGCTTGGCAACACACGCGCCGAAGACATTGAACCGCCGCCGGAGGTATAAATGGGACAGAAAAGCGCTGTCGATAAACTACCGAAAAAACTCCGCAGCAAACTTATTGAAATGTTAAACGATCCTGCCGTTACGCAGGCGGAAATCGTGGACGCTATTAACGCCGAAGCCGGAGAGCCGCTTATTTCAAAATCGTCAATGAACCGTTACGCGCAGAAAATGAAACACTTCGCGGAGAAAAACCGTCAGGCAAAGGAAATCACGGACGCTTACATCGACAAGTACGGCAACGAAAACAGGCAGACGCTGGGTAAAGTCATTAACGAACAGATGCGTGTGGCGATATTCGACCTCATGGGCGAGTTTGACGAAATCCGCGCCGACGGCGAAACAAAAGCTGTGGAAGCCGCCGATATGCTTTATAAAATATCTCGCGGTTTAAAAGAGCTTGAACAGGCTGAAAAATTGAATATCGAGAGTACTGACCGAATCCGCAAAGAAGCCTTAGCCGATGCCGCCGAGATTGTCAGAAAAGAAGCGGAGTCGGCGGGGCTTAGCAAAACGAAAGCTGAAGAAATCCAGCGAAAAATTATCGGGATATAAACATGACTGATGATGTTTTACTTCCTTACCAGAAAGCATGGATAAAAGACGAGTCCAAAGTTAAAGTCTGGGAGAAATCCAGACGTATCGGCGCGACTTATGTCGAAGCTCTTGCATCCGTTCTTGAAGCCGCCAAGTCAAAAGAGGCGGGTGGGCAGTCGTCATATTACCTTTCATATTCCAAAGAAATGACACAGCAATTTGCAAGAGACTGCGCATTTTGGGCAAAACACATTCACGCCGCCGCCGAGGAACTTGAGGAAGTCGTATTAAAAGACGAAGACAAGGATATTACCGTTTACAGGATACGTTTTGCTTCAGGTTTTGAAATATGGTGTCTCCCTTCGGTGGCGCGTTCGCTTAGATCCAAACAGGGGCGTGTAATTATTGACGAAGCCGCGTTTGTTGAGGATTTGGGCGAACTGTTAAAAGCCGCGATGGCTCTTTTAATGTGGGGCGGCTGCGTCAGGATATTATCGACACATAACGGCGATGATAATCCGTTTAACGAACTTATCAAAGAAATAAAAGAAGGAAAAAAAGATTATTCCCTTCACCGTACAACATTTGATGAAGCTCTCGCGCAAGGGTTGTATAAACGGATTTGTCTGGTTCAAAAAAAAGAATGGTCGCTTGAAGCGCAGGAAGCATGGCGCAAAAAGATAATCGACGATTACGGCGAAGACGCTGATGAAGAACTATTTTGTATTCCTGTCCGAGCAGGAACCCGTTATTTCCCGTCAGTGCTGCTTGAATCAGTTTCTGATCCAAACGCGAAAGTCCTGCGTAAAATATGCGATGACAGTTTTACTTTTGAGAAAAAAGAAAAGCGCGTTAAGGAGTTTGACGCATGGCTTAAAAACGAAGTCCGCGACACTTTGCTACTTCATACAAACCCTGTTTATCTGGGAGAGGACTTCGCGCGTTCAGGAGACCTTACTTGTATTTTCCTTGACGAGCTTATGCCTGACGGGAAGCAGCTTACTTTCCTTGTAATTGAATTGCG